>ERZ777011.1428-NODE-1428-length-25049-cov-4.124070_pt1 | contig 25049 bp, 26 predicted proteins | sample MGYA00374964_ERZ777011 | MGnify/ENA primary metagenome ERZ777011 (study PRJEB29310, sample SAMD00008975) | mouse gut metagenome | study: EMG produced TPA metagenomics assembly of the Metagenome analysis of fecal microbiota from mouse which was promoted... | reverse complement strand
GCTCGTCCCGGCCCTCCTTGATGCCCTGGACGGTGCGGGAGACGGGGATATCCGGTGTGATGCCCACCCGCTGGACCTGACTGCCGTCGTCCAGCTCGGCCCGGATTGCGGTAAACATAAACCAGTCTCCGCCGGGAAGGGGCGCGTTCCCGATACGGTCCATGGCCCCGCTGGTGTTCTGCCCCATGAGTACCACATTCTCCCCCTTGCCGATGGACCAGGCAGCCCACTCAGAGGCGCTCTGGCTGAACTCATCTATCAATACAACTACAGGCTTGTCGTAATAGTAGGCGCCCAGTTCAGCATCTTCCGGCCGGTATCCATCGCTGTGGACTTCCCGCACATATGCGCCAGGTACGGCCTTGGAGGGAGAAGAATGTATAAAGATCGGGTTGTATTCGCTAGTGAAATACGATGAAATCCCAAGCATCCCCACAGGCGGATACTGGCGCAGGTCAATGATTAACCCATTTGTGCTCCGGAGGTCCTCCATCATATTACGGAACAGAGTGGATCGGAAGCTTTCAGGATTTATCAGGCCGATGTTCCCCTCCAGAATCAGGTAGGCCTCCCGGGGACTGCCAGAGGTAATAGACCAGGGCCAAGAGAAGGAGAACGTCTCCTCTTCTCCTTCCCGCAGGACGGTCACTGTTGCCGGATCCTGGATGGACGACATTTCGTGTAATATCTCATCCGTGTGCTGGCTGAGGAACACGCTATCCCTGGAACAGGAGGTATACGGCTTCAAAATCTGTACCGCCTCCTCAACGCTCATGCCGTTCATCTCCAGGATGATATCGCCCCGCGCCAGAGGGCAGTCCTCGGTCACATCGGAAACCACCAGTTTTCCCTCCGCCTCCGTCACATAAACCGGAATGTCCCAGACTGGGAGGTCAAGCGCGAGAGTGTAGTCATAGCGTTGGCTCATGATGCCCGCATGGTTGTCATGCAAATGCGCGAGCAGTGCGTAGATGGTCTGTAGGTAGCTATTCTGATCCTCCCCGGCCAGCATAACGGGAATCAATTCGTCCATCTCCTCCTCCCAGGCCCTGTCCAGCAGGTCATGGTAGGGGAAGTAGTACTCCAATATGTTCCATGCCCGAAACAGACCCAGCAGACGATATCCGGGGTCACTGAAGTCCATATCCGGGTAGTCCTTCTCTCTCGTAAAAATCGGATATGTTACTTCGGTTAGGCTGTCACGTTGGTACTTCACCGGCCCTTTCCGCAGCGTGATATCCGGTATCTCCCCCAGCTGGCCCAGGTCCCCGGCCAGATCCGTTCCCAGATATTCTGCATCGGTAGTCCAGGAGGTGTCGGTGATGACCAGCCGGTCTTTCTCCGCCGCCTCCGCCCAGAACCTCACCGGCTTATTCGTGCCGTAGTCGATTTCCCCCAGGCCCATGAACCACTTATGGAGCAGGGCGTTGACCTCCTGCTCTGTCTCCAGCTCCCGCACCTGGGGAATCAGCGTCAGCAGCTCCTCGTCCCAGTCCTTTTGACCCAGCAGGAACGCCGGATGGGTGTACTTCACATCCCCCCACCCCCTGCACAGCTTGCTCAGCCGCTCCACCTCCGTGGCTGGCTGGGGCTCCCGTTCGCCGCACCCCATAAGAGGCAGGAGGAGGCACACAGCCAGCGCGGCCGCCAGCAAACGAATGGAAGCTTTTTTCTGCTGTTTCATGGTCTTAAACCCTCCATAATACGCATTCATATTCGTTATTTCGCCAAATTATGAAAAATCCGTCCGCAGTCCGCCTCTACTCCCCGGGCTGGCGGCGGCCGTTGCTCTTATAGATGTGGGTCCGGGACAGCTGGGACAGGCTCGCCTCATAGTCCCTGTTGGCGAAGGCGGTGTAGAGGATGTCCACCACGTTGAGCTGGGACAGGCGGGAGGACATGGCCCCGGACCGGAAGATGGACTCGTTGGCCGCTATGTAGATGTTGTGGTCCGCCAGCTCCGCCACCGGGGAGGCGCTGAATCGGGTGATGGCGATGATCGGCGTGCGGTTCTCCTTGAGGGCCTGCATGCACGTGAGCACCTCCTCCGTCTCCCCGGAGTAGGAGAACACCAGCCCCACGTCCTCGCCGGTGGCGTTGCGGGCCGTGAGCAGCTGGGCGTGCCAGTCCTCGTTGATGACGCAGGCCTTGTTCAGCCGCAGAAACTTCAGGTACAGGTCCCGGGCCGCCAGCAGGGAGGCCCCCAGCCCGAACAGCAGCACGTTCCGGCTGCGGCAGATGATCTCCACGCACCGCTCCAGGCTCTTGGGGTCCAGCAGGTTCCGGGTGTCCTCCAGGGAGACGATGTTCTTCTCCGTGATCTTCTCGATGATGTCCTCCATGCTGTCGGAGAAGGTGATCTCCTTCTGCTCCTCCTCCTCGTTGTGCCGGCGCAGGGCCGCCTCGTAGGTGACGGCCCTGCGGAAATCCTTGTACCCGTCAAAGCCGATCCGCCGGCACATGCGGATGATGGTGGAGGCGGAGGAGAAGGTCCGCTCCGCCAGCTCGTGGACCCCGCACTCCATGGCGCTCTCCGGGTGGTCCAGCAGATAGTCGGCTATGGTCCGCTCTGTGGGACTGATGGAGTCCCTGTACTCCCGCAGGCGCAGCAGCGCGCTTTTCATTCCGCCTCTCCCCTCTCGTCTATACTATTATAAGAGCTCGTGGATCCGGCTCTCGCCGTACACGGCCACGCCCCGGGCTGAGAGCAGCTCCGCCGTCACCCCCTGGCCGGGGATCACCCTGCCGGTGAAGGCGCCGTCATAGATCTGCCCGCTGCCGCAGGAGGGGCTCCGCTCCTTGAGCACCGCCCGGGTGATCCCCTGGGCCAGGGCCGTCTCCAGGGCCCGCTCCGCCCCCAGGCGGAAGGCCGCCGTCACGTCGGTCCCGTCCCGGCCCATCACCCGCTCCCCGGTCCGCTCCGCTGGCGGCCGGGGGGTGGGCAGGCCCCCCAGAACCTCCGGACACACGGGAATCAGCTCGTAGCGCTCCCCCAGGGCCGCCACCGCAGGGCTGTAGTTGTTCCCGCCGCTGTACTTGCAGTTCTCCCCCAGCAGGCAGGCGGACACCAGCAGCTTCTCCCTCACAGCGGCAGCTCCTCTCCGTCCAGCACGGCCCGGCGGAGCGCGTCCCCCTTGTCGTAGCTCAATTTCAGGGAGAAGAAGGGCCGCTCCTCCTCCAGCAGGCGGAAGAAGATCTTGTCCCCCTCCCAGATGGGCAGGTCATAGACCTTCTCCTTGGCCACCCACTCCAGCTCCCCCTCGTCGCAGTCCGTCAGCTCCCCGGTCCAGCCGGAGGCGGTGAAGAGGTGCATGTACAGGGTCTCCTGACCCTCGCAGTCAAAGGTGACGATTCCCCGGAAGCGGAAGTCGGTCAGGGTCAGGCCCGTCTCCTCCCGGGTCTCCCGGAGGGCGCACTCCTCGGGGCTCTCCCCGTGCTCGAAGCCGCCGCCCACGCCGATCCATTTGTCGTGGTTGATGTCGTTTTTCTTCTTCACCCGGTGGAGCATCAGGTACTCCCCCCGGCTGTTCTCCAGATAGATCAAGGTGCTGTTGCATTTGCTGCGCATGTCAGCGTCACCCCCAGATGAGATAGCTCACGCCGAAGAGAATCGGCTGGTGGAGCAGGTAGATGAGCAGGCTGTGCCGCCCCGGCCACGTGAGCGCCCCGGGCAGGGTCAGGGTGAGTACCCGGCTGTCCCGGTGGTCCAGGCACCAGCCCCCCAGCACGGTCCCCGCCAGAAAGAGGAAGAACCAGGGCAGCAGGGGAAAGTAGTCCGCGCTGTGGAATCCAGGGGCCAGGAGGCCCAGTGGGTAGAGCCAGCCCACGGACACCGTGGTCACGGAGGTCCACCAGCCGGTGAGACCGTAGAGGACGGCGCTGGCCGCCAGCAGGACGGCGGGCGGGCATTTTTGCAGATACCTGCCCAGAAAGTGGTAGAGCACCATGGACACGCCCATAAAGTGCAGGATGCCGAAGTGGATGATCTGTCCCCCCACCATGGCCCCCAGCTCCACCGCGATCCCCGCCGCCAGCACGATGATGCCCCGGCGCAGGTTGCTGCGGGAGAACCGGGCCGAGGCCCCGGCCAGGAGGATGAAGCTGCCGCAGGTGAATTTCTGCATCACGTTCAGGGCCGGGGAGAAGAGCTGCTGCCAGCTGATGACGCCGAAGAGGGCCAGATCGTAGAGAAGGTGGTACGCCGTCATCAGCGCCAGGGCCAGGGTCCGCCAGCCGTCCAGAACGTCAAACCGCCGGCCCATTACACGTTGAAGCGGAACAGGATGATGTCCCCGTCCTTCACCACGTACTCCTTGCCCTCGGAGCGGATGAGGCCCTTCTCCCGGGCGGCGGCCATGGACCCGGCGGCCATGAGATCGTCATAGGCGATGACCTCGGCCCGGATGAAGCCCCGCTCAAAGTCGGTGTGGATCTTGCCGGCGGCCTGGGGGGCCTTGGTGCCCCGGGTGATGGTCCAGGCCCGGCACTCGTCCTCCCCGCTGGTGAGGTAGGAGATGAGGCCCAGGAGGGTGTAGCTGGCCCGGATGAGCCGGTCCAGGCCGCTCTCGCTCACCCCCAGATCCTCCAGGAACATGGCTTTCTCCTCCCCGGGCAGCTCCGCGATCTCCGCCTCCAGCTTGGCGCACACGGGGATGACCTGGGCCCCCTGGCTCTGGGCCCGCTCCTCCACCAGCCGGTAGTAGTCCACGCTCCCGCAGTCGGAGAACCCGGCCTCGTCCAGGTTGGCGGCGTAGATGACGGGCTTGAGGGTGAGCAGGTCGCTGGTGGCGATGATGGCCCGGGTATCGTCGTCGCAGTCGTAGGCGCGGGCGGCGTTGCCGTCGTTGAGCCAGGCCAGCAGGCCCTGGAACACCTCCGCCTCCCGCAGAAACTTCTTGTCCCCCTTGGCAGCCTTCTGGGCCTTCTCGATGCGCCGTTCCACCATCTCCACGTCCGCCATGATGAGCTCCAGGTCGATGATGTCGATATCCCGGAGGGGGTCCGTGGTCCCCTCCACGTGGATGACATTCTCATCATCAAAGCAGCGGACCACGTGGACAATGGCGTGGGTCTCCCGGATGTTGGAGAGGAACTTGTTGCCCAGTCCCTCCCCCCGGGACGCGCCCTTCACCAATCCGGCAATGTCCACGAACTCGATCACCGCCGGGGTGGTCTTCTTGGGGCGGTACATCTCCGAGAGCTTGTCCAGCCGCGCGTCGGGCACGGCCACCATGCCCACGTTGGGGTCAATGGTGCAGAAGGGGTAGTTGGCGCTCTCCGCGCCGGCGTTGGTGATGGCGTTGAAAAGGGTTGACTTGCCCACGTTGGGCAGTCCCACGATGCCGAGCTTCATGTTTGTATTCCTCCTGATTGTGCCGGAGTTGGCGCGCATAAATGTCGTCCGCGCCGCCTCCGCGCACCGTATTTTTTCCACGTACACGCCGCATCCCCTCCCGCAGGGGCGGCGATTGCAGTAATTTTATATTTTACCATAGTGATTCCTATTTCTCAATAGCTTATCCGGGGCAAAGAGGGAATTTTTCGCCCCTCTTCCCGCAAAAAAGCTCTTGACAAGGTCCGGCAGGTCTGCTATAGTGAACAGGTAAAAACAAAGCAGGCAGGATGCGCCCGCCTCACCCCCAGCGCAGCGAAGGGGTTCATAGGACGATGCGCCCGGGGAAACCGGGGCGCAGTTGTTCGTGCGGGTGCGGAGGCATCCGCGCTTTTGTTTTATGGGTCACATATCGGGCAACATGTTGAAGGAGGTGTCTCGGTTATTAGCATTGTAATGCATCAACTAAATGAGGATATTCGCGACAAGGAGGTGCGCCTGATCGGCAGCGACGGCGAGCAGCTGGGGATCATGTCCTCCGAGGACGCCCTGCGCATTGCGGACGAGAAGGGCATGGACTTAGTCAAGATATCCCCCCAGGCCAAGCCCCCGGTGTGCAAGCTGATGGACTATGGAAAGTTCCGGTTCGAGCAGGGGAAGCGGGAGAAAGAGGCCCGCAAGAACCAGCACGTGGTGGAGATCAAGGAGATCCGCATGTCCCCCGGCATCGACGTGGGCGACTTCAACGTCAAGCTGAAGAACGCCCAGAAATTCCTGTCCGAGGGCAACCGGGTCAAGGTGTCCGTCCGATTCCGGGGCCGCGAGATGGCCCACACCGACATCGGGCGGAAGCTCCTGGACCAGTTTGCAGAACAGTGCGCCGGGATCGCCAACGTCGATAAGGGCGCCAAGCTGGAGGGCCGGAACATGTCCATGTTCCTCTCCCCCAAGAAGTAATCCACAGACCCATGCACAGCCAGGGAAGTATACGGAAGGAGTTTAATTGATTATGCCGAAACTGAAGAGCCACAGCGGTGCCAAGAAGAGATTCAATCTGACCAAGACCGGGAAGGTCAAGCGTGCCAAGGCCTTTAAGAGCCACATCCTCACCAAGAAGGATACCAAGCGTACCCGTCGTCTGCGCGCCGGCGGCTATGCGGACGTGACCAACGAGTCCGCCATCCGCAAGATGATCCCTTACAAATAAGATACGATACGCTTTAGAATAGGAGGCTTTTACAATGGCAAGAGTTAAGGGCGCGATGATGACCCGCAAGAGAAGAAATAAAATCCTGAAGATGGCCAAGGGCTACTGGGGCGCCAAGAGCAAGCACTTCAAGATGGCCAATCAGCAGGTGATGAAGTCCCTGACGTACGCGTACAAGGGACGCCGCCTGAAGAAGAGAGATTTCCGCCGCCTGTGGATCACCCGCATCAGCGCGGCCTGCAAGCTGAACGGCATGAACTACTCCACCTTCATGCACGGTCTGAAGACCGCCGGCGTGACCATCGACCGCAAGATGCTCTCCGAGCTGGCGGTCAACAACGAGGCCGCCTTCAAGCAGCTGGTGGACATGGCCAAGAAGGCCAACGCCTGATCCATCCATAGAACCCGGGCTTACGCCCTGTCCGCGCCGGCGGCCTCTTTATCGAGGCCGCCGGCGTTTTTTCCGAAATCGTGGAATGTCCTCCGCCCTTCCGGCGCATACTACCCGGGATTGGAGGCGGAAAACCATGAAGAATTTTCGAATGCCCACAGCATATACCATCCTGCTCCTTCTGCTGGTGCTGGTGGCCGCGGCCACCTGGATCATCCCCGCCGGCAGCTATGACCGGGCGGGGGAGACCCCGGTGGCCGGAACCTACCACGCCGTGGCGCAGCAGCCCCAGGGCGTGGGGGACGTGATCCTGGCGTCCTTTCAGGGGTTCTACGACGCGGTGGACGTGGCTCTGTTCATCCTGATGGTGGGCGGCTTTCTGGGGGTGGTGATGGCCACCGGGGCCATTGACGCCGGGGTGAGCAATGTGGTCCGGCTGCTGGGAGGGAAGGAGATCTTCCTCATCCCGGTTCTGATGCTCCTCTTCAGCCTGGGGGGCACCTCCTTCGGCATGTGGGAGGAGACCATGGCCTTCTACCCCCTGCTGATCCCGGTGTTCATCGCCGCAGGGTACGACGCCCTGGTGGGCATCTCCGTGGTGCTCCTGGGCAGCGGGGCCGGGGTGCTGGCCAGCACGGTCAACCCCTTTGCCACGGGCATCGCCTCCGGCTTCGCCGGGGTGAGCCTGGGGGACGGGCTGATGGTGCGGATCCTCATGCTGGTGGTGTTCGATCTGGCGGCCATGTGGTATGTGATGGCCTACGCCGCCAGGGTCCGCACCCACCCGGAGCGTTCCCTCACCGCCGGGCTCACCCCCGCCGGGTCCGCCAAAAAGGGCGGCGATGTTCCGGCCCTGGACGGGCGGCGGAAGCTGGCGCTGGCCCTGTTCGCCCTGGTGTTTCTGGTGATGGTCTACGCGGTGATCCCCTTTGACGAAATCGGCCTGCCCATCCCCACCCTGAGCTGGTGGTTCCCGGAGCTGAGCGGACTGTTCTTCGTGGGCGGGGCGGTGATCGGCCTGGCCTGCGGCCTGGGGGAGGAGAAAACGGCGGAGGCCTTTGTGGCTGGGGCCTCGGAGCTGGTGGGGGTGGCCCTCATCATCGGCATCAGCCGGGGCATCACCGTGCTCATGGACGGCGGCCAGATCACCGACACAGTGCTCTACTGGGGGGAGCGGGCCCTGGAGGGCACGGGAAGCGTGGCCTTCCTGGTGCTGGTGTACCTGATCTACCTGCCCCTCTCCATCCTGATCCCCTCCTCCTCGGGTCTGGCCACCCTGTCCATCCCCATTGTGGCCCCTCTGGGGCAGTTCGCCGGCGTGGGCGGGGAGCTGATCGTCACCGCCTTCCAGTCCGCCTCCGGACTGGTGAACATCGTCACCCCCACGGCGGCGGTGGTCATGGGCGGACTGGCCCTGGGAAACGTGCCCTACGATCGGTGGCTGAAATTCGTCTGGAAATTGATACTAATTTTCTTCCTGCTTACCCTGGGATTTTTGGCGGTATCCGCCGTTTTATAAGCCGCCGGGCCTGTGTTATAATCTGAGAGAAACCATCACACGTCAGGAGCGGCAGCCATGAAAGTTATTGATATGCACACCCACATTTTCCCGGAGAAAATCGCGGCCAAGGCCACCGTGGCCACGGCGGAGTACTTTGACCTCCCCGAGCCCCCCAACCACTACGGCAGCACGGGGGAGCTGCTGGAGGTCCTCCGCCGGGCCTCCATTGACTACGCCATGGTCTTCTCCGCCGCCACCACAGCCCATCAGGTGGAGCATATCAACCGCTATATCCTTGCCCAGGCTCAGGAGCACCCCCAGCTCATCCCCTGCGGCACCCTCCACGCGGAGTACGAGAGCTTCCGGGAGGAGCTGGCCTGGATGCGGGAAAACGGCGTCTTTGGCGTGAAGCTCCACCCGGAGTTCCAGCGCTTTGTGCTGGACGACGAGCGGCTGTTCCCCATGTTCGAGGAGATGGAGCGCCAGGACATGTTCCTCATCGCCCACATGGGGGACCCCCGGGTAAACGTCTCCGGCCCCCGGCGGATGCTGCCCATCGCCCGGACCTTCCCCCGCCTGCGGTGCATTGCCGCCCACCTGGGCAACTGGGGGGACTGGGACGTTGAGAAGATCCGGCCCATTGCCAAGCTGCCCAACGTGTACACGGACATCAGCTCCTCCTTCAGCTATGTGCAGGACAAGTCCCCCCTGTACCCCATCCTGGCGGAGTACGATCCCTCCCACGTGTTCTTCGGCTCCGACTACCCCATCTGGTGCCCGGAGAAGGAGCTGGCCAAGGCCAAGGCCCTGGGCCTGCCGGAGGACTTTCTGGAGGACATCCTCTTTCGCAACTTTGCCCGGTTCTACCACTACCGGGCCCTGTAAAGTCCAAAAAGACCTCCCGGGGAGCCGTTTGGTCCTCGGGAGGTCTTTTCTTCTTTTCAGCCCAGGATTCTCTCCAGATGGGCGGCCCGCAGGGCCTTCATCAGGGCAACGCCCAGGATGGGGGCGAAGATGACGGCAATGAGGCCGTTGACCACCGTGGCCGGCATCTTGGACACCACCAGGGCCCACCGCTGCACCGGCTCCGTCAGGCCCTGGACGGAGGCGTTGTAGAAGTAGTTCTTCACGCAGTAGGCCAGCATGTAGCCCGCCGCCGCGCAGAACGCGGCCGCCACCTGGGGGCCGTACTTCTCCCGGCGGTTCTTGAACAGATAGCAGAGCACCAGGCCGGCCACCAGACCGTACATGCCCTTGGTCAGCAGGGTAATGGGGGCCTCAATGGCGTAGACAGGATTGGTGCAGTCGTAGAGGAAGGAGCCCAGCCCCGCGGCCATAAAGCCGTACCAGGGCCCCAGCAGAATCCCCGACAGGGCGCAGAGGATGTTGGCCAGGGTGAAGGAGGTCACGCCCCCCAGAGGGACAGGCATGGTCACCCGCAGAAAGTTGCCCACAAACACGATGGCCGTCATCATGGCGGCGGTACACAGCTTCAAAAGCGCGGCATGGGTCCTGGAAGCATTCATGGCAGTTCTCTCCTTTACCGGGCCGCCCTCTTGACGGCCCCTGTTGATGATGCTATTATACTCCCATCTGGCTCTATTGAAACTGTCAGAATATAAATTTTTTATGGTATCAGTTGGAGGAGAACCATGCTGGAACTGACCGTATGCCTGGACCCTGGGGATGGGCGGCCCCTCTATCAGCAGCTCTACGAGAGCCTGATCCAGCAGATCCGGGACGGCCGGCTGCGGCGGGGGGACCGGCTGCCGGGAAAGCGGAGCCTGGCCGGCCAGCTGGCGGTGGCGGTGAACACGGTGGACACGGCCTACCAGATGCTGGTGGCGGAGGGCTACCTGGAGGCCCGGCCCAAGAGCGGGTTTTTCGTGCTGGAGGCCACGGACGCCCTGCCGCCCCGGCCCGCCCCGGCCCCCGCCGGGGAGCCGGCGGCGCCGGACCCGGCCCCCCGGTTTGATCTCTCCACCGGCGCGGTGGACACCAACCTCTTCCCCTTCCGCACCTGGGGCCGCATCCAGAAGGAGCTGCTGTACGCGGGCAGCGAGCTCCTCTGCCACGGCCACCGCCAGGGGGATCCGGATCTCCGCGCCGCCCTGGCGGACTACCTGCGCTCCTACCGGGGGGTGGTGTGCACGCCGGACCAGATCGTGGTGGGGGCGGGGATGGAGTACCTGCTGGGCCTGCTGGCCCAGCTGCTCCGGGGGGCGGCCGCCGCGGTGGAGAACCCGGGCTATGACCGGCCCCGGACCATCCTGGAGAACAGCGGCATCCCCTGCCGGTGCGTGGACATCGACGGCAGCGGCCTGGACCCGGCGGGGCTGGAGGAGAGCGGGGCCAGCCTGTGCTACGTCACCCCCAGCCACCACTTCCCCACCGGCGTGACCATGCCCGTAGGCCGACGGGCCCAGCTGCTGCGCTGGGCCGCCGGAAAGCCGGGCCGGTACATTCTGGAGGACGACTATGACGCGGAGTTCCGCTTCGACATGCGCCCCGTGCCCAGCCTCCAGGGCATGGCGGGGCCGGAGGGGCCGGTGGTGTACCTGTGCACCTTCTCCAAAAGTCTGGCCCCCAGCATCCGCATCGCCTGCATGGTGCTGCCCCGGGACCTGCTGGAGGCGTACTGCCAGGCCTTCGGCAGCTACTCCAGCACGGTCAGCCGCTTTGAGCAGCAGACCCTCCGGCGGTTCCTGGAGGAGGGGTATTTCACCCGCCACTTGGCCCGGATGCGGCTGGCCTACCGCCAGCGAATGGAGACGCTGGCCGCGGCCCTGGAGGCGGCCTTTCCCGGGGCGGTCCTCCGGGGCCGGCACACGGGGCTCCACCTGCTGCTCACCCTGCCGGAGGGTCCCGGGGAGGCGGCCATGGCGGAGGCCGCCCGGCGGGCCGGGGTCCGCCTGCGGGGCCTGAGCGGGTACTACATGGAGCGGGTGGAGCGGTGCCCGGAGAACACGGTGGTGCTGGGATACGCGTCCCTGGGGGACGGGGAGATCCCCCTGCTGGCGGAGGCCCTGAAGGGGGCGTGGGGAGCCGGTCCGGTCAGCGGGTGAACTGGTACAGCTCGCACTTCATCATGCCGTTGTACAGCTTCCGCTTCTTGTCCGCCTTCCGCCCGAAAAACCGCTCAAACTCCGGGTGGCTGGTCAGCACCAGCACCCGCCACTTGGGGGGGATGCTCCGGTAGGCCTGTCCAAAGGCCGCGTACAGGGCCTCCGCCTCCTGCTTCTCCAGCATCCGCTCCCCGTAGGGCGGATTGGTGACGATCTGGCCGTACTCCCCCTGGCACCGCAGGCGGGCCGCGTCCGCTGTCTCAAAGCGGACCAGATCCTCCACCCCCGCCTTTACCGCGTTTTCCCGGGCAATGCGCACCGCCTTGGGGTCAATGTCCCCGCCCCAGATATCGTACTGGCCGTCAAACTCCCTGTCCATGGCCTCCCCGGCCGCGTCCAGCCAGAGCCGGCTGTCCACGCAGGCCCACCGCTGGGCGTCAAAGGAGCGGTCCAGGCCCGGGGCCCGGTTTTTGGCGATCAGGGCCGCCTCGATGGCGATGGTGCCGGAGCCGCAGAAGGGATCCCGGAAGGGGTCCCGGCCCCGGTAGCGGCTGAGGAGCACCATGGCCGCCGCCAGGGTCTCCCGGAGGGGGGCCTCCACCCCCACCGCCCGGTAGCCCCGCTTGTGGAGCCCCGGGCCCGTGGTGTCCAGGTACAGGGAGCACTGGTCCCGGAGGATGGCGAACTGGATCTGGTACTTCTCCCCGGTCTCCGGCAGCCGCTGGAGGCCGTAGACCCGGCCCAGCCGCTCCGCCGCCGCCTTGTTGACAATCCTCTGGCAGTCGGGCACCGAGTGGAGCTGGGAGTCCAGGGCGTGGCCCTTCACCGGGAAGCGGCCCTCCCGGGGGATGAACTCCTCCCAGGGCACGGCGGCGGTCCCCTGGTACAGGGCCTCAAAGCTCCTGGCCGGGAAGGAGGCCAGAAGCACCAGCACCCGCTCCCCGCACCGCAGATTCACGTTCAGCCGGGGCAGATCCGCCATGGTCCCCCGGCACAGCACCCGGCCGTTCTCCACCTGGACCTCCTCAAGGCCCAGCCGCCGCACCTCGTCCCCCACCAGGCCCTCCAGGCCGAACAGACACGGAATGGCAAATGTCAGCATCGCGCGCCCTCCTTTTTACCGCTTCTTAAGCGTGTTGACTATACTGCCTGCCAGTATACCAGACCCCGTGGGAAAAGGCAATGGGGCCGGAGGGGCCCTCCTCCGGCCCGCGCCCTCCTTTCCAGGAGAATTTCTATAAAACGCACAACAGATAGGGGCTTGACTGCCGGAGAAAAATAGGGTAAAATACGCCTGTAACTTTTTGTAACTCTTTACGCTGGATTGTAACTCTCCCCCGTCAGGCCCCTCCGGGGCCCTTTTCGCGGGGGCGTGGTGCAGTCGTCGGAGGATAAAGAATGGCAGTCCAAAAGCACAAATATAAAAGAGATCACGCCCGGGGCAAGCGGCTCCCCACGGAGCGCCCGGCCCAGGAAACCCAGGCCGGCGGCCAGTGGGTCCAGGACCCTGTGACCCACCGGGTCATCATGACCCAGCGGGACGGCTACGCCCGCCGGATCCTGAGCTATCGGGACCGGCAGCGGTTCCCGGAGTCCAACAGCGCCTACCGGCAGCTCCAGCTGCTGCTGGCCGGCTCCATGCCCCTGCTGCGCCAGCGGGCCCGGGGGCTGATATACCGCGTCCGCTCCGCCATATCGGAGTTCGTCACCCGGATGCGGCGGGTCACCGAGCCCAAGCGGGTCCACGCGGCGGTCTTCCTGGCCGCCGGACTGGCCATTGCCGTGTTCGCCGTGTTCCAGGTCCTCTACACCACCGCCACCACGGTGATCTATGACGGCGTGGACATGGGCACCGTGGCCAGCGAGGCGGAGGCCCAGGCGGCTTTCCTCTCTGTGGAGCGGTCCATCTCCGACGCCATTGGCAGCGACTACAGCGTGGAGCCCAGCCGGGTGTCCTACACCACCGGCCTCGCCTACCGCAGCACCGTGGTGGACGAGAGCGAGCTGGAGGAGGTCCTTAACAGTGCCCTCCGGGCCGGCGTGGTGGAGCACGGCTACGCCCTGTACGTGGACGACACCTTCATCGGCGCCACCCAGACCGAGGGCGCTCTGGAGGAGCTGCTGGAGCAGGTGGCCATCCCCTACCGCAACGAGAACACGGTGTCCATCGACTACGTGGAGAACACGGAGATCCGGGAGTGCGACCTGCCGGTGGAGGACTTCACCAATCTGGCCAACGTGGCCCTGCTGCTCAACAGCACCAAGGCCGGCGAGGTCACCTACACCGTGGAGCCCGGGGACGTGTGGTCCGTCATCGCCCAGGACCACAACCTGAGCAACGACGAGCTGCTGGCCCTCAACCCCGGCTTTGAGATTGACAGGCTGAACATCGGCGATGTGCTGACCATCAGCAACGCCGTGCCCTACCTGACTGTCCGTGCCACCCAGATGGAGTACTACGTGGCGGAGATCCCCTACGAGATCGAGTACGTGGACGACAACACCATGTGGGAGGGCGACACCCGGACCATCACCAAAGGCCAGTACGGCGCGGCGGACACCGTGGCCCGGGTCACCTACGAGGGCCTGGAGGAGATCGAGCGGACCATTGAGTCCCAGACCATCACCACCCAGCCCGTCACCGAGGTCCAGGCCAGAGGCACCCTGGAGCGTCCCAGCTGGGCGCCCACCGGCTCCTTCCGCTGGCCCACCAGCGGCAACATCACCTCCAAGTACGGCTACCGCAGCATCTTCGGCGGCAGATCCTTCCACGGCGGCATCGACATCGCCAACTCCTACGGCACGGACATTGTGGCGGCCGACGGCGGCGAGGTCATCTACGCCGGCTGGATGAGCGGCTATGGCTACCTGGTCCAGATCGACCACCAAAACGGCTACGTCACCTACTACGGCCACAACAGCAGCCTGGAGGTGAAGGTGGGCGACAAGGTCTTCAAGGGCCAGCACATCGCGGAGATGGGCAGCACCGGCCGGTCCACCGGCAACCACTGCCACTTTGAGGTCCGCCTCAACGGCGAGCGGCAGAACCCCATGAACTACCTGCCGTGATTGGGAGTAATCATTCTTTTTCAGATAAGAAAAAGAATCAAAAAGAACTTTAGACGTTCTCAAAGATACTGCCGGCAGTCTATCAACAGACTGCCGGCAGTTATTTTGAATACGTCTAAAGTTTTTCTTTTGTTTCTTTTTTAATAAAGAAAAGAAACAAAACGCCCCTTACACCGGCGGCTCCGGGCAGGAGGGCAGCAGCACGCGGCCAAAGCACACCATGGTCCTGCCGCTGTCCCGGGGCAGAACCACGTCCGCGTCCGCCCGCCGGCGGTTCAGAGAGAACAGGTACACCATGCCCAGCTGATCCCGGACATACTGCTTGCACAGCATCTCCCCATCCACGCAGAAAATCCCCACGTCCCCGCTGGCCAGGGGGTCCCGGTTGACATAGGCCACGGACCCGTCCCGGATATAGGGCTCCATGGAGTCCCCCTGGATGCGCACCGCGAATTCCGCCCCCCGGGGCACGTCGCCGGATACCCTGATATAGTCGAAATCCTCCCCAAATACCGGGGCCGCGTAGCCCGCCGCCGCCGGACAGCGGTAGAGGGGAATCTGCCGCGCCTCCTCCTCCGGCAGCCCTCTGTCCAGATCCTCCTGGTACGCCCCCAGAGCGTCCGCCACCGCGTGGAGGGTCTGCCGCCCCGTGGTGCGCAGGCCCCGGTACTTGCGCACCAGAGTCTGCTCCTCCACCGTGCAGGTGAAGGCGCTGCCCTGAAAGTCGTCCTGATATAGGTAGTTGGGATCCACGTCCAGCGCCTGGAGCATCCGCAGCAGGATCTCCTCCCGCACGGCGTTCAGCCCGTTCTCGTAGTTGCTCACCGCCGCCACGCTGACCCCCAGGGCCTTGGCCAGCTGGCCCTGGCTGATGCCCAGCTCCTTCCGCCGCTCCCGCAGTCTCTGCCCAAAGCTCATTGTGTCAGTCCTCCTCCGGATCATTCTATTTCTAGCATACCCGGTAGCAGAAAAAAAGTCAACAGCAAAACTAAAATTTTCTCTTGACATTTCAGAACGTGTGTGCTAATATAGCTTTGCCAAGGGAACATGAGTTCTAAACAAAGAGGGGACAGGCCGCTGGAGAGGAGGGAGACACGCCGGTCAGGGGGCGGATTTGCGGCAAAAAACCGACGCAAGCATACGCTTGCGCCGGTGTGGTGGGAGCGGGTGGATTCGAACCACCGAAGTCGAAGACAACAGATTTACAGTCTGCCCCCTTTGGCCACTCGGGAACGCTCCCATATGCAATTTTGATGCTGTTGGCACGGAGAGAGGTGGAGCTGGTAGACGGACTCGAACCCCCGACCTGCTGATTACAAATCAGCTGCTCTACCAACTGAGCTATACCAGCACGTTCAGCAACGTGTAGTATAATAGCAGAATTTCTCCGATTTGTCAACCTCTAAATCGGGATTTAAGGAGGAATTTTTTTGCAAATCATCCACAAGCGCCGCCGGGACCGCCAGAGGGCCTACCCGGCGGGCATCTGCGGCCGCTGCGGCGGGGAGCTGTACCCCGGGGACGCCCGCTGGCTGCTGGGGGGCCGCCCCCTGTGCCGGAGCTGCGCGGCGGCCTGGGCCCTGGAGGAGCTGGCGGCCTTTCGGTCTGTGTGCGGGGAGGCGAAGCCATGACGCTGCTGCGAATGGCCGCCGGCTACCGGCAGAGCGCGGAGATGATCCGGCTGCGGATCATCTCCCTGCGGGACGAGGCCCGGCAAGCCCAGCCCGCGGAGCGGGGCCGGCTGGAGCAGCGCATCCGGGAGCTGAAGGTCCTCCAGAGGGACACGCGGGAGATCGCTCTGGTGCTGGAGCGGTATTACGACAGGAGGTATCACAAAAATGACAGATATACGTTCTAAGAGAGGCAGGACCGGCCGCCGGGCCAGCTCCGTTCTGGCGGATCTGGCGGTCTGGGAGCGGGAAAACAGCGAGGACAACGCCGACCAGCTGGACCGGCTGCGGCGGAATCTGCGGCGTGTGCGGGCCTCGGAGCTCACCGGGCGGCAGGCCCAGATGCTTCAGCTCTACTACGACCAGGGCATGAGCATGCCCCAGATCGCCCAGGAGCTGGGCATCACCAAGTCCGCCGTGTCCCGCACCCTGGCCCGGGGCCGGGCGCGGATCAAAAGGTACTTGCAATATAGCTGGTAATCTGTTACACTCCATGTTGGCAGAAGCCACACATGAGGGAGGACATAACCAATGATTAATACCGCCATGCGCACCAACTGGGGCCGGCTCACCGCAGCCGTGCTGGGGGCGCTGATCTACGCGCTGGGGATCAACCTGTTCGTCGCGCCTTTGGGGCTCATTACCGGGGGGCTCATGGGGCTGTGTCAGCTGCTGCGGTCCGTCATCATGATGGCCCTGGGCATCCAGTCCATGCAGTTCGAGCTGGCGGGCGTCATCATGTACGCCTTCAACGTGCCCCTGCTGATCCTGGCCTACCGCTCCATGGGGAAGGTCTTTTTCCGCAACACCCTCATCTGCTCCACGGCCTACTCCCTCTTTGCCAGTATTGTGCCCGTGCCGGCCGCCCCCATTGTGGAGGACATGCTCACCGGCTGCCTGCTGGGGGGCGTTATCTCCGGGACCGGGGTGGGCCTCACCCTCACCAGCGGCTGCTGCGGCGGCGGGGTGGACCTGATGGGTCTGTACCTGGCCAAGCGGGGGGCGAAGGTAACTGTCGGGCGGTTCAACCTGATTTTCAACGCGGTGCTGTTCGCCGCCTGCTGGGTCCTCTACGATCTGCCTACCCTGATCTATTCGGTGCTCAACACCATCTTCAACGCCGTGGCCATGGATCGATCCCACCGCCAGAGCGTGACGGTCCAGGTGCTCATCTTCACCAAACAGGACAGCCCGGAGCTGGGGCAGTTCATTATGGAGAACCTCCACCGGGGCATCACCCGCTGGGAGGGCAAGGGCGTTTACACCGGGGAGGCCACCCACATCCTGTGCGTGTGCATGAACAAGTACGAGATCGACGACCTCCGGGAGGCCCTCCACAGAATTGACCCCAAGGCCTTCTTCATCGTCCAGGAGGGCGTCCACGTGAGCACCAACTTTGAGCGCCGCCTGTCCTAGAAAACGCGGGTCCCGCTGTCCTTCTGGGGATAGCGGGGCCTTTTTTCGTCAATTGGGCATCCTGCGGGCCCCGCCTTTGCAGGGACGGGCAGCGTCCGCGCCTTACGCCGCCGGCGACGCGCCGCCCCCGCCACACCAAAAACCGGGCCGCCCCATCCGGGACGGCCCGCGCCTATTTCCTCTATTGCGGCTTCTCCTCCACATGGAAGGCCCGCTCAATGCCCGGGTAGACCAGCATGACCGCAGGCAGGGTGGGCAGCCAGAGGTTGGTGAGGGGCAGCATCGGCGCTGCCAGGGGGAAGAACCAGAGGACCACGCCCCAGTAGAGCCCCACCACCGCCAAGGCGGCCAGACTGCGGGGCAGCTGGGCCAGAAAGAGCAGGGCAGCGTCCTTTATCAGCGGAAGGAAGGGCAGCTCCGTCAGGGCCAGCAGGGGCCACAGGTAGGATGAAAGCCCCAGCGTCAGCAGAAGTCCCGTCATCAGTGCGACGCCCACGGGGGCGGGGCTCCCCAGGACCCCGGCAGAAAAGAGCAGGAAGATCTGCGTACTCAGCAGCGATCCCCCCAGTGCGCCCGGCAGCAGGGCCGCCCGGACGCTGCGCCGCCAAGCCTGCCTGTAGGCCCTCCACCAGGAGCCGGAATCATCCCGGAGAGAGCGGAGAATGGCGTCCGCCAGGGCGCACAGCTGGGGCCCCGCGATCAGGCCCCCCGCCAGCCCCAGGATCGGGGCCAGAGCCGCCCTGCGGACGTAGAGGGCGAACACCGTGCCCCCGGCCAGGGGCAGCATCCCCACCAGGGCCAGAAAGCCCGCCACAAAAAAGGACATGAAGTCCCGGCCCAGCATCTCCCACAGCCGGGCCAGGCCCCGCTTCCTGGGCTGGCCCTCCTGGGGAACCTCGTCGTAGTTATAAAAAAATCCCATGTTTCCCCTCCGTTCACCGATTATAACGCCTTTATTATACCGGACAGGGTCCCGTTCGTCAATGGTCCCCGGCATCGCGCGGAAAATCTCCGCCCAGTGGGAGAAAAGGCAAAAGCGGCTTGCCTTTTCCCGCCGCCCATGGTATGCTTGCGGCAGGAGGGCCGCCGGCGCGCCGGCAGCCGCAGACAGGAGCCGTTCCGTTTTTCTTTTTTCTCACAGTCCCCAGGGGCCCGGGCCCGCCGAAGGCGGCGCTTGTCCGCAAAAAACACATCCACCAGGAGGAAACGCAGTATGAATTACACATCAGAGCTGGCGCGGTGGCTGGACCGCGCAGGGGAGGACCCAGACCTGCTCCAGGAGCTGCGGGCCGTGGAGACGGACGAGGCGGCGGTCTCGGACCGATTCTACCGCCATCTGGCCTTTGGCACCGGCGGTCTGCGGGGCGTGCTGGGGGCGGGGACCAACCGCATGAACATCTACACCGTCCGCCGGGCCACCCAGGGGCTGGCCGACTACCTCAACGCCTCCGGTCTGCCCAAGAGCGTGGCCATCGCCCACGACAGCCGGCTGAAGGGGGACCTCTTTGCCCGGGAGACGGCCCGGGTCCTGGCGGCCAACGGCATCACCGCCCACCTCTACCCCCGTCTGGAGCCCACCCCGGCCCTGAGCTGGGCGGTGCGGTACCTGGGCTGTGGGGCCGGCGTGTGCGTCACCGCCAGCCACAACCCCGCCCAGTACAACGGCTACAAGGTCTACGGCGCGGACGGCTGCCAGATCACCCCCGAGGCGGCGGAGAGGGTTCTGGCCGCCATGGAGAAAACCGACTGCTTTGACGGCGTGAAGCTGGCGGACTACGGCGAGGCCGCCGCCCAGGACCTGATCCGCCCCATTGGCGAGGACTGCCTGGACGCCTTTGTGGACGCGGTGCTGGCCCTGCGGCCCGGCAACGACGTGAGCCGGCTGAAACTGGTGTACACCCCCCTCAACGGCTCGGGCCTGGAGTGCGTGAAGAAGCTGCTGGAGAAGATGGGCGTGACAGAGCTGACCGTGGTGCCGGAGCAGGAGGCCCCGGACGGCCGGTTTCCCACCTGTCCCTACCCCAACCCGGAGATCCGGGAGGCCATGGCGCGGGGGCTGGCCCTGTGCGGCCAGGTGAAGCCGGACCTGCTCCTGGGCACGGACCCGGACTGCGACCGCATGGGCGCGGCGGTGCCCGACGGCCAGGGGGGCTACCGGCTCATCACGGGCAACGAGATGGGCGTGCTCCTCTTCGACTACCTGTGCCGCACCCGGAGGGAGCGGAACGCCATGCCGGCGGACCCTGTGGCGGTCACCACCATTGTATCCACGGACATGGCCGCCCCTGTGGCGGCGGCCTACGGCGTGGAGCTGCGCCGGACCCTGACGGGGTTCAAGTACATTGGCGAGCAGATCGGTCTTCTGGAGGCGGAGGGCCGGGCGGAGCGGTTCCTCTTCGGCTTTGAGGAGAGCTACGGCTACCTCTCCGGGGCCCACGTCCGGGACAAGGACGGGGTGAACGCCGTCATGCTGGCCTGCGAGTGCGCGGCCTGGTACGCCGGTCAGGGCATGACCCTGCTGGACGCCATGAACGCCCTCTATGAGCGGTTCGGCTTCTACCGCAGCGGTCTGATGAGCCGCGCCTTTGAGGGCCAGGACGGCATGGCGGCCATGGGGGCCCTGATGGAGGGCCTGCGGACCGCGCCTCCGGCGGAGATTGCCGGGCAGCGGGTGGAGGCTGTCACCGACTACCTCCGGGAGGGCACGGGCCTCATCCCAGCGGATGTGCTGGAGTTCCGGCTGGCCGGAGAGGGAAAGGTGATCGTGCGGCCCTCGGGCACGGAGCCGAAGCTGAAGCTGTATCTGTCCGTCCGGGGCCGGACAGAGGAGGAGGCCGCCGGGGCCCTGGCCGCGCTGGAGGAGGCCGCCGGGGCCCTGATGGACCGCAGATCCCACTGAGAAAAGAAAAATCAGAGGCTGCTCTCTATTTTCAAGAGAGCAGCCTCTGCCGATTCCGCCCCGTACTCCGGGGGAGCCGTCACATGCGGGAGCGGGCGCTGCCGGCTTTACCGGCTCAGGAAGAACCACAGGACGACCGCCGCCGCAGCGGCCAGAAGGATCAGCCAGGGCGCGGCGCTGCCCTTCTTCCGCTGCGCCTTCAGGGACGGGATGTACTCGTAATCATCGTCGCCGTCATCGCTCTTCCGGGAGGCGGACTGCGCCGCCCCCTTGGGCGCGGCGGAGATCTCCTTCTCCAGGTTCTTAATCATCCGGACATTGTTGTCCAGCGGTTCCCCGCAGAAGGCGCAGTAGATGCGCTCGTCGTCGTTGAGCCGGTGACAGTCGGGGCAGCGTTTTGACATAATCGCACTCCTTTTCACGCACAGACCGAATCCATACCTTAGTTGGCTCATTATATCAGAAAAACCGCCGGCCCGCAAGGAAAAAATAGCCGGATTCCACCGAAATCTCCGGGCAGCCCGTCCCCTCTACCGCCACTGCACCGTCACCGCCGTGCCCTCCCCCTCCCGGCTCTCCAGCTCCAGGGCCGCGCCGTGGTAGGCCGCCGCGTGCTTGACAATGGAGAGGCCCAGGCCTGTGCCGCCCACCTCCCGGGAGTGGCTCTTGTCCACCCGGTAGAACCGCTCGAACACCCGGGGCTGGTGGGCCGGGGGGATGCCGATGCCCGTGTCCCGGACCGTGAGCCGGGCAAGCCCCTCCCGCCGCCCCACGGAGACGGTCACCGCGCCTCCGGGGCGGTTGTACTTTACCGCGTTGTCCACCAGATTGCCCAGCATCTCCTCCAGCAGGTGGCGCACCCCCTCCACCGCCGCCGGCTCCCCCTCCAGGGAGAGGGATACGTCCGCCCGGGCGGCCGCCGGGGCCAGCCGGGCCAGCGCCTCCTCCGCCAGCGTCCAGAGATCTACCGTCTCCCGGGCCGCAGGCACGGCGTTCTCGTCCAGCTGGCTGAGATGGATGATGTCCTCCACCAGGGCGATGAGCCGCTGGGCCTCCCGGTAGATGTCCGAGGCAAACTCGGGCACGGTCTCCTGGGGCACCAGACCGCCCTTCATCAGCTCCGCGAAGCCGGAGATGGAGGTGAGGGGGGTCTTCAGCTCGTGGGAGACGTTGGCCGTGAACTCCCGGCGCAGGGCCTCCCGCCGCTGCCGCTCCGTCACGTCCAGGATGGCCACCACCGCCCCGGCGGGGCGTCCCTGGTGGCTCACCGGGCTGGCCAGCAGCTGGCAGCACACCCCCTCCCCCTCCAGCAGGGCCTCGCCGTGGCGGCCGGAGAGGGCCCCCTCCACCGTCCGGCGGAAGTCCTCCGCCCGGCTCAGCCCCAGCACGCTCTCCCCCGGCTCCGCCTCCGGCGCGCCCAGCAGCCGCAGGGCGCTGGCGTTGCAGGAGAGCAGATTCATCCGCCGGTCAATGAGGAGAAAGCCCTCGCTCATATTCTCGGTGATGGCGGTGAACTCCTCCCTGCGCTGGCGCAGCTCGTCGGTCTGCGCCCGGATGGTCTCCTGCTGGGTGCGCAGGCGGCTCAGCAGAGGCGTCAGCTCCTCGTAGCACCGGCATTGATCCGGACGGCTGAGATCCAGCTCCAGAATGGGCCGGATGATCCGCCGGGCCAGGGGCCCCGCCAGCAGGGCGGCCAGGAGGGCCGTGGCCGCCACGATGAGGGCCGCCTCCGGCGCCAGCGCCGCCAGCAGGGCGGCGGCGGACTTCTGCCGGCTGGCCACCCGGAGCACCGTGCCGTCCTCCAGGGCCAGGGCCACGTAGATGGTTCGCTCGGAGAGGGTGTCGGACAGGCGGCTGTCCCGGCCCAGTCCCCGGGAGAGGGCGTCCTGGATCTCCGGCCGGGCCAGGTGGTTGGCCATGAGCTCCGCCTGGGCGGAGGAGTCGAAGAGCACCGCGCCGTCCCCGGAGATCCAGGTCAGGCGGTTGGCGGATTCCACCGCCTCCAGGTAGTCCCGCCCCCCCAGACGCACCCCCTGGGCGGCCAGACGGACCTCCACCATCAGCTCCTCGCAGACCTTGGCCGTGAAGTGGCGGACCAGGGCCCAGCTGAAGAGGCCCGCGCTGAGGGCCAGGGCCGCCAGCCCCACCAGCAGGCTGGTGCGGAAAATTCTCCTGGTCATGGCGTCTCCTCGATCTTATAGCCCATGCCCCGGACGGTCTGGATCAGGTTCCCCGCCTCCCCCAGCTTCTGGCGGAGGGTGCGGATATGTACGTCCACCGTGCGGCTGGCCCCGTCGAAGTCGTAGCCCCAGATGGTGCTGAGCAGCTGGTCCCGGGTGAGCACCGCCCCCGGGCGCTCCATCAGGAGGACCAGCAGCTGGAACTCCTTGAGGGTGAGGGTTACGCCGTTTTCCCCCACCCGGACCACGTGGCGGGCCGGGTCCACGGTAAGCGCGCCCAGGGTGAGAACGCCCTGGGGCGGGGGCCTGTCCCCCACCCGGCGGAGGGCGGAGCGGACCCGGGCCATCAGCTCCATCATGCCGAAGGGCTTGGAGACGTAGTCGTCCGCCCCCGCGTCCAGGCCCACCACCTTGTCGTACTCGCTGCCCTTGGCGGTGAGGAGAATCACCTGGACGGACCGGGTGCGCCGGCTCTCCCGTAGTCTCTTCAGAATGGAGATGCCGTCCTCCTCAGGCAGCATGATGTCCAGCAGCACCACCTCCGGCGTCCGCCGCTCCAGGGCGGCCCAGAAGGCGGAGGGCCGGGCGAACCCCTCCGCCTCCAGTCCCGCGCTGGTCAAGGAGTAGAGTACCAGCTTGCGGATGCTGTTGTCGTCCTCAACAAAGTAAATCATAGGCACTTTCCCCCGGGGCGCTCTGCGCCCGCACCTTCCCTGTGATGGAGTAGGCCACCCGCTCCGCCAGATTGACGGCGTGGTCGCCGATGCGCTCCAGATACTTGGCCGCCATGAGCAGATCCAGGGCCTCTCCCGCCCCGGCGGCATCCCGGCGGATGAGCTCCGTCAGCTCCTCCTTGACCCGGAGGAACAGCTCGTCCACTACGTCATCATATTGTATCACGTCCTGGGCCGCCTGCAAATCCTTTTTTATAAACGCCTCCACGCTGCCGTCCACCATCCTGGCCGCAGCCTGGGCCATGTCCCGGATGTGGATCTGGCCGGGCAGGGGACAGCCGGAGCCCAGGTGGCGGGAGATCTCGGCGATATCCGCAGCCTGATCCCCGATGCGCTCCATGTCCCCGATCATCTTCAGGGCCGAGGACACGGCGCGCAGGTCCCGGGCCACGGGCTGCTGCCGGAGCAGAAGGGCCATGCATAGGCTCTCGATCTCCCGCTCCTGGCGGTCGATCTCCACCTCCCGGGTGATGGCGATTTCAGCCATGGCCGGCTCGCGGTCCAGCAGGGCCGCCGCTGCGGCGGCAATGGCCTCCTGGCACATGGCCCCCATGGCCATGAGCTCCTGGTGCAGCGTCTCCAGCTGCTGGTCAAAGCGGTTTCGCATCAGCCGAACCTCCCGGTAATGTAATCCTCCGTGCGCTGGTCCCGGGGCATGGAGAAGAGGCGCTCCGTGGGGGAAAACTCCACCAGCTCCCCGGAGAGGAAAAAGGCGGTCCGGTCGGAGACCCGGAGGGCCTGCTGCATGTTGTGGGTGACCATGACGATGGTGTACCGCTCCTTCAGGGAGCCGATGAGGTCCTCGATCCTGGCGGTGGAGATGGGGTCCAGGGCGCTGGTGGCCTCGTCCATAAGCAACACCTCCGGCTCCACGGCCAGGGCGCGGGCGATGCACAGCCGCTGCTGCTGTCCCCCGGAGAGGCCCAGGGCGCTCTTCTTCAGCCGGTCCCGGACCTCCTCCCAGATGGCGGCGGCCCGGAGGGAGGTCTCCACCAGCTCGTCCAGCCGGGCCCGGCGGCGCTCCCCGTGGGTCCGGGGGCCGTAGGCCACGTTGTCGTAGATGGACATGGGGAAGGGGTTGGGCTTCTGGAAGACCATGCCGACGCGGCGGCGCAGGGCGGTGACGTCCAGGCCGGGGGCGTAGATCTCCTGGCCCTGGAAGGTGAGGGAGCCGGCCATCCGGGTCCCGGGGACCAGATCGTTCATGCGGTTGATGGTGCGCAGGAAGGTGGATTTCCCGCAGCCGGAGGGGCCGATGAGGGCCGTCACTCGGCCGGCGGGGATATCCAGGGTGATGTGCCGCAGGGCCTGGGCTGCGCCGTAGAAGAAATCCAGGTCCCGAGCCGAGAGGATCGCTTGCTCTGCCATGGCGTCGCTGTCCTTTCCAGTGAAGTATGTCTTTTCTCTGTGTTTCTAGTGGTAAAAAGAGCTTTTAAGGATTAAAGTTTTTCTTTTTGATTCTTTTTCTTTGTTCACAAAGAAAAAGAATGTAAGCTAAGAACCTGTCTTCACAACCGTTGCACGCCGTCTGGGCGGTCTTTTTCCCGCCATACTGCGTCGATTTCCCTTGCAATCCGTCAGGATT
>ERZ777011.1426-NODE-1426-length-25078-cov-4.187468_pt1 | contig 25078 bp, 17 predicted proteins | sample MGYA00374964_ERZ777011 | MGnify/ENA primary metagenome ERZ777011 (study PRJEB29310, sample SAMD00008975) | mouse gut metagenome | study: EMG produced TPA metagenomics assembly of the Metagenome analysis of fecal microbiota from mouse which was promoted... | reverse complement strand
ATATAGTGATGCAGGCAGAATTGGGGTTCTGCCAACAAAACTGCGGAAACTCAAGGACATATTAAGTAGAAAACTGTATATTATAAATAGAGAATAGGCCTTGAGCCTATTTTGAATGCAGAAGCGGAGGGTTGTTTCAAGGCGCAGTGTTCCGTGGAGTTCTTGGAGGGTTGGGCAGTTTCCACAACTTGAAGTAGACTAATAGTCGAAAGAAAATGCCAGAAAAGTGCTTCGGGTTTTCCGGAGCATTTTTCTATCTTAAGATTTATTTAGTTTTGCAAAGTATGACAAATGAGCAGGATATATATGATGGATAAGCTGAAAGCAAGTGCAATTGCATTTGAAAGGTTATTAAAATATGAATATGAGATTGTAGCGGGTAGTAAAAAAACTTGTTGGAAATGACATTATTTTTTGAGAGAGAACACTTTATGCATTTAATCGGTCTGCATAAACTGACAGATTTACAAATACAGAGGTTTAGAAAAGAACAAATGTACGAAATGGTAATGCGGGACGAATTAACTTACGACTACATAGAAAAGAGTGTTTTTTTTTCAGAGATCAAGCAAAGAATCGAATTATTTCCGATATTGGAAACGGCGCTGGATAGTAATGAATTGTTAATAAAGTATAAGCATGGGTTTGCGCAGGGAACAGTTATAATGGCATCTTATATCATCATATACAATTATGGAGATGCTATTATTCATTATTTTGTAGATCGAGACGAGAAGGCCAATCGGTATTTTGGAAAGTCTTTTTTTGGACGAAGTGATGACAAATTCTTACGAAATCAGCAGACGTTTAAGGTGCTGAAATTGACAAAGTATGATAAAGAGGAAAATAGCAGGATTATACTTAAGAACAAAAGAATCAAATCGTAACACTAAAGATAAATATAGGGGAGTGAATTGATTATGATTATGTTTGACCCATCAGAATACATAAAAGGATTGCAACAACTACTAATCTCGGATAAAAAGAAGGTTGGGTTTCTCTGCGGAGCTGGAACATCGCTTGCAAAAAAATAAGAATTCCCTAAATGTCCCCGCTATAGGTGCTATGACAAAGCTAGGAGTGCATACAAAGCAGATTATGAAGAAGGTGATGTTTCCGGCACCGTTCAGCCATTGACATTTGCAACTTCACAAACATGCAACGTTATTTACAAAATCTGAATTAGAAGGAGGATATAGACGTGTGAAGAAAAGATTAGGGCTTATAATATTGAGTGTTATGATGTTGGGGGCAGGATGTGGGCGAAGTGAGAGTGAATCCACTCTGGATAAGCAAGAAGAGTCCTTTCCTTCTACAAGCACCATTCAAGATATTCCTGTCACAGCAACACAACAGATTCCATATTGGGCACAAGAAATGCGAACAGAAGGGAATCTGTATCAGAACCTAAACTTAGATGGAATAGGGGATGCAGATGATGCAGCATATGTCAGTATTTTTCAGTTTGATGATTATGAAGAAAAGGTAGTAGTGATTCAAGTTCATTTGGGAACAGGTGAAACCATAGCCAAGATTTTTCCTGTTTACGGAGTATATAACTTTCAGACGGGAAAGCTATTTTCTAAAGACAAGGATGCCATTATTTTAGGAGTAAGAAATCCCACCAGCAACTATAACGCTACAGATATATTTATATTGGATGTATATCCCGTTGAAGCAGACCCGGTTCCCTATATTGTAACCAGACTAGACACAACAGAAACACCCAATATTCTCTTTTTTGGTAACCCTACTCTTGATGCAGGAAACACTTATGTTACAGGTTATACTGAAGTTGTGGATATTGGCGGATCGCCCTTACAAGGATTAGAAGTTCCTGTCTTTGATTATTCTACGGGTCAATATCAGGAACTGAAGAAGATCCTTTATTGGAAAGATGGAGAATGGTCATTGTCAGACGATTGATATGTTTCCTTAGAATCTGCGCCAGAGGGAGAATGAGGAAATATATTGGCATAGTAGAAATTTACAAGGAGGTGCATGTGGAAAAGTGGAAAACTCTCCTTTTTGATATGGAAATGGTGAGGAAACAGATGTAAAATAATGATATATTCTAGGAAGCGTCAAAGGAGCATGGGCATGAATTGGATAGATCAATTAAATCAATCCATTGAGTACATCGAAAGCAATCTGGATAAAACAATTGACATATCATTAATCAGCCGGATAGCATGTTGCTCACCATACCATTATCAAAGAATGTTTTCTCTGATTGCTGAAATCACATTGGGAGAATATATCCGAAAACGCAGGCTGACATTGGCAGCTTACGAACTGCAGAACAGCAGGGTCTCTGTAATTGAGACTGCCATGAAGTATGGATATGCTTCTCCCACGACTTTTACCCGGGCCTTTTCCAAATTCCACGGGGTGACGCCCAGACAGGCTAAGAAGGCCGGAGTTTCCTTGAGGGCGTATCCGAAAATTTCATTTGAAATTGCTGTAAACGGGCGGGGGGAATTAAAATACCGCATCGAGAAGAAACAGGGATTTCGGTTTGTCGGAATCAAAGAAACGGTTTATAATGACGGCGTTAATAATTTTATCCGCGTTCCCGAAATGTGGGAAGAAGCGCGTCAAAAAGGAATGATTGAGGATATTTTTAAACTGTCGGACGGAAAGCTCTGGGGCGTGATGGGGGCTTTGGCAGATTATACACAGGATACGGTGGATTATCATATCGCTGCAACCAGCGATGAGGCCATTCCGGAAGGTATGGCAGAGCTGTATGTGGAGGAAGGCTTGTGGGCAGTTTTCTCTTGTTATGGGAGGGAAAATATTCCGGCTTTATGGAAAAGGATTTATGGTGAATGGTTTCCGGGATCCGGATATGAGCATTCCGGCGGCGTGGAGGTTGAGTGGTATTCCGATGGCGATTTAGATGCCGATGATTATCTGACTGAGATCTGGATACCGATCAGGGAGGTAAAAAAGCATGGAACTTTCAAAGGCGATTTTGACAAGGAGGAGTGTACGGAGCTTTCGGCAAGGCAATATTCCGGATGACAAAATAAGGGAGCTGATAAAAGCTGCTGTTTATGCGCCAAGTGCCGGAAACTGTCAGCCGTGGCATTTTTATGTGGTGAAAGACTCCGGGATGAGAAAAAGGGTGTATGAGGAGGCCTGCAGGCAGGAATTTCTGACAGAGGCGCCGATATTGATTATTGTGTGTATTGAACGGAACGAAAGCGCAGACCGTTACGGAGAACGGGGCAATGCTTTGTATCACATCCAAAATACGGCAGCGGCAGTGCAGAATATATTGCTGTCCGCCACGGATATGGGGCTTGGGTCATGCTGGTGCGGTGATTTTGATGAGTCTGGCCTGCAGAAAATATTTCAGATGAACAGTGGGAGGATCCCGGTTGCCATAGTGGCTGTGGGGTATGCGGGATTTGAACCTTCTGTGCCGAAGAGAAGGCCGGTGGATGAGGTGGCGGATTTCATCGGAGAATGGGAGGAGTGCGGAGAGGAAGAAACTTCTGAAACCAGAAAAATAATGCACTGCGACATGGGTGGAACTGTTTTTCGTGATGTGAACCTGTACGGAGTGGAGATAGCGGATGCCAACCTGGCAAACGGGAAAATATTTGACTGTAATCTAAGCAATCTGGAAATATATGATTGCCGCCTTGACGGATTGAAGGTGAATGGGATTGACATAAGCAGCCTGCTGTAATCTGCCGTTTTTTGGCATGCCGGATCAGACCGGACGCTGGTCTGACGAGCAGAAACCGCATCAGGCTGTATATGAGGGCTGGGGTATGCTGATTATGTGAGGATCCTGAGGACGATTTACCGGCGGCTGAAAAAACCACAGACAGCGTGAGCACCGTTCCTGCCAAAAGACAGTAACTCCCAATAGCAATTTTGAAATTGAATTGTACAATAATAAACTGATATTTGCAATATACACCTGCCCGAAGGTGATACAATAGCCATATCGAAGGCGTTCGGCCAACGTCAAAGGAAGCTGATGATATTGTGTTACGGGAAAGGCAGGAGGAAGATGAAGGAAAGCAAAGGTTTCTTAAACGGCGGTCTGTTTGACAGGCACTTTATGGACAGTAAAATCACCACCAGGTCTGTGACAACAAAGGAGTTGATTTTAGGTCACGTGATAGGCCCCCTGGGTCTGATTATGCTCATTAATACGATTGCGTCATTGCTGGAGATCTATATTATGAAGCAGATGTCCGTGGCAGTAGGCGGGGACGTGACGGGGGCGGCCTATAAGAATCTGGGGACACTCTACTATTGGGTGGCATTGGGGACGCGGCTGGCAGCCATGCCCATGGGGCTTGTCACAGGCTATCTGATGCAGCATACCAAATCCCGTCAGGGACGTATGCGCCCCTGGTATCTGATCTTTGGATTTGTGGCGATTTTTACAGGGATTCTCATGTTTCTGAAGCCGGTTGCCAGCTCGGAAAACGGTTACTGGGTCTATTTCTACATAACTTATGTGGTGTATTCGCTGCTGGGCACAGCTTTCTATTATCTGTTCAACAACAATATCGTTTCCCTGACCTCCCGCAATATTGTGGACCGGGAGAAGGTGGCATATGCGCGAAAGCTGAGTTGGACTTTAATTTCCGGCACATTGATTGGCATGGTGATTAACAGTGTGCTGCTTCCTTATGTCATCCAGCCCGACGAAAGCCTCAATTCTTTCTGGGTGCTTATCTGCGGCATGACGGTTCTGGCAGTTCCGCTTTTGCTGACGGAGTATTTTTACACGCGGGAGCGTGTGGTGGAGGATGTGGAAGTGACCACAGGCAATGCAAATGACATCCCGGTGAGGGAACAGTTTAAAGCGCTGTTTCACGACAAGTGCTATGTACTTCTGCTGGTAACCACGACTATCGTTGCCCTGGCGGACAATTTCCGCGGGACCAATGTACAGTATTATTTTGTATCCTACGTACTGGATGGGATTCATGACCCTTCGCTGTTTATGATGTATACGATTCTGACGGGTGTCCCCCTGGGGATAGGCGCCTTTGTGATTTACCCTGTCACAAAGAAGTTCGGCATCCGTAATACCACTCTGGCAGGTTATATCATTGTGGGGCTGGCCAGCCTGCTGGGACTTATTTTCCCTACCAACGTAAGCGTTGCCTATATTGCGGGGTTCCTGAAGCAGGTGGGATATATCCCGGCGGCTTATATGCTGGGGGCTTTGACCGTATCCTGCTTTGACAGTGTGGAACACAGCTCCGGATACCGTCTGGAAGGGCTGATGGCGGTAGGTATTGTGGGAACCCTGCAGCAGGTGCTCTATGCGCCGGTGGCCGGACTGTATGAAAAAATTCTGACGTTGGTGGGCTTCGATGCCAACAGTACCGGTTCCCAGCCTGCCGCGGCGCTGACGGTTCTGGGCATTGCGTTTTACGGAATCGAATTCGTATGCGCCGTTGTGAATGTATGCGTACTTCCGTTTATCGATCTGGAGAAGCGTCTGCCGGGGATCAATGCTGATTTGCTGGAGCGTAAACGGCAGGCGGTACTGGCCAGGGGCGAGGAATGGATCGATCCGGAGGAGCAGGAGCGCCGGGAGAGGGAGTGCCTGGAAAAAGAGGCAGAGGAAAATCTTGTTCGGGATCTGAAAGAACGATGTATCAGAAAGGGCCTGAATTTTGAGGCGGAAAATGACAAATTTCTGAAAAAGAAAGCGGCGAAGGAACGCAGGGCGAAGGAAAAGCAGGGCAGGAAAGCTCAGGAATCCTGAATCACATGATGCTTCCTGCGGTATTTCATAGGTGTCGTATCATAATGCTTTCGGAATAAATTCTGAAAATGGGCCTGGTTGGAAAAGCAGAGATAGCTGCTGATTTCTGCCAGGCTCTTATCGCTGTATTTACCCGGCTGCGTATGAAATTAATGCAGTCGTTGACCTCGGAAGAGATTCCGTGAGGCACCTGATACTCGCCGGTCTTCTGGCACAAATCCATCAGCATTGTATACTGCAGAGCCTGAATGGTATCTATGGCCTGCATTTTCTCGCATTCCTGTATATAGAGATCCATGAGCTGGTAAGCCCTTTCCGAATCCATGCCGCCCGGAATGGTGCCAAGGGCAGTCGCCTTCGCGGCGGTGGAAATGAAGAGATTTTTTGTCTGTCTTAAGGGTGTCTGAGCCAGTTTTCCGTCATAGATACCGGTATCGAGTGACAGGAGGGAAGCCTTAAGGCTTTCCGGGCTTCCCTGCCGTATGGCGGCATATACCTCCTGTTCCAGACGGTAGCTTTTATGGAGCCGTTCCTGCTCCAGATTTTCCGTAATTGCCTCGATATGCTGTTCTTCCAGACGGAAATGATATTCTGATTTCTGCATCATCAACTCTGAAACGGTAATCTGTTTTCCGTTGACACACTGATGAATCAAGACAAGGTGTCTGCAAAACTGCATATGGGAGAGAGGGGGGATGGAGCACAGAGCCTCTGCAATTTCTTCCCTTAGGCTAAGGGGGGAAGCACACTCGTGCATATACCTGCGGATTAATTCGTCATCCGGGGGAAAGGAAAATGCCGGCCCCAGCATGATGTAGTAACCGGTAGCCTCCACCAGGACTGCACCGTATACAATGTCGGGATCCTGGGCGCGAAATTCGGGATTGTATTTACTGGGGTAAATTCCGATTGGATTTGCGGCAGGTATGCCCAGCAGGTCCCCCAGCGAGGAATACAGTACCCCGTCGTCATTGACGAGATTCAGCGGAAGATTCGTGACAGCATAGTAGTTTTTACAGAAAGCAATATAATCCATGACCAGGCATTTCAGGGGAGCCCGATACCATATCGTGATACACAATCCGCAACATATTCAGGGGGGGCATCCGGAAATAACGGCAGACGGTATCCCGCTTGACGGGAATCTGCTTCCGGACTATCGGGACGGGAATCTGCATGAAATCAGGGTGCTTTTGCGGGAAGGCCCTTGTCCGGGGCAAGGTTCCTGACGGCTATATCGGCAGATAAATCATAAAACAGCGGAAAAGGAGAGAAGGCAGATGAAACGGAATATTCAGATACAGAAAGCAGAACCGAATACAGGAATCTTAAATTATTCTCATTTACTGGACGCGCCGGCGGGAAAGCACGGTTTTGTGCAGGTGAGGAAAGGACATTTCTATTTTGAGGACGGTACCAGGGCCAGGTTTCTGGGGTTCAATGTAGCCGCCAGATCGAATACGCCGGATCATGAGACGGCAGAAAAAATGGCAGAGCGTTTTGCCGGCATGGGTGTCAATGTGATACGGCTCCATGCGGCGGATGCACCGATTGGGGAGGAGCCCGGGAGCTGGAGCAGCTGCAGGGAAGCACCGCTTTTGGATTATGAAAAGGGCAATGGGCGCAGTTTCCATACGGAAGGGCTGGACCGCTTTGACTTTTTTTGCGCGAAGCTGAAGGAAAAGGGAATTTATCTGCATATCGATCTGATTGTGGCAAGGGATTTCAGGGAGGGGGACGGCCTGGATTATCCGGGGAATCCCGGCTCCTGCCTGAAGCGCTATCCCATGTATAACGAGCGGATGACAGAGCTGCAGCAGGAGTACGCCAGGATGCTTCTGACCCATGTCAATCCCTATACGGGACTGGCATTAATTGACGATCCGGCGGTGATGACCATCCAGATTAACAATGAAGAGTCGGCTATCAAGGGAACGGTTAAGGTGGAAGCGTCAGAGGATGTGCGTCCCTATGAGGAAGAGGTGCGCAGGCGCTTCAACCATTATCTGCTGATGAAATACCATACCAGGCAGCGGCTGAAAGAGGCGTGGACCTTTGACGGTGTATGTGCCCTGGGGGAAGATGAGGATCCCGGACAGGGGACAGTCAGAGGCGTAGACGGCGGCTTTTACCAGCCGGTAAATGAACCCCAGGGAGCGTGGGATGCTCCCTGCGGCCCGGCCCGTTATGGGGACTTTATGGAGTTCGGCATTTATATGAATCGCCGGTTCTATCAGAGAATGAAAGACTTCCTGCACTCTTTGGGGGCGAAGGTTCCCATCGTATGCAGCAATCTGCTGGCAGGGGCGGCGGATGTGTACGGCCACACGGACGGGGACCTGATGGAGAATAACAGTTACTTTAACCACCCGATTCTGCCGCTGCAGGACAAGAATACTTATCTGCTGGCAGGTCCCATGGAATATGTGTCAACCAACCCCCTGACCATGCAGAAGGGAATCGGTTCCCTGGGAACCACCCTGTTGAGCCTGGCGTCCGTGGCTATCGTGGAGGGAAAGCCCTTTCTGCTCAGCGAGTGGAACGAATACGGGGAACATCCCTTTCATTCCACGGCCTTTGCCCATACCATGGCCTATGCCTGCCTGAACGACTGGGACGGGTTGATCCTCTACAACCATCATACCTCAGAGAAATGGGATGACCAGCCGGGGGATGAAATATTAAACGTATTTGACGTATACAACGATCCGGCGGTAATCTGCCAGTGGGGATTTTTGGCGACGGTCTTTTTAAAGGGCCTCATCGCGCCCTCCAAACATCGGGTGGATGTGGTCTATACGCAAAATGATTTAAAAACACTGCCCAATTTCCATGCCATGCCCATGACCTTCCTGCCTTATGTGACTGCCCTGCGCAATGTATTTTTGGACGGCGGGGAGGCTTATGGGGGGGATGCCGACGCGGCGGTAAACGCGGGCTTCTTAAATGGGGCGGATCTGTCTGAGGCGTCACACGGAGTTTATTATGCCTGGTCCCCTTATCGGGATGTCATGAGGCGGTATCCGGAAAGAAACCGCCTGGAGCGGGCAGCCCGGGGGACGAGGCTGCTGGAGCCGGGGGTACATCTGGGGGAAAGGGCGCTGGTATTTGACGAGATCGGGAAAATTGCGGAAGGCGGCGATTACCGCAGATTTGCAGCCCTGCTGGATCAGGCCATGAAGGAATGGGGTGTCTGGCCGGAGGGCGCAGGCTATGTGGAGGGCAGGCTGATTTCCGATACCGGGGAGCTTGTCTTCGATCCCGAACACAGCAGATTTTGGATCAACACACCGTACTGCGCTTATTTCAGCGGAGCGCCCGAGGAGAGGATAGTGCTTTCCGACAGGATTGAGGTGCATTCCGAAAATGAGCGTATTACCCTTGCCTTACTTCCCGTGGACAATGCCCTGCTTCCGCCGGAGGACGGGAAGGCGGCCGGCGGGAAACCGACTGAGGGGAAACTGGCTGATGCAAAGGAATATGTGCTCACTGCCATGGGCACCTCCGGCATGGATGAGACCGTATATCAGCCCGGCCCGGAAATGATGGGATTTGCCTTTACTTCGGTGGTATTCCGCGGCAAGCTGTATGTGGAAACCCTGGAAGGAACCATTCGTGTCAGGGCAGAGGCGGCTTTGCTTTCAATTCTGGATCCCACGGGGCGTGTACTGGCAGAGACGGAGGGTGAGAAAGTCGGAGACAGTGTCTGTTTCCGGCTGGACGGCCAGGTGCCGGGGGTACAGTATCATCTGAAAATGAATGACCGGGCAGGGGAATGAAACAGGCCGGGAAAGAAATGGAGGCAGAAATGAAAATATATGATTTCAGGACAGAACATCTTGTAAACCCTGCGGGATTGGCCATAAAGAATCCACGGTTTTCCTGGAAGATTTCTTCCACGGAGAAAAATGTCATTCAGACAGGGTATCGGCTGCGGGTATTATGCGAAGAGAAAACGGTGTGGGACAGCGGTCGGGTTGAGAGCAGCCAGTCCGTCCTTGTGCCTTACGGCGGGGGAGATTTGCAGGAGGAGAAGCCCTACAGAGTCTTGGCTTCCGTGGAGGATAATCATGGGAACCGGGCGGAAACGGAGGCGTTTTTTCACACCGGGATCTGGAATACCGGGAGCTTCTCCGCGGAGATGATTACTCATGATTTTCCGGAGGAAGAGACAGCCTGCCCTGTCTTTTACAGGGATTTTACCGTTGAAAAGGAGGTGGCAGGGGCATATCTTTATGCGACAGCCCACGGGGTGTACGAGGTGTATCTGAACGGGGAGCGCATTGGGGACGCATACATGGCTCCCGGCTGGACCAGCTACCATAAGCGCCTGCAGTATCAGTATTATGATGTCACGGCGCAGATGGCAGGGGGAAAAGGGCAGGCAGCCGAAGAAGCCGGGCAGGCAGACAGCCACGGATATTCGGCAGCCAGCAGAGAGAATCCCCAGGCGACCGGGAAGAACCGGCTGGAGCTGTGGGTGGGCAACGGCTGGTATAAGGGGATTTTAAGCTATGACTGCAGGCCGAACCGCTATGGAGACCGGGTGGAGGTATTTGCGGAATTACATATCTGTTATAAAGACGGCACCAGGGCCATAGTGGCCACGGACGAGAGCTGGAAGGTCAGGACAGGACAAATCCGCTGCAGTGAAATATATATGGGAGAGACCCAGGATACCTGGAAGCCGGAAATCCGGGAGGGGAGGGTAAGTAAGGTTCCCTTTGACAGAAACGTACTGGTTCCCCTGGAGAATGAGCCTGTGCGGGTAACTGAGCGGCTTTCCCCAAAGAAGGTGTGGAAGGGCCCGGACGGGAACTGGCTGGCAGATTTCGGACAGAACCTTACCGGGCTGGTGGAGCTCACCATCCAGGGAGAGCCGGGGCAGGAAATCCGGATCCGCCATGCAGAGCTGCTGGACCGGGAGGGCAGGTTCTATCCGGATACCCTGCGGACGGCCAGCTCCCATGACTGCTATGTACTGAATGGAGAGCCGCAGATTCTGATGCCCCATTTTACGTTTCACGGGTTTCGCTATATCGCCGTGGACGGGATTGCGGAGCCGAAGCCGGAAATGTTTACCGCCTGCGTCATGCACTCGGATATGCCAAAGACGGGGAGCTTTACCTGCTCCAATGAAGCGGTGAACCGGCTGCAGGAAAATATCGCCTGGAGCATGCGGGACAACTTCTTTGACATTCCCAGTGACTGCCCCCAGAGGGACGAGCGGCTGGGATGGACGGGGGATGCGCAGGTATTTGCAAAGACTGCCGTATTCAACCGGAACACGGCATTGTTTTTCCGGAAGTGGATGCGGGATGTGGCGGCGGAATCTTCCCTGGAGGAAGGGGTGCCCCATGTGGTGCCGGATATTCAGGGGACCAAAAGCTCCGCCGCCTGGAGCGATGCTGCCGTTATGATTCCCTGGACGGTGTACCAGGCATACGGGGATGTGCGGATTCTGGAGGATTCCTGGAAGTGCATGCACGAGTGGATTGATTATATCCGGGCCAGGGCCGCCCGGGTATTGGGAAAGACGGCGGAGGAAGAAAGGTACAGGACGCTGTATAACAGTACACTGGAATCTTTCCGCAAGGAGTATTATACTGTAAGGGGAAGGATTGTCAGCGAGACCCAGACGGCCTGCGCCCTGTCACTTTGCCTGAACCTTGCCCGGGAGGCGGACCGGGAGACGATCCTGAAGACATTGGTTACAAACATTGAGAACCATAAAAATCATCTGACTACGGGCTTTGTGGGAACGCCCTGGCTGTGCCATGCCCTGTCGGAAAACGGGGCCCATGAGGCGGCCGTCACCTTGTTTATGAAAGAGGACTGTCCCTCCTGGCTGTATGAGGTGAAGATGGGTGCCACGACTATGTGGGAGAACTGGAACGGTATTCTGCCTGACGGTACCATGCTGCATCCGGGACTGAATTCCATGAACCATTATGCCTACGGTTCCATCGGTGACTGGATATACCGTAAGATCGGCGGAATCAATCAACTGGAGCCGGGCTATCACAGGTTTTACGTCAGGCCCATGCTTGTGCGGGGAATCGAAGAATCCAGAACAAGCCTGGAAAGTCCTTATGGGGAAATCGTGTCCGAGGTCAGCTGCCGGGACGGGAGGATTGCAGTCAGGATCAAGGTTCCTGCCAATACAACGGCAGTGATCTGCCTGCCGGAGCGGGAGGACAGGGTAGAGGTCGGCTCCGGGGAATATGTCTGTGAATATGAGACGGAAACCAGCCTCAAGGAATGGAAATATACGTTTGACAGTACGCTGGGTGAAATCCTGGATGAACCGGAGGGCAGGCGGCTGATGGAGGAGATGGCGCCGGAGCTGATGGCCAATCCCATGATCGAGTATGCCCGAAGGATGACCCTTGCGGAGGGCATCAGCTCGGCTCCGGAAATCCGGGCCGTGTACGAGGCAGTCCTGAAAGCGCTGAATGCCTGAACCCTGTGTTGTAAACAGCACAGGGGCATTTTCCACGGGAGAACCTGTCCCCTTTGTACAGGCATTTCCCGTGCAGATTTGAGCCGCGGCAAAGCCGCGGCATGGAGGTTAGTATGAATCATCGTATTTTGGCTGAAAACCTGGCGGCCCAGTCCATGGTGCTGCTGAAAAATGAAGGGAAGCTGCTTCCGTTTTCCCAGGGGCAGAAGGCGGCCTTTTTCGGAAGGGCACAGCTTCGGCTGATCTTCTCGGGAAACGGTTCCGGTGCGGTGCGCATGGAGGAAGTAAAAGGTATACTTGAAGAATGTGAGGCACGGGGGATTCGGGCGGAAGAGGGGCTGAAGGCCTTTTATCGGGAGCAGGCCGCGCTGGAAGCCGGAAGCCGGAGGGAGGAACCGGACTGGTCGAACCCTGCGGAGCTTGTGAACAGCGGGCTCATGTATGAAATTTTCGGGAGATACCATGAGCCGACGGCGGAAGCGGATATTTCTGAGGCACAGGTTGCAAAAGCAAGGAGCTGTACCGATACGGCGGTGCTGGTGCTGGGAAGGGATTCCGGCGGGGAAGAATGCGACAGGCATTTGGAGGGAGACTACGGGCTTACAGACTCTGAGCAGAGACTGGTTGACAGGGTATGCAGGGCATTTCCCAGGGTGGTATTGATCCTGAATGTCAACGGGATGGTGGATTTGTCCTGGAGCCTGCAGTATCCCGGGGTGAAAAGCATTCTTTTTGCGGGAATACCCGGACAGGAGGGCGCTGCGGCTATAGCGGATATTCTCACCGGCAGGGTGAACCCGTCGGGAAAGCTGGCTTTTACCATAGCGGAGAAATATACGGATTACCCGTCGGCGGAACATTTTTCCTGGGATAAGGAGCATCCTGAACAATTGCTGACTTATGAAAGCTACGGTCTGGATGCCCGGGAGAACGGCAGCGTGGGATTTGAAAAAAGTCCGGTGACGGTTTACCTGGAGGACATTTATGCAGGCTACCGCTATTTTGACAGTTTTGGAGTGGAACCGTTGTTCCCTTTCGGGTACGGGCTTTCTTATACGGAATTTCGGATTACCTTGAAGGAGGTTACAAAGAAACCGGGCGGTGCGGAGATTGCCGTGACGATAGCCAATACGGGCCCGGCGGCAGGCAGGGAGGTGGTTCAGCTTTATCTGTCTGCAGAGGGAACCGGCCAGGAGCGGGCTGTCCGGGAATTAAAGGGCTTTGAAAAGACAGGATATTTAGAGCCGGGAGAGGGGGAAACCCTGAAGATATGGGTGGACTGGAAGGAGCTTGCGGTTTATGAAGAAGAGCGGGCGGCTTACATAATCGGGCCGGGAACTTATCGCTTCCTGGTGGGGAATTCGTCCAGGAATACGTTCTGCGCGGCGGAAGTGACTGCAGAGCAGGAAATAACGGTGAGGCATTGCGGGAATCGTCTGAGGCCTGCTTCCTGCAATGAGGGGAAGCTATCCTTCCTGAGCAGAGGCTGCGGGCAGCAGAATGGAGAATCCTGTGAATGCAGGATTTTGCTGGAGCCGGAGGATCTGGCTGAGGTATTGCGGGAAAATATGGTTATGAAGGCACCCGCGGAGCAGGGGGCTGTTACCAAATCCATGTCTGTGGAGCAGCTTGCGGCGCTCTGCGTGGGTTATGGACCGGGTGTTCCCTTTTCTGCCTTTGGGGACGGTAAGGATCCGGCAACGATCTGCGATAAAAACGGTATTCCCCTTACAAGGAATGACCATCCCACAGGCTTTCAGGGTTATGTTTCTCCTGCCGTTCCCGATTTGGAAATTCATTCGGTCTTTTATAAGGACGGGCCGGCGGGAATCGGGGAGACGGCATGGCCGACGGAGATGCTGATCGCCTGTGCATTTGACAGAAGGCTGTGGTATGCGTTTGGAGATGCGGTGGGAAGGGAATGTGAGAAGCAGCAGGTGGATGTCTGGCTGGCGCCGGCGGTAAATCTGCACCGGCATCCGCTGGGGGGCAGGAATTTTGAGTACTTTTCGGAGGATCCGTATCTGACAGGGGCCTGTGCCTGTGCCGTGGCAAGAGGGGTACAGGAAAATCATTCGGTGCTCGTGTGCCCGAAGCATTTTGCCTTGAATGAACAGGAGACTTTTCGGCGGGGAAATGCCGGAAAGAATTATGATGCAGCGGATTCCATAGTCAGGGAACGGGCCGCGAGAGAGTTATATCTGAAGCCCTTTGAGATGCTGGTGAAGGAAGCGGAGATTTCCTGTATCATGACTTCCTTTAACAAGATCAACGGGGTATTTGCAGGAGGGAACAGAGATCTCTGTACGCATATTCTGCGAGAGGAATGGGGGTATCAGGGAGCCGTTATCACTGACTGGGGAGATATGGATGTGGTGGTGGACGGCGGAGATGCGGTCGCCGCGGGAAATGATATTGTAATGCCCGGCGGACCGCCGGTGATTGCTCAGATTTTAAAGGCACACCGGGAGGGAAGGGTGAAACGGGAGGTATTGGAGGCTGCAGTGGGACGTCTGCTTGCTGTGGCGGACAGGGCAAGGAAGACGCGGATTCCTCAGATCAGGGAGGACAGAGGGATTCGGAAACGATATTGATACAGGGGATACCGTATTGTGACAAGGAGGGAACCAGGGTGGAAAAAATCATATATCAGAAAAGCGTGGAGCAGTGGTGCGTGTTGGAAGTATCCTGTAAAGGGCCGGACACAGGCAATCCGTATCAGGAGCATTGGCTGAAGGGGAGCTTTTGCGGGGAGCATGAGGAGGTAGAGGCAAACGGGTTTTATGACGGGGACGGCTGGTATCGCGTCCGGTTTATGCCGTCTTTCAGCGGGGAATATTGCTTTCGGCTTGCGGCTGATTTTATGGAGGAATGCGGGGGCCGCTTTATGGTAACACCTGCCTGTGGGGAGAACCACGGGCCAGTCCGGGTTGCAAACAGGTATCATTTTGCATATGAGGACGGGACGCCTTATTATTCTGTGGGAACGACCTGCTATGTATGGGAACTGCAGGATGACAGGCGGATTCAGGATACCTTGGACAGTCTACAGGAAGCGGGATTTAACAAAATCAGATTCTGTATTTTTCCCAAACACTATGATTACAACCTGGGTGAGCCGCGTTCCTATCCCTATGAGGGAACCCCTATGGATTCCCGGGTATTGACAAAGGATAATTTCAATCAGTATACAGGAAAGAAGGAAGGGAACCACTGGGATTTTTTCCGTTTCCATCCTCAGCATTTCCGGCATATCGAGAAGTGCATTCTGGAACTGCAGAAGCTTGGCATTGAAGCGGATCTGATTATGATGCACCCGTATGACAGGTGGGGATTTTCCGATATGGGAGAGGAAGCGGACGATTTCTACTGGAAATATGCAGTGGCCAGGCTGGCGGCCTTCCGCAATGTCTGGTGGTCTCTGGCCAATGAATACGATCTGATGAAGGCGAAAACAGAATATGACTGGGAGCGCTATGCCCGTATCCTTTGCACGGCGGATCCCTATCACCATCTTCGTTCGATCCATAACTGCTTTCCCTTTTACGATTACAACAGGCCATGGATTACCCACTGCAGCATTCAGAGGCAGGATGTTTACCGCACGGCAGAGAATGTGAATGAGTGGCGCATTCGTTTTCAAAAGCCTGTGGTGCTGGATGAAATTGCCTACGAAGGGAATATCCAGCACGGCTGGGGAAATATCAGCGCCCGGGAAATGGTCAGGCGATTCTGGGAAGCTGCCTGCCGGGGAGGATATGCCGGCCATGGCGAGACCTATATGGATCCGGAGGATATTTTATGGTGGTCTCACGGCGGGAAGCTGCATGGGGAGAGCTGGAAACGGCTTTCTTTTCTGAAGGAAATCCTTACGGAAACACCGGGAATCGGGCTGAAACCCTGTGAGCGGAGCAGCTTTGACGAGGTTTGCGCAGTGCCGGAAAGCCCGGTTCATGCAGGAACTTATTATCTGTATTATTACAGTTTCATGCGCCCTTCGTTCAGGGATTTCTATTTTGATGACGAGACGGAATATGAGGCTGCGGTTATTGACACATGGAATATGGAAAAGAAACCCGCGGGAAGGCATCATGGGAAATTCCGGATAGCACTGCCCGGGCGGGAGTATATGGCGGTTCAGATCAAAAGGGTGGAGGAAGCAGGACATGAGTAAAAGGTATATGGATCCGGATCTGGCAGCCCGGGAACGGGCGCTGGAGCTGCTGGAGGAGCTGAGCCTGGAGGAAAAGATGGCGCAGGTAAGCAGCATCTTTCCCTTTGGGGAAGCCTATCTGGATTATGATAAAACAGCGGCGGATACCCCATACGGAATCGGCCATGTGAGCACGCTGGAGATGCGCAGGGTGGAGACGCTGGAGGAAGTGGCGGCCTGGCAGCGCAGGGTGCAGGAAATCGTGATGGCAAACAGCCCCCACGGGATACCGGCCATGTTTCATATGGAAGGACTCTGCGGGGCATTCATTCAGGAAAGCACCAGCTTTCCTTCGGGGATTGCCAGAGGCTCCGGCTGGGATCCGGAACTGGAGGAGCAGATTACAAAGGTGGTGGGGGAGCAGGAGAGTGCCTGCGGGTTTACCCATGTGCTTGCACCGGTGCTGGATATTTCCAGGGATTCCAGGATGGGGCGGCAGGGGGAGACTTACGGGGAAGATCCTGCCCTGGCATCCGCTTTGGGGGCCGCCTATGTGAGAGGGCTGCAGAGCGTGGAATGCGACGGCAGGCGTCCGGAAAGCGTGGCAAAGCATTTCCTGGCATTTCACAATTCCCAGGGCGGGATTCACGGCACCCACAGCGATACGCCGCCCAGGCTGCTGGAGGAATTATACGGGAAGCCGTTCCAGGCGGCTATTGCGGAATCCGGGCTTAAGGGGATCATGCCCTGTTACTGCTCCATTGACGGGGAGCCGGTTTCCGTGTCGAGACAGCTTCTCACCGGGCTGCTGCGGGAAAAGATGGGATTCCAGGGGATCTGTGTCAGCGACTACAGCGGGATAGGGAATGCCCATGAAGTACAGCATATCGGGGAGACCATGGCGGAGGCGGGGCTGCTTGCCATGGAGGCAGGCATGGATATGGAACTGCCGGGCGTCTGCGGCTTTGGAGAAGAGCTGAAGAGTATGTTTGCGTCGGGAAAAGCGGATATGGAGATTCTGAACCGGGCTGTACTGCGTGTGCTGGAGACGAAGTTCAGAATGGGACTGTTTGAGCATCCCTTTGCCCTCCAGGATGAGGGGCTGCAGGAGGTATTTGACAGGAAAGAGGGAAAAGAACTGAGCCTGCGGTCTGCCAGGGAGTCTTTGGTATTGTTGAAAAATAATGGGGTGCTGCCCCTTCGGCGGGGGAATATTGCCCTCATCGGCCCCCACGGGAACAGTCCCAGGAAATTTTTCGGGGGCTATACCCATATGTGCATGATGGAGTCCGTCTATGCGGTGGCGAATTCCATTGCCGGAATAAACGGAACGGTCCAGATTGCGGGAGAAGATGTGGAGCGGATTCCCGGAACCGGTATCCAGTCCGATGAGACGGAAACCTTTGAAGGGATACTGCGTCGTCAGAAGCCGGGATGCGGGAGCCTTCTGGAAGAATTAAGAAGGAGGATGCCGGATACGGAAATTCTGTATGCTTATGGATATCCGATTGCGGGAACCGACGAGAGCGGCTTTGAAGAAGCCCTTCAGGCGGTGCGGGAGGCTGATCTGGTGATCCTGACTCTGGGAGGGAAACACGGAACCTGTTCCATGGCTTCCATGGGGGAAGGGGTGGATGCCAGCAATATCAATCTGCCCCAGTGTCAGGAGGCATTTATGCGAAAGGCTTCCGCTTATGGAAAACCGATGATTGGTATTCATTTCAACGGAAGGCCCATCTCCAGTGATACGGCAGACGAGACCCTGGATGCCATTCTGGAAGCATGGAATCCGGCGGAAACAGGGGCCCGGGCTATTGCGGATGTGCTTTTAGGAGAATATAACCCCAGTGGCAGACTGCCGGTATCTGTGGCATATCATGCGGGACAGATTCCTGTTTATTATAACCATCCCTGCGGGTCTGCCTGGCATCAGGGAGCCAGTATCGGCTTTGTCAACTATGTGGATTTGCCCCATAAGCCTCGCTATTGTTTCGGATACGGTATGTCCTACACTACGTTTGCCTATGAAAATCTGCAGATTGAGAGGAAGGAAATCAGGGCGGAGGAAAAGGCCGTAATTCATATGGAGGTCGTGAATACCGGGAAAGCCGAAGGCACGGAAATCGTACAGTTATACTTTTCCGACAGGTATGCCAGTATGACCCGGCCGGTAAAGGAGCTGGCGGGGGTTGCGAGGGTTTCGCTGCAGCCGGGGGAGAGAAAGCGGGTGACATTCATAGCCGCAGCAAGCCAGATGGCTTTCCTGGACAGGGATATGCGCTGGAAGATAGAAAAGGGTGTGACGGATGTGGAAGTGGGAAGCTCCTCGGAGGATATACGGCTGCGGGGAGAATTCAGGGTGCAGAATGACGCATGGATTGCAGGAAAGGAAAGGGAATTTTATGCGCAGGCCATTTGCCGCCCTCTGATAAGCCGGGTTTAATGAGCTTTTGGGAATTTTTGAATGATTACATCTTTATATAGTACTTACTAACATCATTTGTCCTAATTTGCAAGTACTTTTTCAAAAAATTCTAAAATTCTTTTTTCCTGAATCCTGTATTTCCGGGATTTCGCTGACAGCGAATTTTCAGAGAATGAGTTTGACAATTTGAGACTGGTTTCTATAAACCTACATGAAACGAGTTTAGCAGGGTCGTTCATGGAAAGTTACAGTATTTACAATATTTCAAAGGGAGAAAGGAAGAAAGCAAAAATGAAAGGGAAAAAGTTTTTGGCATTTGCGTTAGCTACGGCTATGCTGGCTGGCGGTGCACTTTCCGTATCTGCTGCAGGTGTTTCCGATGTATTCAACGGAAATTACTATGCAGGAAAGTATGCCGATTTAAAAGCTAACGTCGGAACTGACGAAGCGGCGCTTTTGAATCATGCCGTGACCAACGGCGCCAAGGAGGGACGTGTAATCAGCCCCATCCTTGATGTGGCGGCATACCGCAAGGCATACGCAGACCTGGACGCCGCATTCGGTGATGACTGGAATGCGTACGTTGACCATTATCTTACCTATGGTATCAAGGAAAAGAGAGTCGCAGGCGTCCTGTTTGACCTGGTTGATTACGCAAATAAGAACGCTGACGTGAAGGCTGCTTACGGGGATGACTATGCGGCTATTGCCAAGCATTACGTAACCTTCGGTATCAATGAAGGCAGGCCCGGCGGCACTATTGTGAAGGAGGCTTCCAAGCCTGCGGCAAGCGCCCCCTCAAACAACACACCGGCACAGACACCCGGAGATACACAGAAGCCTCAGGAGCCGGTATATCCCCAGGGCGATCCTACCCTGGCACAGCATAAGCATGCTCATGAGGATTTCGACTGGTCAGTAATCTTTAATGAATTCAAACTGAATAACGGAGAAGTAGCGTCATGGCCGGATTGGTTCATTGGAAATGTGAAGACACCTACTTGTACCGAGGACGGTTATGTGGAGTGGAGATGCAGCGATCCGGTATACAGGGAGTACAAGGATAAGGACGGCAAGATATATAAAACGGAAGTAATAGGTACATGTGATAAGGTGATGCGTGTGGTATGGCCTAAGAGTCATAAGATTATGTATACTTCAAACAATGTGTTCCTTCTTGCTCCGACTTGTCAAAAGGAGGGCACGGCAAAATATACATGTACTTCCTGCGGCCTGCAGATCTCAGAAACCCTGCCCAAGGTGAATCACCAGGTAGAATTTGACAAAACCGTTGCTCCTACAGGCTGCGGAAAAGATCAGTATGGATATGACCTGTGGAAATGTATTTTTGGCTGCGGATATACCGAGGAGAAAGAAATTAAGAAAGTGGAGCATCAGATTGCAACCTATGATATTGACGTTGTAGAGTCTACCTGTACGGTGGCAGGCCACGCAACGGGAATATGCTCCAAGTGCGGTGAAAGGGAGACCAAACTGCTTGCTCTGAAGGATCATAATTACTGGAAGCTTGACGCAGAGGGTAAGCCTATGGTAGGCACAGACAATGAAGTAACCCGTTATGTAGATACTTACAAAGAAGATGATCCGGAAGGCTTGGGTAAGGAGACCCGCTGCCATAAAGAGGTAAAACTGGTTGTATGTACGGCATGCGGCCGTATCGACCAGGTGGATGATTCTGCAGCTTCCGTACCCTGTGAAGACGCTGACAAGAATGGCTGGTGTGATTTCTGCAATCATAAGATGGACAGAAATCATACAAATCAGGTTATGCCGTATGTTGTAGGCGGCGTACTCAGTGATAAGGTAGGTCAATAAACTCTATTTGTTATAACCCTGCTATCGTTTGATAAAAAATATCCCAAGGCGGAGCGGAAGCTCTGCCGCGGGGTATTTTTTATCCCGGAAAGAATCAAACAGGAGGAATCAGAGTATGAACACCCGGGACCTGAAGCTGGCAGTCGGTGAAAGAGTCCGCAATTACAGGGTATCCAACAAATATACCCAGGCGGATTTTGCGGAAAAAATAGATATATCCATTAATTTTTTATCTGAAATTGAAAACGGCAAGAAGGGGATGTCGCAGGAAACTCTCTACAAGCTCTGTGAACAGTTTGATTTGTCTGCGGATTACATCCTTTTCGGGAAAAACGACTCCGATGCTTCCGGGCATTCACAGGCCCTGGATCATGCCGAGCTGAAGACCCTGACGGATTTCCTGGTTTCCATGCGCGGCGTTTTTGCATCTGAGCCATAGTGACCGGGCTCCCTTTCTCGCAGGTAAGCGGTTTTGGTTCTACTTGACACAATTGCGATAAGAAATTGAAATAGTAGTAAAATAATTATCGGATAGCATAAATATCAGACAAATTAATTAAATGATCGAAAATTGAAAGCTTTAATTGATATAAGAGTCAAACTGTGCTACAATTAACATGGATGTGTTTTTTGAATTTTTTTCCCTTTGTGTTTACGGATACAGCCGGGATTTCATTTTTACAGAAATCCATACCTATCAATGGGTTTTAAATAGATCACAACAAAGGAACAAGACATTTTATGGAGGGGAAAGATGGGGAAAACAAGTGAAAAAACGAGTGCAGGGAGACGGGGGCTTAAGACAAAGATTGTGAGTCTGAGCTGTCTGATTTGTGTCAGTGTGGCGGCAGTGATTGGCGTATTCAGTGTGGTCAATATGAACAAGGCCATTTTCAGCATTACGCAGAACGAGCTGATTGTGCTGGCGGAGCAGGTGTCCGGCAGGGTAAGGGCGTCGCTGGGTGAGGATTTCTCATTTCTGCAGGCGCTTGCGACGGATGAACGGATTTATACTATGGGGCAGGACGAGATCGAACAGAAGAAATATCTGTTATCCCTTGCCGAAAAGCGAGGTGTCGGCGATATTGGCGTGGCGGATAAATCCGGCAGGACGCTCACGGCAGATTTATCCACCTATGCGGATGTGTCAAAGCGAGCCTATTTTACAAATGCCCTGGAGGGCAAAAATTATGTTTCCGACCCTTTGGAGGATTCCACAAAGCCCGGCGTCATGATTCTGATGATTTCCGTGCCCCTTTATGATGAGAGCGGGCAGATTGTGGGCGTTTTATATATGAAAAAGGACGGCGTGGCACTTTCTGATATTACCGATCAGGTATCTTTTGGAGAGACGGGAAGCGCTTTCATGATTAACGCGGAGGGAACGAACATCGCGCACCCCATCAGGGAGAAGGTCGTCCAACAGGAAAATGCGCTCAAGCTGGTGGCGGAGAACCCGCTCCTGCAGGAACTGGTAGACATGATCCGGCAGGCGCTGCAGGGAGGAAGCGGCTATGCGGAATACAGCTATGAGGGCGTGGAAAAGTGTGTGGGTTATGCGGAGCTGCCGGAATATAACTGGCATGTAGTGGTCAGTGCCAGCTACGACGAGCTGTATGGAGGCGTCAGGCAGTTGATTGGCAATATTGTGATGATCTGTATTCTGGCCATTGTTTTGTTTGCCGTTATTACCTATTTTGTTGCCGGCAGAATCGTGCGGCCGATTCTTGCGGTCAGGGACGAGCTGGCGTATATTGCGCAGGGGAGCTTTATCCACCCGATACCGGAGAAGCTGCTTAAGGCAAAGGACGAGTCAGGGGAATTGGCAAATGGGCTGGAGCGGATGCAGAGGGAGCTGCGTGATACCATTTCGGCAGTAAAAGAAAGCTCAGGCGGTGTCTCAAATTATGCGGATAAACAGAGGAGTGAGATGGGAAGCCTGATGTCGGATCTGGAAAGCGTATCGGCGACGGTGCAGGAGCTGGCGGCTTCATCGGAGGAAACGGCGGCGACGGTGGAGCAAATATCCACTGTTGCGGCGGAAGCGCAGGAGAGCCTGGAGAATGTTGCCAGGCTTGCGGGGGATGGCAGTGAGACCTCCCAGGAGATTAAGCAGAGGGCCCATGAGCTGGAGAGGGCAACCATACGCTCAAAGGAAAATGCAATCGGTATTTATCAGCAGTCCATGACGACGCTGCAGCGGGCGATTGCGGATGCGGCAAAGATTGAGGAGATAAAGAAACTGTCGGATACGATTCTTTCCATTACCTCGCAGACGAATCTGCTGTCGCTGAACGCGAGTATCGAGGCGGCGAGAGCAGGAGAGTTTGGCAAGGGCTTTGCCGTGGTGGCGAGTGAAATCGGTCATCTGGCGGAAGATTCCAAAGCTTCGGCCAGCCAGATCCAGATGATAACAGGGGAAGTGGTACATAGTGTTGAAAATCTGAGCAAATGTGCCCAGGACATTCTGGAGTTTATTGAAGGAACCGTCATGCAGGATTATGAGAATATGACCCGCACCAGCAGGCAGTATAATGCCGATGCGGACAGTATCAGCACCATAGTAACAGGCTTTGACGAATCGGCGGAGAAGGTGCTGGGCACCATCAAATATATTGTGTCCGCGATTAATGATGTGGCCACTGCGACAGAGGAATCCGCCACGGGCATTACCTTGATTGCCCAGAGCAGTGCGGAGATTACGTCAAAGGCCAGTGAGGTTGTCAGCCTGGCGAAAGAGACGGGAGAGAAGGTTGCCGGATTGTCGGGGAAGGTGTCTCTTTTTGAGGTGTAATGGGAATGCAAGGTGCCTTCGTGCACACAGGGACAAAGAGCTTATGTATTTGTGAAGAATTGAAACGGGGCGGGTGCTTTCAGGGCATTCCGCCCTGTTTTGATATTGGGCGCGGAAAATATTTCTGCTTTTTTTAAACTTTTTAACAAGGTTCTCCGTCTATTATACAAACGGTACTTTTCACCGGCCGGGAGGAATGCCGTTGATTTTACAGACCAATAGAAACAGGCAGAAAGGAACATCGATGTGACGAAACAGGAAATTCTGACACAGTACCTTATTGAGAATCAAGCCGGGTTTTACCGGCTGGCCTACAGTATTTTGAAAAACACTGACGAGGCTTTGGACGCTGTACAGACGGCTGTCTGCCGTGCCCTGGAGCGGCAGGGCAGCCTCCGGGATACCGGTGCGGTCCGCACCTGGTTTTACCGTATCCTGCTGAATACCTGCAACGATGCTTTTCGCCAGCGGGCGAGGATGGTTCCGCTGCCGGAGGATCTGGAGCTTTCCCGGGAGGATCCGGAGCCTGCCGACGATACATTGGTCCGGCGGATAGAAGCGTTGCCGCCGGAAATGGGGACGGTTATCAGGTTACGGTTTTATGAGGAGCTGACCCTGAAAGAGATCAGCCAGATCACAGGGCAGAATCTGAGTACAGTAAAAAGCCGCCTGTATGCCGGCTTGAAGAAATTGCGCATTCAAATGGAAGGAGCTGAAGTGATATGAACGAATTGAAACAGGCTAAGGAAATATATGACGGTACGGCCATTCCCCCGGAGCTGTCAGGCCGGGTTCTGGCGGGGATTCGGGACGGTAAGGTCCATTACCGGAACCGCCGCGGCCGAATGATCCATCGGTGGACGGCCATTGCCGCCGGCTTCTGCGTGATGCTGGCAGGACTGAACCTGTCGCCTGCGCTGGCTAAGGCTGCCGCCAATGTGCCGGTTCTGGGAGGGTTGTTCCGGATACTGACCTTTGCGGATAGTAACAAATCGGAGAATGGCATTGATTACAGCATTTCTGTCCCTGAGGTGGATGCTGAGAGTATGCTGGCGGAGAAAGTGAATACCGCCGTTCAGGAAAGGGTTGACCGGCATCTGGCCAAAGCACGGCAGGATTGGGAGGAATATCGGGAAGCATTCCTTGCTACCGGCGGCACGGAAGACGAATGGAACAATCGTAAAATGGACGTTATCATCGATTATGAAATCATGAGCCAGGCGGAAGACCGGGTTTCCTTTATCGTGTACTTTGCCGAGGGCTGGGTATCCTCCCGGGAAGAGCGCTATTATTACAATCTGGACTTTACGGAAGAGCGGGAACTGGCGCTTCGCGATTATCTGGGAGAAGACTGGGTTTCCGTCTGCAATGCCTCCATTCAAAGGCAGATTGATGAGAGTGCATACGTCGATGGCTCCACCCTGTTCTTTGCGCCTGACGAGGGGGGATTTACCACAGTGGATGAAAGCACTGATTTCTACGTCCGGGATGACGGCAGGGTGGTGGTGTGCTTTCCCAAATACAGCATAGCCGCCGGAGCTGCCGGAAATGTAGAGTTTGTGATTCAACCATCGGAAAATTAAATGCGGTCCGTTTCTATTGTCAAGCATTTTTGAAAATGTCCCGAAAAATTTGCAACAAAAGCCTTGGACGAA
>ERZ777011.1424-NODE-1424-length-25087-cov-3.985778_pt1 | contig 25087 bp, 18 predicted proteins | sample MGYA00374964_ERZ777011 | MGnify/ENA primary metagenome ERZ777011 (study PRJEB29310, sample SAMD00008975) | mouse gut metagenome | study: EMG produced TPA metagenomics assembly of the Metagenome analysis of fecal microbiota from mouse which was promoted... | reverse complement strand
GATTTCGGCGGCAATACCGGCTATAACGACGGCTTCTGGTACGAGGCCTGGGAGGGCCACTACGAGCTGGTGAAGCTGAACCTCCAGAATCCGGCGGTGGTGCAGCACCAGTTTGACGCCATCCGGGGCTGGGTGGAGCAGTTCGGCATCGACGGGCTGCGCCTGGACGTGGCCTACTGCCTGAGCCCGGACTACCTGCGGCAGCTGCGGTCCTTCACCGACGGCCTCAAGCCGGACTTCGTTCTCATGGGGGAGACGCTCCACGGGGACTACAACCGCTGGATGAACGACAGCGCCTGCCACTCGGTGACCAACTACGAGTGCTACAAGGGCCTCTGGTCCAGCTTCAACTCCATGAACCTCTTCGAGATCGGCCACAGTCTGGCCCGCCAGTTCGGCCCTGAGCAGTGGACCCTCTACAAGGGCCGGCATCTGCTCAGCTTCCTGGACAACCACGACGTGGAGCGCATTGCCAGCATCCTGACCAACCAGGAGCACCTGCGTCCGGCCTACGGCATCCTCTTCGGTATGCCCGGCGTGCCGTCGGTGTACTACGGCAGCGAGTGGGGCCTGGAGGGCCGGAAGAGCCAGGGGGACGACGCCCTGCGCCCGGCGCTGGAGAGGCCGGAGAGCAATGCGCTGACCGGGTTCATCGCCCGTCTGTCCCAGGCCCGCCGGAGCAGCCGGGCCCTGTGCTATGGCGGCTACCGGAACGTGGTGCTCACCAACCGGCAGATCATCTTTGAGCGGGCCGTGGAGGGGGAACGGGTGCTGGTGGCGGTCAACGCCGACGGCGCGCCCTACACCGCCCACTTTGACGCCGGTTGCGGCATGGCGGTGGATCTGATTACAGGGGAGAACCACGACTTCGGCGGCGGCAGCCAGCTGGCCCCCTACAGCGTGGCCTTCTGGAAGATGGAGCGGTAGGGCGGAAAGGCTTTCCCGCTTTTGGGATTTGTGCCTCCAGTGGGAAACAGCCTGTTTGGAATAAAAGTAAAGGCTCTATCAGCAAATATTATGGATCAGAATTTGGAGGAAAAATGGATAGACCCATTACAACGCTGTTTATGCTTATGTCGGTTGACGGGAAGATCAGCACTGGAGCGGCAGACGATCTGGATGTCGATAAGGACTTCCCGAACATCCCAGGCGTAAGGGAGGGACTGCATCAATATTACGAGATAGAGCAGACAACGGACATGTGGTCCCTCAACTCTGGCAGGGTACAGGAGAAGATGGGCGTCAACACGAAGAACATGCCCAATAAGACGCCGGTTTCCTTTGTGGTTATTGACAACAGTCATTTGACCGAACACGGCGTTCGCTACTTTTGCGCCCTGTCAAAGGAATTTGTGCTCATCACATCCAATACAAGTCATCCGGCGTTTCAGGTGGAGGAAGACAACCTTCATATCATCTGCCAAAGGGAGTTGTCCTTGACGGATGCGCTTGCACAGCTCAAATCGGAATTTGGGTGTCAGAGAATAACCATACAGAGCGGCGGCACATTAAACGGACTGTTTCTTCGGGAAAAATTGCTCGATTATATTGATATTGTGGTTGCTCCTGTTTTAATTGGCGGTAAGGACACATCTACCCTGATTGACGGAAAATCCTTGCTGTCAGAAAGTGAATTATCGCAATTAGGGGCGCTGAAATTGCAGGAGTGCGTGGTTTTGGAAGACTCATATCTCAGACTGCGCTATGAGGTAATCCGTTAATCATTTCCGGGTCATACGGCTGTTAAGCGGCTATCGAACCCCGCCGGACAACACGTCCGGCGGGGTATATTATCGCACTTGTTTTTTCGAAATTTTGTGCTACAATAAACGCACACACAGAAAGAGAGAGGAGCCCGCCATGTTTACTGGCTACAGCGACAAGACCCTGGAATTTATGTGGGGCATCCGCCTCAACAATGACCGGACCTGGTTCACCGCCCACAAGGACGAGTATTTGCAGCATCTCTACCAGCCCACCATGGACCTGGGCCGGGAGGTGTACGATCAATTTATGGACAAATTCCCCAAGCTGGATTTGAACCTCCACGTCTGCCGCATCTACCGGGACGCCCGCCGCCTCCACGGCCAGGGCCCCTACAAGGACCATCTCTGGCTCACCATTCGGCCGGAGAACGACATCTGGAGCCGTCAGCCGGTGTTCTGGTTCGAGATCACCCCGGAGGGCTGGAGCTACGGGGTGGGCTTCTGGAACGCCAGCGCCCAGACCCTGGCGGCTATGCGCAGGGACATTGACGAGAACCCCGCCCGGCTGGAGAAGCTGGTCCGGCGGCTCAGGCGGGACGGCCGGTTCCAGGTCCAGGGCAGGGACTACGCCCGGCCCAAGGGAAATCCATCCCCCCTGACGGCGGAGTGGTACAACAAGCGGGACATCTCCGTGGGCTGCCAGCGGGAATTTGACCAGCTGGTGTGCTCCCCGGCGCTGGTGGAGGAGCTGGTGGACGGCTTCGCCTTCCTGGAGCCCGTGTACCAGTACTTCCAGTCCTTCTGCAAAAACGGGCTGGAGGATCTGAAATAACTGGAAAAAACGCCGCGCATACGCCGAGGCCGGATGGGACACACTACCGGCAGGGAGTGATGCAATATGGAAATGTCCAAGCAGGAGTACCAGAAGTACGTGAAGGAGCGGGCCCAGAGCTCTCCGCTGGTCAAGGACTGCCTGCTGGCCTTCGCCATCGGCGGGGGCATCTGCGTGGTAGGCCAGCTGGTCATGGACGGCTACACCGGCCTGGGCCTGGAGAAGACGGACGCCGGCACGGCCACGTCCATCACCATGGTGTTCCTGTCCGTGCTGCTGACGGGGCTGAACCTGTACAACAAGCTGGCCCGGTACGGCGGCGCGGGGACCCTGGTGCCCATCACCGGGTTTGCCAACGCGGTGGCCTCCCCGGCCATCGACTTCAAGAGCGAGGGCCTGGTCACGGGCATGGCGGCGAAGATGTTCACCGTGGCCGGGCCGGTCATCGTCTTCGGCGTCACCGCCAGCGTGCTCTACGGTGTGGTCCTCATGCTGCTGTAGAGAAAGAGCCCACGCACACCGACTTGGTGTGCGCGGGCTTCTCTTTTTTTTTGAGCGTTTGATCCGGGGCCTTACCCCTCCACGAACCGCATGACGATCTGAGCCAGCTCCGCCCGGGTGGTGAGACCCTGGGGCTCCAGGACGCCGCTGGACCGGCCGGCGATCAGGCCCTCTCCCACGGCCCAGGAGAGACCGTCCCGGGCCCAGTCCGCCACGCTGGAGCGGTCCGCAAAGCCGGAGAGATCCCCCGCCGGGTCCACAGGGCCGTAGAGCTGGGCGCACCGGCGGAGCATGACCGCCAGCTGCTGCCGGGTGACGCTGGCCATGCCGCCGAAGGTGTTCTCATTGTACCCGTCCACGATGCCCTGGCCGTAGGCCCAGGTGAGGGCGGGCAGGTAGGGGGTTTCGGCGCTGATGTCGGTAAAGGGCAGATCTCCGGCGCTGAAGGAGGTGGAGGGGCTGCCGGCGGCGGCGTACAGGGCCGAGACCACCTGGGCCCGGGTGGCGCTCTCCTGGGGCTGGAAGGTGAGGGCCGTCTCCCCCTCCATCAGGTCCTTGGCGCGGACGTAGTCCACCGCCTCGTGGTACCACGCGCCCTTGTTTACATCCGTTAGAATGGCTGCCGGGCACTCCGCAGCCGAGAGGGTCTCCAGATCATATACATACCCCACCGCGTTGGAGGCGTAGTCCTCCGCCGCCACGTAGATCTCCTCCGCGCCGGAGGCGTCCACGGTCACGCTGACGCTCTCCCCGGCGATCTGGGGGGTCAGCCGCTTCTCCGAGAGCAGGCGGCCGCCGCTGTCCCACACCGCGGCATAGGCCAGATGCAGATCGTCCTGGAAGGTCACGGTGAGATTTCCCGCATCCCCGGACACGTTCACCGTGGGGGCCGCCCCGTCGATGGTCACAGGGAAGCTCCACTCCCGGTAGGGCGCGTACTCCTCCGAGAGGAGCCAGCGGTAGGTCTCCGGCGCGCCGTAGTCGCTGCCGCTCTGGCCGTAGACGGCCTCCATCTCCTTGTCGTAGTCCAGCCAGGCGTAGAAGTCCACCCGCACCCGCGTGCCGGCGGGCAGGGGATTGCCGCCGCTGTCCGTGCCGTCCCACTGGTAGTTGGAGCTGCCGCCCATCCGCTGCTCGTAGCCGTTGTACTGGGACTTCACCAGCCAGGGGCTGTCCTGCACCGCGTAGACGGCCCCCGTGTCCTGATCGGACACCAGCATCACCGCCCGGGCGGCGTTGCGCAGGGTGAAGAGCTCTATGTTCAGCAGATGTCCGGCGCTGTACATGGCCTGCACGTCCTTCCGGGACAGGCTGTTATACAGGTCGCTGTGGCGGCCCGGGTTCAGGCCGCTCTCACCCAGGAGGCGATCTGTGGTCTCGCCGGACCGGCCCAGGCGGGGCAGGTTGGCCCCCATGTTCACCGCCAGCAGGTCCCAGTAGTCGTCCTTCCCGCCGGAGGGGAGCAGCGCGTCCTGCACGTCCCGGAAGTCCACCGGCTCCAGGAGGGGGGCGGCGCTCCAGTCGCCGCAGTAGCCCAGGAAGGTGGCGTGGACCGCCTGACCCTCCCCGGCGTCGGCGGTGATGTAGCCCTCCACGAAATAGCCGCTGGAGAACACCGAACGGAGGCGGGGCAGATCAGCGGAGATTGCCACGGTCACGGTCTTCTCCCCTCTGGCGGGCACGGTCACCGGCTCCAGGCCGGAGACGGTGACCTCGCCAGTGATGTCCATGGGGGTCATGCGGCTGTAGTAGGTATCCCCCTGCTTCTCATAGGCGTCGGTGACCACCTCCGCCGCCAGCTGGACGGTCAGCTCCCGGTCCGAGAGGTTGCGCAGGGTGAAGGAGGCGGTAAAGCTGCCCGTCTCGCTGTCCCCCAGCTCCAGCAGGGGGTCCAGAATGGTGAGATCGCTGGCCGCAGCCGCCGCCGGGTCCACCAGCCCCGCCCCCTGCTTCCGGGGGGAGAAAGGAACGCCGCTGTTGTCCCGAAGGATCTGCGCCGCGCTCTCCATCAGGCTCTGGGCCAGATTGGCGGCCTCCTGCCGGTTGGTGACGCCCCGCTCCCGCAGCGATTGCAGCAGCACCGCGAAGGCGCCCGCCGCGCTGCCGGAGGCCATGGAGGTGCCGCTCTCCTGGTAGAAATAGCTGTCGTCCCGGCTGCCGGCGGACAGGGTCATGCCGCCGAAGGCGGTCAGCTCCGGCTTCAGGCGCAGGTCGGAGGTGGTGCCCCAGTTGGAGTACCCGGCTGTCACCGGATTGCTGCCCACGCCGGCGCTCCACTCCGCCGCGCCCACGCCCAGGGCGCCGATGTAGGAGGCCGGGGAGCAGAGGGTGCCGTAGTCGGTGTAGCTGGCGGTGGGCAGGGAGGAGCCCTCCATCTTCATATCCAGGGCACCGCCGATGTTGCCGGCGGCGCAGCAGATGATGACCCCCGCCCGGCGCATCTGGGCAAAGGCCTGACAGTACAGGCCGTCCAGCACGTCGTCCTGGGCGTAGCCGTTGGGCGTGCCCAGGGAGAGGTTGACCACGTCCGCCCCCAGATTCCACGCGTCCTCCAGAGCCCGCAGGATCACCGCGTCGTCCGCGCCGCCCACGGTGCCGTCAGGGAACACCTTCATGCTGAGGATCTGCGCCGCCGGGGCCGCGCCCCGGAAGGCCCCCTGCGCCTCGGGGACGTACCCCGCCGCCAGGGCGGCCACGTGGCTGCCGTGGTCGTCTATGGTGGACACGTCCGTGTCCCGGCCGAAGTAGTCGTAGGCAAAGGGAATGCGGGCGGAGAGGTAGGCCCCCTTGGTGCCGCCCTTGCGGGCAAAGGCCTCCACGTCCGCCCGGCTCAGGGCCGGGGACTGGGCCAGACCGTAGTCGGCAAAGGCGTCGTGGGTGACCCGCATACCGCTGTCCAGCACGGCGATGACCATGCCGCCGCCGTCATAGCCCTGGTCCCACATCTCCTCCAGGCCCATCATAGCCAGGCCGCCGTCCTCTCCGGCGGCGCCGCCGCGCTGGGGCAGGGCGTAGGTGCGGGCAAGGCCCACCCCCTCCACGCCCTCTAGGGACTCCGCCGATGCGAGACCCGCCGGGTCCGCCTCAATGGCGGCGCCGGAGAAGAGGCTGTCGTAGGTCCACAGGACCTCCACGCCCTCCAGGGACGCCAGCGCTGCGGTCAGCGCCTCCGGATCGGCCTGCCGGTCAAAGCGGACCACCGCCCGCTCCGGCGCGCCGCCGGCGGCCAGGGCGGCCCCGGAGAGAGCCGCCCCGGCCAGCAGGGCCATGAGGACGGTCAGCAGATGATATGTCTTTTTTCTCATATTGGTACCCCCAGGTGATGAATACCCGCATTATATCATACCCCGGGGCGGAGGGCAACCGCTCTTTCGACGCTTTTCTCTGGCAAATGGGGAGAAGTTTTCCGGACAGGAGGGCGCAAAACAGATCTTTCCATTTTTGTGAAAATGTGGTATACTATCTATATGTATACAAAAATATGCCGCTTACGCGGAGAAACGAGGGGAACTACATGGAGCTGAGCAAAATTCTGTCCACGGTGGACCACACCCTGCTGTCCCAGGGGGCAACGTGGGAGGAGATCCGGGGCGTGTGCGACGACGGGATCAAGTACGCCGCCGCCTCCGTCTGCATCCCCGCCAGCTATGTCGGGCAGGCCAGGGAGTACGTGGGGGACAAGCTGGCCGTGTGCACGGTCATCGGCTTCCCCAACGGCTACAGCACCACCGCCGCCAAGTGCTTTGAGGCCGGGGACGCTGTGGACAACGGGGCGGACGAGATCGACATGGTCATCAACATCGGCTGGGTGAAGGACCGGAGGTGGGACGACCTGCTCCGGGAGATCAAGGCCGTGAAGGAGGCCTGCCGGGGCCACCTGCTCAAGGTGATTATTGAGACGTGCCTGCTCACCGATGAGGAGAAGATCAAGCTGTGCGAGATCGTCTCCGCCTCCGGCGCGGAGTATATCAAGACCTCCACCGGCTTTGCCGGCGGCGGGGCCACCCGGGAGGACGTGGCCCTCTTTGCCAAGCATGTGGCCCCCCATGTGAAGATCAAGGCCGCCGGCGGCATCTCCAGCCTCCAGGACGCTGAGGACTTTATCCATCTGGGCGCGTCCCGCCTGGGCACCAGCCGCATCGTCAAGGCCGTGAAGGGCATCGAGGGCACGGGGTATTAATCCTCCCGCCGGCAGAGAAAAGAACGGATACTATAATAAAAGAAAGGAATTTCCGCCTATGTCCACTCCTCACAACGCCGCCAAGCCGGGCGATTTCGCCAAGACTGTCCTCATGCCCGGAGATCCCCTGCGGGCCAAATTCATCGCCGACACCTTCCTGGAGGACGCGAAGCTGGTCAACAACGTCCGGGGCATCCATGGCTACACCGGTTCCTACCGGGGCACGCCGGTGTCCGTCATGGCCTCCGGCATGGGTATGCCCTCCATTGGCATCTACTCCTATGAGCTCTACAGCCACTACGGCGTGGAGAACATCCTCCGCATCGGCTCCGCCGGGGCCATCAGCAGCAAGCTGAAGCTCCGGGACGTGGTGGCCGCCCAGGGGGCCTGCACCAACTCCCGGTTCGCCCGCCAGTACGGCCTGCCCGGCGACTTCGCACCCATTGCCGACTTCACCCTTCTGGAGACCGCCGTGGCCGTGGCCCGGGAGATGGGCGTGGAGATGCCCGTGGGCAACCTGCTCTCCTCCGACACCTTCTACGACGCCTCCGGCTCCACCATGAAGTGGGCGGAGATGGGGGTGCTGGCCGTGGAGATGGAGGCCGCCGGCCTGTACATGACCGCCGCCAAGCTGGGCAAGCGGGCCCTGGCCATCTGCTCCATCTCCGACAGCATTGTCACCGGCGAGGAGCTGCCCGCCGAGGAGCGCCAGACCACCTTCACCGCCATGATGAAGATCGCCCTGGAGACGGCGGTGCGCATGGCCGGCCGGTGACTGCCGGTCTCTCCTCATCCCGGCTGAAATTCGTCATATTCACAAAAATTTTTCAGTCTGGCCACAAATCCTTCCCATTTTCACCCCTTTTTCTGGTTGCTTTATGGGAGGAGATAGGGTATAATGGGGCTGTCCATTCCGGGAACCGGGCCCCGTGTTCGGCTCGTCTCTTTGCGCCGGGAGGGACAAATCATAAAAGAAAGGTTGATTGATTCCAATGAAGAAGTTATTGGCCCTGCTGCTGACCCTGTCCATGGTTTTCGCCCTGGCGGCCTGCGGCGGCAACGACAACAAGCCCAGCGACAACAGCAACACCCAGACCAATACCCCCGCACCTGACGCCAACACCCCCGCACCCGACAGCACCACCCCTGCGCCCGCCGGTCCCGTCAACCCCGACGAGATTGACGACACCATGACCAGCGCTGACAACAAGTACGTCATCGCCATGGTCACCGACGTGGGCCAGCTCAAGGACAAGTCCTTCAACCAGGGCACCTGGAACGGCGTGAAGCTCTACGCCAGCGAGAACGGCAAGTCCTACAAGTACTATCAGCCCGCCAATGGCGACAACGCCACTGACGAGGACCGCTATCAGGCCTACAAGGCCGCCATTGACGGCGGCGCTGAGGTCATCGTGGCCCCCGGCTTCCTCCAGGAGGCCGCCATGGTCAAGGCCGCCAGCGAGTACCCCGACGTGAAGTTCATCTTCATTGACGGCTATCCCCTCTCCGACGCCAGCGGCAACACCCTGGCCAACGTGGTGGGCGTGGCCTTCCATGAGGAGCAGTGCGGCTACCTTGCCGGCTACGCGGCCGTCAAGGAGGGCAACACCAAGCTGGGCTTCACCGGCGGCGGCGGCGGCACCAACCCCGCTGTCAACCGCTACGGCTACGGTTTCGTTCAGGGCGCCCAGGCTGCCGCCGCTGAGGACGGCGTCAACGTGGAGATGAACTACAGCTACCTGTACGGCGACGGCTACTCCGCCTCCGCTGAGCTCCAGACCCAGATCAACGGCTGGTACTCCAACGGCACCGAGATCGTCTTCGCCTGCGGCGGCTCCATGTGCAACAGCGTGTTCGCCGCTGCTGCGGCCAACAACGCCCTGTCCATCGGCGTGGACGTGGACCAGTCCGGCGAGTCCAACACCGTCATGACCTCCGCTGTGAAGGGTCTGGCCGAGGCTGCCAGCCTGATGCTGGGCCGGTTCTATGACGGCAAGTGGGACGAGGTCGGCGGTCAGGCCGTGAATCTGGGCGTGGATGACGACGCGGTGGGCCTGCCCTTCGCCTCCTCCCAGTTCGAGGTCATCACCGAGGATATCTACAACACCCTGGTGGACGGCATGAAGACCGGCGGCTCCCTGGAGGTCAAGGGTGAGTACGACACCTTCCTGGCCGGCGGCGAGACCTTCGCCAACGTTGCTGTCAACTTCGTGAAGTAAGTATTTTCCATCAAAAGCCAAAGAGCCGCCCCGCCGGGTATCCCGGCGGGGCGGTTTTATGCTTTCATTTACTTGGCCAGGTTTTCCCGCAGGGCTGCCACCTGCTCAGAGGTCATGCCGTGGCTGGTGAGGTAGGTCTCGGCCCCGGCCTGGAGGTCCGCGCCCTCCAGGGAAGCGCCCTTCTCCAGTCCGGCGATGGTGCGGAGCATGTTGGCGATGTTGTTGCTCACGATCAGCTCATACTTCTCGCTGTCGCTCTCCTTGGTCACGCCGTAGTAGTTGGCATAGGAGACCATGTAGTCCGCCACAACCTCCTCCTCTGTCGCGCCCATCAGGCACTCCAGCAGGGCGGAGGTGAACCCGGCCCGGTCCTTGCCCTCGGTGCAGTGGACCAGATAGGGACCCTCCAGGGCGGACAGACGGGCCAGACCGCCGGCCAGGGTCTCGGCAAAGCTGTCGGAGGTGTAGTCCACAGGCATCCCCAGGGCCACCACCTTGCCCGCCTCATAGAGGTCCTTGTAGTAGCCGGAGGCAAAGTCCTCCTCGGCAAAGAAGGTCTCGATCTCCTCGTCCGTGTCCCCCAGGTTCAGCACAGCGGCCACACCGGCGGCCTCCATGAGATCATTGCCGTAGGCGGCGCGGCCATTCTCGTTGTTCACCGGGCTGGCGGAGCGGTAGAGGGGCCCTATGTCCCCCACAGTCACGGCCCGGAAGTTGGCGAACACCTCGTCGCTCTCGTAGTCCTCCCGGCTGTTGGTGTACACCAGGGAGTTGAGGGTCTGGGTGTCCTTCTGCCCGCCGGCCTGGGCCAGGGTGATGGCGGCAGTATTGCCCACGTTCACCCCCGCCGTCTCAAAGAGCTTGCCGTAGTTGATGCACACGGCGATGTTGGTGTGGCCGGGGTAGGCCCGGACCATGGGCTCGCCGTGCTCCACGTAGTAGCCGTCAAAGAAGGGGATGTTCCGGAGGGTATAGCCGTTGTCAAAGGTCACGTTCACCGTGTCCCCCAGGGCGAAGCCCCGGGCCAGGAAGTCCTCGATGGTCACGTCCAACACCGTGTGGCCGTACTTCTCCACCTCGGTGATGGTCCCCGCCACGGGGCCGTTGGCGGTGTCGTAGGTGCTGGCGAAGATAGCGCCGTTGACGATCCACACGTCCTCAAAGTTGGGCTGGCCGTCCTCGGTGAGGGCGCAGACCAGATAGTCGCCAGCGCCGTGGGGCACGCCGGTCCGGTTGGCGTAGAGCACGTCGCCCCAGGCGGTGTCCACCTGGACGGCCACGCCGGCGGGGACGTAGCAGGCGTAGTTGGTGTCCGGCTGGGCTTTGGTCTTCAGCGCAATGTCAGTATCCTTGCTGGCGGTGAAGTCCTCTGCGGTGAGGGGGCTGCCGTCCGGCTTGGTGTAGGTGGAGAGCACCTTGCTCACCTTGGTCACCCACTGCTCGCCCACGGTGCCGGTGAGGATGACGCTCTCATCGTCGTCGGCCACCGTGTAGTCCACGTCCTCCAGCTCGTTGTGGATCTGGGTCTCCTGGGAGACCATGCGGCCGGAGATGGCGTACTCCGTTTTGCCGGTGAGGAAGAACTGGTCCCGATTTTCCTCCAGGTAGTCCTTGAGGCTCACCACCTCCAGGCCGGTGAACACCTGGAACATCTTGGCCAGCTGGGCGCGGGTGGCCAGACCGCCGGGGTTCAGGTTCCCGTTCGGATCCCCGGCCAGGACGCCCATCTTCACGCACCAGGCCACGCCCTCCCTGGCGGCCTCCGGGATGGCGGCGCTGTCAGGGGCCTCCACCTGGCCGCCGTCCGCGCCGGCGGGCAGGTGGGCGAACTGGGCGTAGCGGCAGAGCATGTCCGCGATCTCCGCCCGGGTGGCGTCCTCGCCGCCCCGGAAGGGCTTGTCGGCGTCCACCAGCCCGGCCTCGCCGGCCCAGGCGGCCACGTCGGCGTACCAGCGGCCCTCCGCGTCGGCGAACATGTTCTCAGGCGCGTCGGGGGAGCCGGCCAGATTGTAGAGGACCTGGATCACCGTGGCCCGGGTGACCGTGCCGCCGGGAACAAAGGACCCGTCGATGCCCTTCATGATCCCCTTTTCTACGACATAGTCCACGTTCTCCTTGTACCACGCCTCCTGGGCCACGTCAGGAAAGTCCGCGGCCAGGGCCGCCGGGACCGTGGTCAGGGCCATGCACAGGGTCAGAAGCAGTGCCAGCAGTTTTCGTCTCATTTTCGTTCCACCTTCTCTGCCGGTTTGATTTTTCCGGGGACTCCGGAACTCCGGCAGCTCTCCCCAGTATTCTAGCAGTCCCTGTGGGAAATGGCAAGAACAATGGTGAAAAAACGGGTCACAGGCCGAAAAACAGGCCCCGCAGAGCGCGCACAGCGCTCCGCGGGACCTGCCGGTTTTCTCCGCCGTCAGGACTGGGGCTCCTCCTTTTTCACTACGGGGATCCACACCTCATACCGGGCGTTGGTTGGGTCCGGGCTCAGATAGACCTCCACGTCCGGCCCGCTGCCGTACTCGTATCCCGAGGTGGGCAGCCACTCCGTCACGATCCGCCGCTCCAGCTGCTGGATGGACTGGCCGGTCCCCTGGCCGGGGAACACGGCCCAGGTGGCGGCGGGGACCAAGTACTCCTCCAGCCCCGGGCCGGACTGGCTGCTGGCCACGGCGATGAAGTACCGCCAGTCCGCGTCCTCCTGGCAGGCACTGACCCCCAGCACCCCCTTGGGCTGGCCGTCCATCATCCCCGCCAGCCGCTGGACGGTCCCGTCCGAGGCGCACCGCTGCCACAGGCCGGGCACCTCGGCGAAGTTCTCCTCCAGGTCTTTGGACAGGGGCGCGGATACGCCGACGATGCGGAACGCCTCCCGCTTCTCTATGCGATATTCCATTTCCTCCGCTCCTTTTATCACGAATGTGAACCGCAGAGGAGGGAAGCTCTTCACCGCCGCCCCGGCCTCCCGGACCGCCGAGGGGGCCAGACCGTGGACCGACTGAAAGGCCCGGTTGAAGGCCGTGGGGGACTGGTAGCCGTATTTCAGGGCCACGTCCACCACCCGCTCCCCGGCCTGGAGGTCCACCGCCGCCCGGCTCATCCGCCGCCGCCGGATGTACTCCGACAGGGGCACGCCCGCCATGTAGGCGAACATGCGCTGGTAGTGGTAGGCCGAGCAGTGGGCCAGCCGGGCCAGTGCGCCGCAGTCAACGTCCCCCGTGAGGTGCTCCTCGATATACGCGATGGTCCTGTTGAGACCGTCAACCCATTCCATAGCGTTCTCCTTCCTCTGCGCTCCCCCTCATGATACCACAGAGGAGAGGGCCTGTCCTCTCTTTTCCTGCACGGATGGGAGAGCTGTCAGCTGTTCAGAATGGCCCCCAGGGCGGCCAGGATCCCCAGGTGGACCGGATAGGCTGCGTAGAAGATCCACTTGTTCACCGGCTTTCCCCGCTGGCCGTTGTAGGCGAAGTACACCAGTGCCGCAGCAGCCAGGGCCAGAGCCGCCCGCCCCAGCATGTAGGGCAGACTCAGGTAGCCCTGGAGCACCTGCTCAACAGCCCGCAGGCCGTAGTAGTAGAGAACCCCTGCTGTCAGCACGCCGGCCTGAACCCTCCGGCTCTTGGCCAGATAGAGCAGGAACATCAGCAGTACGCCCCATGCGCCATAGCTGGCGCCGTAGACATTGGCGCAGTAGAGGGCGAACAGCCCGGGGACAGCCGCCAGGACGTTGGAGAGCATGCCCGGCTTCTCCTCCCCGCCGCCGGGCTGTTTCTCCAGAAGGCGGCAGATCCACACCATCACCGGGAAATAGGTCAGGGTCAGAAGATGGGTGGCGTACAGGAGCCATGTGCTGCCGCTGAGGAGTATGCTCCCCAGGGTCAGAAGGACGCCCAGCGCCTGAACGCCCAGGAATCCGCCTAGGGAGGCCAGCTGGATCCTCCTGGCGCTGTGCCGCAGGACCTCGAAGATGTGGACGCCGGCCACGGCAAAGAACATGGTGTAAAAGATGTTGGTCTGGAAGAGGAAATTCTGCCCCCACAGGCCATATTCCAGAAATTCCGGGTGGAGGGCCAGATCGTAGGGGATCTCGCTGATGAGGGCGAAGGCCCCCAGCCCCAGGGCGTACCGCCCCCGGTCCCGGGTGTACCGGCACCCCTCGGCAATCAGGAACGCGTACAGGGGGAAGGAGATCCGCCCGATGACCCGCAGCAGGGTCACCTGGGGAAAGAAGACCGCGCCAATGTGGTCAATGAACATGGTGGTCAGGGCGATGAGCTTGAGATGAAAGCCCGTCATGGGCTTTTGCAGTGCGGCTGTCTCCGGCATAATATCCCTCCTATAAATAAATTGATTTGCCAAGGGGTAGTCTACCATATTAGACCTATTTTGTCAAGGGACACCATTCCCCAAAAAACAAAATCCGGCGCAGGGAGAACCCCTGCGCCGGACTGGCATTGTCTGTCTTACATCTCGTCCCCGAAGAACTTGTTGTGGACCGCCCGCACGGCGGCGGCCGCGTCGTTCTCGTCGATGAGCACGGAGACCCGGATTTCGCTGGTGTTAATCATCTGGATGTTGATGTTGGCGTCGTAGAGGGCCTCGAACATCTTCGCCGCCACGCCGGGGGTGGTCATCATGCCCGCGCCCACAATGGACACCTTAGCAATCTTGTCCTCCACCGTCACATGGTCAAAGTGGAGCGCGTCCTTCTGGTCCTCCAGCACCCTCACCGCCTCCTCCACGTCCGCCCGGGGCAGGGTGAAGCTGATGTCCTTGCTCTCGTCCCGGCCGATGGACTGGATGATGGCGTCCACGTTGATGTTGGCCCGGCCCAGCAGGGAGAAGATGCGGAAGGCCACGCCGGGATTGTGCGCCACGCCCACCACCGCGATCCGTGCGATGCTCGTATCCTTCGCCACGCCGGCGATATTGGTTTTTTCCATCTTGACAACCTCCTTGACTTTCGTGCCGGGCTTGCGCTCTAGGCTGGACACGACTTCCATGTTCACATGATATTTTTTCGCCAGCTCCACGCTGCGGTTGTGGAGCACCTGGGCCCCCTGGCTGGCCAGCTCCAGCATCTCGTCATAGGTGATCTCGTGGAGCTTCCGGGCGCTGGAGACCAGCCGGGGATCAGTGGTGTACACCCCGTCCACGTCGGTGTAGATCTGGCACAGATCCGCGTGGAAGGCGGCGGCCAGGGCCACGGCGCTGGTGTCGGACCCGCCCCGGCCCAGGGTGGTCACATCCCCCACCCGGTTGACCCCCTGGAAGCCGGCCACCAGGACGATCTTGTTCTTGTCCAGCTCCCGCTGGATGCGCTCGGAGTCAATGCGCTTGATGCGCGCGTCGGAGTATGTGCTGCTGGTGTGGAGCCCCACCTGCCACGCGCACAGGCTGATGACCGGCAGGCCCATGGCCTCCAGAGCCATGGCGCACAGGGCGATGGAGATCTGCTCGCCAGCGCTCAGGAGCATATCCATCTCCCGCTTGGAGGCCCGGGGGTTGATCTCCCTGGCCTTTTCGATGAACTCGTCGGTGGTGTCTCCCTGAGCGGACAGCACCACCATCACCTGGTTCCCGGCTCTATACGTATCGGCGATGATGCCCGCCACGTTCCGGATCCGCTGGGCGTCCCGGACGGAGCTGCCGCCGAATTTCTGAACAATCAAACTCATAAAGGACCTTCCTCTCTCAGGCAAACTGGGTACACTCCATTATAGTGTCCACGGGACAAAAGGGTTATTGCAGGACCGGCAGCAGGACAGCCCCCTGCCCGGCCAGGGCCCGGGCCTCCCGGGCGGTCATGGCTTCGGTGATCCGGGCCGGGCCCTCCCCTCGGATATACCAGGGCATGGCCAGCTCGCTCTCCGGATCCGCCAGCACCGCGTCCCGGCTCCAGCCCAGGCTCCGCCGCTTCTCCCGGTGGGCCAGGGCGTCCAGCACATCCCCCATGACGGCGGAGGCGGTGGGCAGGTCCCCCGCGCCCCGGCCGTAGAGCATCACGTCTCCCACGGCGTTTCCACGGATCATGACGGCGTTGAACACCCCGTCCACCCCGGCCATGGGGTTTTTCTCCGGCACCAGATGGGGAGCTGTATAGGCCGCCACCCGGCCGTCCTCCAGCGCCAGGGCCCGGCCCAGCAGCTTGATCCGGTACCCCAGGGCGCGGGCCGCGTCCACGTCCTCCAGGGAGAGCTCCCCGACGCCCTGGATGCGGATGGCCTCGGGCCGGACCTCGCCGCCCCAGGCCAGATCGGCGAGGATGCAGATCTTCCGCCCCGCGTCCAGGCCCTCGACGTCCGCGGCCGGGTTGGCCTCGGCATAGCCCTTCTCCTGGGCCTCCCGAAGGGCGGCGTCAAAGGGCACGCCCCCCTCCACCATGCGGGTGAGGACATAGTTGGTGGTGCCGTTGAGGATGCCGGCGATCTCCTGGATTTGGTTGCCGGCCAGGCACTGGAACAGGGGCCGCAGCACGGGGATGCCCCCGCCCACGCTGGCCTCGAAGAGGTAGTTGACGTTCTTCTCCCGGGCGATCTCCAGCAGCTCCCGGCCGCAGGTGGCCACCAACTCCTTGTTGGAGGTGACCACGTGCTTGCCCGCCAGCAGGGCCCGGCGGGTGAACTCGTAGGCCACCTTGGCGCCGCCGATGGACTCCACCACCACGTCCAGCTCCGGATCGCTCTCCAGCAGGGCGAAGTCCTTCACCACCAGAGAGGCGTAGGGGGAGGCGGATAAGTCCCGCACATCCAGAATATATTTCAGGGTAAGGCGCTCGCCCAGCTTTTCAGCGATGGACGCGCCGTTCATGCGCAGCACCTCCGCCACGCCGCTGCCCACGGTGCCAAAGCCCATGATTGCAAAGTTAGCCATTGTCTCTCTCCTTATCTTATGCACGCGTCCCGGAGACGGTCAGCCCGCCAGGATCTCGAATTTCACCACGCCCTCCAGGGCGGAGACCCGGGCGATCAGATCCTCCAGGGACAGCTCCAGATCGCTGGTCTCGGCGGAGATGGTCACCGCCGCGCAGCCGTTGGTGGGGATGGACTGGTTGATGGTCAGTATATTCGCGCCGCTCCCGGCAAAAATAGACAGGACGTTGCTGAGGACGCCGGGGTTGTCCTTGAGCATGATATAGAAGGTGATGATGTGGCCGGTCTTCATGTTGTTGAAGGGCTGCACCGCGTCCTTGTACTTGTAGAAGGCGCTGCGGGAGATGCCCACCTGCCGGGTGGCCGCGCCCACGGTGGCCGCCTCGCCGGTCTGTATCATCCGTTTGGCCTCCGCCACCTTGATGAAAATCTCCGGCAGCGCCTCGGCGGCAATGATGTAGTATTTTGTCTTGGCGCTCATATCTGTATTCCTCCTGTGGTCATATGTCTTTAATCTGCGTTATTTTACCACACTTGCCGCCGGGTTACAACCAAAAAACCGTTGCCGTTCTACACAAACTTTCCTGGGGAACAGGGGAAAAAGAGGTGCATTTTGTCTATATGTCACAGCTAAGTGTCTTTTTACAGCGGACGATCTCTGCGCTGCTGGTTCTGGCGGGGGCCTTTGTCTTTTTCCGGTGGCTGCTGGGGCCGCTGCTGCCCTTCCTGCTGGCCCTGGCGCTGAGCGCCATGGCGGAGCCCCTGGTCCAGCGGGTGCGGCGGTGGATGGGGGTGCGCCGGAGCTTCGCCGCAGCCCTGGTGACTACGCTGCTGCTGGCCATACCGGGGGGCGGGGCGGCCCTGGCGCTGGTCCGGCTGGGGGTGGAGCTGCGGCAGTGGTCCACCCGGCTGCCGGAGGTGGTGGCGGGGTTCCCGGCCATGTGGAACAGCCTGCTGGACCGGGCGGGGGCGTGGTACGCCGCCAGCCCCGCCTTCCTGCGCTCGGCCCTGGATATGCTGGCCGGGCGGATGATGGAGGAGGGGCCCTCCCTGGCCGGAGAGGTGGGGAGCTGGCTGATGGGGGCGGCGTCCTCTCTGCTCTCGTCCCTGCCGGACGCGGGGCTCTTTCTGATGACCACCCTGCTGGCGGTGTACTTCACCAGCCTGAGCTATCCGTCCATTCTGGCCTTTCTGAAGCGGCAGCTGCCCCGGTCCTGGCAGGCCAAGTGCCGGGACGCGGCCAGGTGCTTTCGCACCACCATCCTCAAGTGGCTGCGGGCGGAGGCGCTGCTGATCCTGACAACCTTTGTCATCCTGCTCACCGGCTTTCTGTGGATGGGACTGGACTACGCCCTGCTGGCGGCGGCCTTCACCTCCCTGGTGGACGCGCTGCCGGTACTGGGCACGGGGACGGTGCTGATCCCCTGGGCCCTGGGGTGCCTGGCCCTGGGGGACACGGGCCGGGGGCTGTCCCTGCTGGCGCTGTACGCCGTGGGGCTGCTGGTCCACACCCTGCTGGAGCCCCGCCTGCTGGCGGGGCAGGCGGACCTGCCGCCCATCACGGCCCTGCTGGCCATGTACCTGGGGTTTCACTTCATGGGCGTGGGCGGGATGGTGCTCATGCCGGTGTGCCTTCTGCTGCTCAAGCAGTTCCAGGACGCGGGGGTGGTGAAGCTGTGGCGGTAGGGGGCGGCGGCAAAATGGATTTCCCCGGGATCCGATGCGCCCTTAAACCACTCGTCAAAATATCCAAAGCGGGCAGTCACCTGTCGATGGATGACTGCCCGATAAGCTGGAATATCCCTTATTAACCTTGTGCGGCTAGGAAAGCTGATAAAACCATGGATTTGAACATTTAATTTGCGGAAAGCCTTGATATATCAGGGTTTCAAGAGGGTTCGACAGATAAAAGGGAATTTAAGCATGTTAAATCTTAAATACCAATATAGCTTTATCTGCTCCAACCGTTGACATAGTTACTAACTTATATCCTTTATTCAGCATCTCCCCGGCTTGTTTCTCAATAGCCTTTGCCAAATCTTCTACGCCAGTAGAGCACTCTACAACAACAGACTTATAGACTAAATTAATCATTTTAGCCGCCTCTTTTCTTAATTTGCTGATCGATTATAGCACAGGGCTCCTGCTGTGTCAATGTGCTTTTGCAGAAAGCCAGTGAAATCAATTTTTACAACGGAAGATGGATTCTTGCTGGATTTGTGTAGGGGCGAGCGATGCTCGCCCCTACAGGATACTGCGTTTTTCGCAAAATTGATTTTCCTCGCAGAAACCGCTCCAGCAAGGAGCCTGCTGCCGCTATAAAAATTGATTTCCTTGGACATCCGATGCCATTGGTTGACATCCGGGCAGCGGTGTGTTACGCTGAGTATGTGGGAGATGAATACCTGTGCACAGGCGGCGCATGGCCGCCTGCGGGATTCACATATTTTTGAGGACCCCACAGGGAGGCGGAAGCTATGGCATATAACGGTTTTGCGATCGATCAATATCTGGACGCGGCGGCGGTGACGGCCCAGCTGGACGAGCTGATCCGGCAGCCGGTCTGGTCCATCCGGCGGGACAGGCTGGCGGACTACGTGGACAACTACTTCAACGCCAGATGCCCCCGGTCCCGGGAGATGATCGCCCAGGCGAAGAAGGTGATCCCCGGCGGCGTGCAGCACAATCTGGCCTTCAACTACCCCTTCCCCATTGTCATCACCAGGGCGGAGGGGGCCAAGCTGTGGGACATCGACGGCAACTGGTACTATGACCTGCTCCAGGCCGGCGGGCCCACCATCCTGGGCAGCAACATGCCCCAGGTGCGGGAGCGGGTGATCGAGCTGCTCAACACCTGCGGCCCCTCCACGGGGCTGTTCCACGAGTACGAGTACAAGCTGGCCAAAAAGATCTCCGATCTGGTGCCCTCGGTGGAGATGTTCCGGATGCTGGGCTCGGGCACGGAGGCGGCCATGTGCGCGGCCCGGATCGCCCGTCTGAAGACGGGAAAGAAAAACATCCTGAAGATGGGCGGGGCCTACCACGGCTGGTCCGATCAGCTGGCCTACGGCATGCGGGTGCCGGGGACCAAGGGGATCATGTCCAAGGGCGTGCCCGGCTTCGTGTTCAAGCACACGGACGAGTTCTTCCCCAACGATCTGGAGGACCTGGAGCGGAAGCTGCGGGCCAACCGCCTCAACGGCGGCACGGCGGCGGTATATCTGGAGCCCATGGGCCCGGAGAGCGGCACCCGGCCGGTGAGCCGGGAGTTTGTCCGGGGCGCGGCCAGGCTGGCCCGGCAGTACGGGGCCCTGCTGATCTTCGACGAGGTGGTCACGGGGTTCCGCATCGGGCTGAGCGGGGCCCAGGGCTTCTTCGGGGTGGACCCGGACCTGACGGTGTTCGGGAAGATCATCGCCGGCGGCTACCCCGGCGCCGGCGGCGTGGGGGGCCACGCGGACTGCATGGCCCACCTGGGGGCCGGGCTGGACGCCTCGGGCAAGAAGGTGCCCAAGGCCATGTGCGGCGGCACCATGGCGGCCACCCCCCTCTCCTGCGCGGCGGGGTACTACACCCTCTGCGAGATCGAGCGCACCAACGCCTGCGAGGCGGCGGGGCGCATGGGGGACCGGCTGACGGCGGGGCTCCAGGAGCTCATTCGGAAGTACGGCCTGCCCTTCGTGGCCTTCAACCAGGGCTCTATCTGCCACCTGGACAACGCCGGCACCATGCACTTTGCCATTGACTGGAAGAAGCCCTGGACCATCCCGGAGCTCCTCCGGCAGACCGGGATCCGCCAGAAGGAGATGGAGCACATGGGGGCCGCCTACATGGCCGAGGGCATCGTCACCCTGGCCGGGTCCCGGCTGTACACCAGCGCGGCCTACACGGAGGAGATGATCGACGATGTGCTCTCCCGGTTTGACCGGGTGCTGGCGGGCTGCGGCCCCCTGGAGGACCGGCCATGACGGAGACAGCGGCCAGAGAGCAGGTTCTGGAGGCGGGGCTCCGGCTGGTCCGTGAGGGCCTCGTTGAGCGCACCTGGGGCAACATCAGCGCCCGGGTGTCGGACACGGAGTTTGTCATCACCCCCAGCGGCATTTCTTACGAGGACCTGGGACCGGAGCGGCTGGCGGTGGTGAACATCGCGGACGGATCCCACAGGGGACTTTTGAAGCCCTCCAGCGAGAAGGGCATCCACGCGGACGCCTACCGGCTGCGGCCGGAGGTCCGGTTTGTCATCCACACCCACCAGCTCTGGGCCTCCGTGGCCGGCACGGCGGGCAGGGCCCTGACAGGGTTCATCCACCCGGATCTGGGCAAGCGGGTCCCCTGTGCGGCCTACGGCCTGCCGGGCACCCAGCGGCTGCGGCAGGCTGTGGCGGCGGAGGCGGAGGCGTGGCCGGACTGCCGGGCGTTCCTGCTGCGCAGCCACGGCGCGCTGTGCCTGGGCCGGGACATGGAGGACGCCTTTGCCGCCGCCCGGGCGCTGGAGGAGGTCTGCGGCCAGCGGTGCCGGTCCGTGGCGGAGGAGGCGGCGGGCGGGGAGCCCGTGCCGGACTGGGGGGTCAGCTGGCGGCGGGGGGATGCGTTCCTGCTGGAGCTGGAGGGGGAGCGCCGAAGCTACCCCGTGGCCGGCCGGCCCCTGCCCCCCATTGCGGCCCTCCACGCAGCCCTCTACCGCTCCGGGCCCTTCCAGTACGCCGCCCACGAGAGGGCGGCGGAGGTGACGGCGGTGAGCGGACGGGTCCGCCGCCTGCGGCCCTATCTGGACGATCTGGCCCAGATGGCCGGGGCGGACGTGCTGTGCGTGCCGGCGGAGCCGGGACGGGTGGAGCGGGCAATCCGGGGCAGGAACGCGGTGCTGATCTGCGGCTGCGGGGCCTTGTGCGCAGGGACCACGGCCGGGGATGTGGACGCGGCCCGCTCCCTGCTGCGCAAGGGCTGCACCGCCTGGCTTTACGCCCGGGAGGAGCCCGGCTGCCGTCCCCTGGGGCCGGCGGACGCCCTGGTCCAGCGGCTGGCGTACCGATACGCCTATGGAAAGAGGAAAGGCTGAGAGCCTGTTTTATATCTCAACGTGTGCGGATTGGTGAGCGGATTTTTTGCCCTGCAAGGCAAAAATCCGCAGGCATCCATATCGTGCAATGACCCATCGAGCGGTCATGCACAATTGCATTCTGCACGGCCCCTCGATGGGGCCGTTGCAGAATCTATAACGAAGTCAAGGCGGAAAATACGCCGCCAAGACGGGCGCGGGGAGATATGAAACAGGCTCTGAGGGCCGCCCCCGGAGGGGGAGCGGCCGTGGGGAGGGAATGAGATGACCTATGTAGTGGCCTACGACATCGGCACCACAGGGGTGAAGACGTGCCTGTTCGGCCTGGGGGAGCGGATTGAGCTCCTGGCCAGCGCCCAGGCGGGCTACGGCCTCCGCCTCCTGGAGGGCGGCGGCGCGGAGCAGGACCCGGAGGCGTGGTGGCAGGCCATGGGCCGCACCACCGGGGAGCTTTTTGCCCGCACGGAGATCACCCCGGAGCAGGTGGCCGGCCTCTCCTTCTGCTCCCAGATGCAGGGGCTGGTGCTGGTGGACCGGGAGGGCCGGAGCCTGCGCCCGGCCATGAGTTACATGGATCAGCGGGCGGGGGCAGAGCTGAAAAAAGGGCTGGCCCACGGACCCAGAATCGCCGGGGCCAACGTGTTCAAGCTGCTCCGGTGCCTGCGGGCCACCGGGGCGGTGCCCAGCAGCGTGAAGGACCCGGTGTGGAAGTACAAGTGGGTCCAGGCCCACGAGCCGGAGAACTTCCAGCGGGTGGACAAGTGGCTGGACGTGAAGGAGTACCTGCTCCTGCGGTGCACGGGCCGGGCGGTGATGACCCGGGACTCCGCCTACGCCACCCTGCTCTACGACACCCGGCGGGAGGACTGGAGCGGGGCGCTGTGCCGGATGTTCGGCGTGGAGCCGTCCCATCTGGCCCCCATCATCCAGTCCACGGACCGGGTGGGTGGCCTGACGGACCGGGCGGCGGCGGAGCTGGGGCTGGCCCCGGGCACGCCGGTGTTCGGCGGCGGCGGGGACGCGTCCCTCATCGGCATCGGCGCGGGGGCGGCGGCGGTGGGGTCCACCCACATCTACTGCGGCACCTCCGGCTGGGTGTCCACGGTGACGGACCGGCAGCTGGTGGACGTGAACGCCATGATTGCCGCCATCGTGGGGGCCCAGCGGGGGCGGTTCAACTACTTCGCCGAGATGGAGACCGCCGGGAAGTGCCTGGAGTGGGTGAAGGACCACCTGGCCCTGGACGAGATCGGGGTGTACCTGGAGAAGCGGGAGGTGACCGGCAGCCAGGAGGCGGTGTATACCAGCCTCTACGACTACCTCACCGAGACCGTGGCACGGGTTCCCCCGGGGTCCGGCGGCGTGCTCTTCACCCCCTGGCTCCACGGCAACCGCTGCCCCTTTGAGGACCCGGCGGCGGCGGGGATGTTCTTCAACATCCGCCTGAACACCGGCAAGAGCGAGCTCATCCGGGCGGTGCTGGAGGGGGTGTGCTTCCACCTGCGGTGGATGCTGGAGTGTCAGGCCGGGAAGACGGCCACCTCCGATCCCATCCGGTTCGTGGGGGGCGGGGCCCTGTCGCCGGTGACGGCCCAGATCCTCGCAGATATCACCGGCCGGACCGTGGAGACCGTGGCCAGCCCCCAGAACGCGGGGAGCGTGGGCGCGGCGGCGGTGATGGCCGTGGGCCTGGGGCTCCTGCCGGACCTGGAGGGCGTGGGGGCCCTGATCCCGCCGGAGCGGGTGTTCCGGCCCAACGGAGACGCCCGGGCGGTCTACGAAAAGAGCTTTGCCGTGTTCCAGCGGCTGTACCGGGCCAACAGGAGCCACTTCCGGGCCCTGAACGGATAGAAAGGACGGACGATGATGAATCGAAAAGAGCTGCTGCGCTCCCTGAAATTTCTCCTGTTCTCCCTCTCCGCCGGGATCATCGAGCTGGGGGCCTTCTCCCTGCTCAACGAGCTGACGGGGTGGAGCTACTGGCCCTGCTACCTGATCGCCCTGACGCTGTCCGTGGTGTGGAACTTCACCCTGAACCGGCGCTACACCTTCCAGTCCGCCAGCAACGTGCCCAGGGCCATGGCCCTGGTGCTGGCTTTCTACTGCGTGTTCACCCCCGCCTCCACCTGGCTGGGCCACTATCTGGCGGACGTGCTGGGGTGGAACGAGTATCTGGTGACGGCCATCAACATGATCGCCAACTTTGTCCTGGAGTTTCTGTACGACCGCTTTGTGGTGTTCCGGGACTCCCTGGACACCAACAGCGTGGCCCGGCGGGCGAAGAACAGGGCGTGAGAGGGCGGCTGCCGTGAGAAAAACGCGCAGGCATTCGGCAGACTGCAAGCCGGGCCCGTTCCAAAAGGAACGGGCCCGGCTGCCTCTTTTTTAACGCCGCAGGGTGGTAAAAGACCCGGCCAGACGGGTTCAACGCCTGTGAATGCAGGTTCTTACACCCGTTTCCAGGCCGCGCCCTCCTTGGTGTCCACCACCTCCACGCCCATGGCCCGCAGCTCCTCACGGATGCTGTCCGCCTGGGCGAAGTCCTTGGCCTTTTTCGCCTGGGCCCGGCGCAGCACCAGCGCGTCAATGGCCGGGTCCCCCTCGCCGGTGACCACGATGCCCCCGGCGGCGGACGCGGCGGCTTTGGCCTTGGCCTCCGCCTCCCGCTTGACCGCCGCCTTCTCCAGCAGCGACAGGCCCAGCACCTGGTCAAAGTCCGCCAGCAGGGCCAGCTTGGTCTCGTCGCTGGCTCCCGCCTTCAGCGCGTCGTACAGGGCCGTGACGCCCAGAGAGGTGTTCAGATCATTCCCCATGGACTTGCGGAACCTCTCCCGCTGGGCTTCAAAGACCTCCTGATCTACCGCCCCGTCCCCGGGGGTCAGGGCCGCAATCCGAGCAATCAGCTTGTTGTAGGTCCCCTGGGCGTTGTCCAGATTCTCCCAGGTGAACACAAGGTTTTTCCGGTAGTGGCTCTGGAGGCAGAAGAGCCGGTAGGCCAGGGGATCGTACCCCTTCTCCTCCAGCAGGGAGACTGTGAGAAACTCCCCCTTGCTCTTGCTCATCTTGCCGGTGTTGGAGTTCAGGTGCAGCACGTGCATCCAGTAATTGCACCACTTGTGGCCCAGGTAGCTCTCGCTCTGGGCAATCTCGTTGGTGTGGTGGGGGAAGGCGTTGTCAATGCCGCCGCAGTGGATGTCCAGGTCCTCCCCCAGGTGCTTCATGGAGATGCCGGAGCACTCGATGTGCCAGCCCGGGTAGCCCACCCCCCAGGGGGAGTCCCACTTGAGGGCCTGATCCTCAAACTTGGACTGGGTGAACCAGAGGACAAAGTCGTTCTTGCTGCGCTTGTTCAGATCCTCCTCCACGCCCTCCCGGACGCCCACGGCCAGATCCTCCGCGTCGTGGTCGTTGAAGATATAGTACCGCTCCAGCCTGCTGGTGTCGAAGTATACGTTGCCCCCGGCCTGATAGGCGTAGCCGGTGTCCACGAGCCGGGAGATGATCTTGATATACTCGTCAATGCAGCTGGTGGCCGGCTCCACCACGTCGGGGCGCTTGATGTTCAGCTTGGCGCAGTCGTCAAAGAAGGCGTCGGTGTAGAAGCGGGCGATGTCCATGACGGACTTGTTCTCCCGCTTGGCCCCCTTGAGCATCTTGTCCTCGCCGGTGTCCGCGTCGGAGGCCAGGTGGCCCACGTCGGTGATGTTCATCACCCGGT
>ERZ777011.1422-NODE-1422-length-25110-cov-52.708481_pt1 | contig 25110 bp, 26 predicted proteins | sample MGYA00374964_ERZ777011 | MGnify/ENA primary metagenome ERZ777011 (study PRJEB29310, sample SAMD00008975) | mouse gut metagenome | study: EMG produced TPA metagenomics assembly of the Metagenome analysis of fecal microbiota from mouse which was promoted... | reverse complement strand
GAGGCTTTTTTTATGTAGTGGCGTTAACACTTGTTATTAAACACCCTCTTATTTCTCACCCGCATGTCAGATATTTTCTTCATGGCAATGAGACATAATGCGACAAACATAATTGACAGCAATATCATCCATACCGATTCAGCCCCGAAAGTATCCAAGCCTGAACCTTCACCTTCGCCATACACCCTATTATGCCATGATGCGTAAACCACCGTACTGTTATTGAGGATATGCGCAAAAACCGGAAGCCATATCGAACGTGACCACCATAGGAGATAGCCGAAATAGGCACCTAAAAGCAATCGTGGGAAAAAGCCGAAAAATTGCACATGGAATGAGCTGAATATGAAAGCCGTCAACCATATTGCCGCATGGGGGCTCATCCTTCCGCTTGCAAGCAGACGTTGCAAACCGCCTCTGAAAAAAATCTCCTCGCTGAACCCAGCCAACACACCAACTATCAGAATACTTACCACAAGGTCACCCACCGAGGTCCCGCCAAGAAGCATTTCGACCGCCCCCTTGGCAGCGTTCTCCGACTCACGCATCCACTGCTCGACACCCGACAATGCCGCCGGCAATGTCAGCGACTCATTCCATGCCACTAACGCATTCATTGACGGGAGCGACACGACGAATGTCAGCACGACTATTATTAATAAATTTACACTCGTACCCCTATTGATAGCTAACAGTTCCCCGGGATAAGGTGTTACCATTACAGCTGTGATCACAGCGGGCAGAATAAACAACATCACATCCTGAACCAAGGTGGATATGCGCAAACTCAGTGTGCTGACACCACCCGAGGTCACTATGCCCATTATAATCGCCGCAATCACCAACGACATTAAGGTTATGCCAAAAAATATCAATATCCGTTGAGGATACCCATATCTCAACGCTAAATCTTTTAAATCTTTTATCATTACTTGTCTAAATAAAAATCTGATGTGAGATTTAGATACTCTTTTGTGAGATGATTTTCCTTATCTCTTATGCAAAGGTACGAATTTTCAATAGAACCCCCATCAACTCCTCTATCCTTGCCTACTTGCCACAAGCTTCTGAACGGAGCCTTACCCTCACGGGAATACACTGTGGTGCGCCTTCTGACCTCCAATCTATGAAGCGACAACATAAACTCGATCTCATCATCTCTCCCGGCAGGCGCTATGAATGCCAAAGAGTCAGACTCTGAACGCATAAAACCCGCCGACAATTCCACAAGCTCTTTCACGCCAAATTCTTCTCCGTGACGCGCCAACGACCGTGTTGAGTCAGGAGAATGTAATGCCTCTGTAAAAAATGGCGGATTTGACAATATAAGCAGCGGCGATTTCATAACCTCATTAAAATCAGCTATGTCGCAATTCACAATCCTTATACGCTCACGCCAAGGGGACGATTCCACATTTGATATGGCATCCATACAAGCATCTCCATCAATCTCCACACCGACTATATCCGCATCCGGAATCCGCTGCGCCATCATTAATGAGATCAATCCGCTGCCACACCCTATGTCAATCACATTCTTTACACCCTCAACATCCGCCCAAGCGCCAAGAAGCACCCCGTCCGTACCCACTTTCATCCCGCAGCGGGAATCGTCAATAGAAAACCGTTTAAATCTAAACTGTCCCATTAAAACTCCTTATACATCTAAAATCAATATGCAAAACCGACATTATCCACATAAAGTGTCAACCCCTCGGTCCCCACGTATGCCTCGCCGTTACCTGACGAGAACATCATCACCAAATGGGTTGGAACTGCATCGGGATCATCCCATCCTTCCTCAATTATCTTGGTCATCTTCCCCTTGGAATTCCTCGCATAATATGCCCTGTCGTCATTCCTGAATCGCAGGTAGGGAGCAAATGACTTATCAGTTGACGCATCACCATATATAATAGGCAATTTATAACCATTCACCCAGTTTGAGGAGCTTGAAAACAGTTTCCCGGCAGTGCCTACACGCTTGGCATGTATATTCCCATCCTTATCTTCCCACCTGCGCTGCAGGAACAGAAACACCACTGCGTCATCATGCCCCGGAATCTTCTTTTTAGAGCCAAATCCCGACGACTTTATCCTGTAGTCCACTTCAGGCATATCCACTTTATAGTCGAAGACCAAAGCCTTCGGACGTTTCGTGAACGGCACTCCCATCTCCATTTTGCTATATGGGTTCTTTGTGGATGTTATAGGCTCGAACATGTGCCCTAAAAATATCGACCCGGCAACCATTACATCCATATTAATAAGCCCGAGTACTTTTACAGTCTCGATCTTGGCACACATTTTGGCACATTTGTTACCGCCGCCTCTATCATGGGGATACACTGCATTGGAAGTCTTGACAACTCCTGACACTTTAGCATAAACATTGCTTGTGCCCCAAGGTGATCCTCCCGTGTTGGAGTAGGGCTTATTCCCCTCTATGGTTTGCGTCGGACCTATCTCATATACAGTCTTATCGTTACCGCCAATCACAGCCGATTCATGCAAATGACGTGTAACCCACGATGAAAAATCTCCATATTTTATCTTCTCGATGCTCTGTGCGTCGCAGTTTAACATTGACAAAACAATTATCAATGATAATGATAATTTCTTCTGATAAGAGCGCATAATACGTAAATTTAAATCAGTTCTGCAGTACAAATTTGACAATTTTTATCCAATTATCAAGCAATAATCGCATTTATTACGACATTTTAGCTATATATAATACCAATAAAGAGATAGAATTGATTTTAATTTTTCATTTTTTAATATTTCAAGCCACAATTTGTGGACATTTTTTTATAATTCAGGGCGCAATAGGGTGTTTATACTTAATTTTTTTGACAATTACAAGTTTTTGTATTAAAAAAGTGAAATAAAAATGTCATTTTTTAACCTGAATTGTTATATGTATATGAAAGCTAAAGAGATAGCTCATATATCAAATTTAAATGTTACAATTGAAAATTCTAAACGATTTAGCATTTAAAACTATATTTGCATTTGCATACGCAATTTCTATTCACAAACAACCGCTTTACATTTGCAAATCCAACTTTAAAATCATTTACATTTCACAATCGCAAACAACAGTTTACAATTCATATCTGTTACGAATTTTCAGTTTGCAATTATCCTCAGTATGGATTTATTCATCACTCTTTACATTTGAGTTCTACATCCCGCACGATTTAGGATTTCAAACAAAACACTTATTTTACGCATTTTATTTCATTAACTTTTCGCAAAATATGGTGATTATCAGTTTATTAAATTTTTCATTTGAATAATCACTTTAATACTATTATCCATTTTAACCAATCTTTAGCCCATATAGGCACAATTCCACCTATACAACATTGAAACACCGCAATATGTGAATTTAATTTAAAGTTCATGTTCATAGTTCGCATTTGCAATCACAATCTCCCGTCTCACTCACCCACCCCAATTCACGAAATCAAACATCATTATTTGCAAACTCGCATTATAAGATTTTCAAACACAAATTTGCAATTTACAAATATTATAATTACATTTGCACATCGAATTACGAAGTGAAATTTTAACAATTTGCATTTCATGGACCTTGTTTCAAGACTCAAACAGTATTTAGATGCTCGACAAATCAGTGTCACACAGTTTGCCGATGAATGTTCTATCCCCCGTCCCACTGGCTCCCAGCTGCTTGCGGGACGCAATAAGAAAGTCAGTGATGAGATAATTGGGAAGATACATCTCGCCTATCCCGATTTATCCATCGTATGGCTGATGTTTGGCGAGGGAGATATGGAAACGAATGCAAATATTAAAACCTCAGAGCCTCAAAATCAGGATATTTTCGCACATCAACCGATTGAAAAGGATGATTCTCAGGAATTTACATCTGCATCCGACTTTGCAAATCCAACCAGCGAAAATGTCTCAGAAAAAAATTCCACCATCACGCCGGCTGATTTCGGATTCCATGACGACATTCAGGAAACTCCGATAATCCCTAAAACCGCCGAAACAACCTCCAGCAGCACTTTTTCATTCACGCCACCCCCCGCTACCCATAAAGAGGAGTTCCAACCGGCGGATGAGAAAGACACCATCACTCTCACCCCCGGCAAGGGGAAACGTGTGACCGGTATAGTGGTATATTACGACGACAGCACATACGAATCTTTTATCCCCGACCCGACACACCGCCATCCATTCATGCGATAATATCTCGTCTGATTTGACAAAATGCGATATTCTGTGTAATTTTGCACACCAAATCGTATAGTTAAATGAGCATTTCTATCAATAGTCTTTCAGTAGAGTTTAGCGCAAAATCGCTTTTTGACAACATATCATATATAATAAACCGCAGAGACAAAATTGCCCTTGTGGGCAAAAATGGTGCAGGCAAATCTACCATGCTTAAGATTATTGCCGGCATACAGAAACCCACATCCGGCTCTGTGTCTGTGCCGCGCGACACTACCATAGGCTATCTACCCCAGCACATGACAATCAACGACACCTCTACCGTGATCGAAGAGGTGCGCAGTGCCTTCAGCCATATCGATGCGATGCACGCAAGGCTCGACGCTATAAACAATGAGCTTGCCACACGCTCCGACTATGAGTCTCAGGAATATCAGGACTTAATCGAAGCCATGACCACTTTGACCGATAGGATCTCAATGGAAGAAAGCGAAAACTGCGAAGCCGAAATGGAAAAGACACTCCTGGGACTCGGCTTTTTGCGCTCGGATTTCAACCGCCCTACCGCTGAATTTTCAGGTGGATGGCGTATGCGAATAGAACTTGCGAAACTATTGCTCACTCGCCCGGATGTACTTCTTTTGGACGAGCCGACAAACCACCTCGACATAGAGTCAATACAGTGGCTTGAAAATTTCCTTATAACGAAAGCCAACGCCGTGGTGCTTGTGAGCCACGACCGTGCGTTTATCGATAACGTCACAAACCGCACCATCGAAATCTCGCTTGGAAAGATCTACGATTACTCTGTCAACTATTCAAAATATGTAGTGCTCCGCCAAGAACGCCTCGAACAGCAGATGCGCGCCTATCAGAATCAGCAGAAGATGATTCAGGACACCGAAGATTTCATAGAGCGATTCAGGTATAAGGCTACAAAAAGCGTTCAGGTGCAAAGCCGCATAAAGCAGTTAGCAAAAATTGACCGTATAGAAGTTGACGAAGTTGACACCTCACACCTCAACTTGAAATTCCCTCCGGCTCCCCGTTCCGGCGACTACCCGGTGATAGCCGATAATGTTGGCAAGGCTTACGGCGACCATCAGGTGTTCGACCATGCCACCTTTACTATAAAGCGAGGCGAAAAGGTCGCTTTTGTCGGCAAAAACGGAGAAGGTAAATCCACATTGGTAAAATGTATAATGGGTGAGATACCCTTTACCGGCAATCTCAAAATCGGGCACAATGTCAAGATCGGATATTTCGCCCAGAACCAAGCGCAACTTCTTGATGAAGACATAACCGTCTTTGACACCATCGACCGTGTGGCTGTCGGCGACATACGCACTAAGATCCGTGACATACTCGGAGCATTCATGTTTGGCGGTGAAGCATCCGATAAGAAAGTGAAGGTTTTATCTGGTGGCGAGAAAACCCGTCTCGCAATGATACGTCTACTCCTCGAACCAGTCAACCTGCTGATTCTCGACGAGCCTACCAACCACCTTGACATGAAAACCAAGGATATACTTAAGCAAGCCATAAAAGATTTCAACGGCACTGTTATAGTGGTAAGCCACGACCGTGAATTTCTTGACGGACTTGTGGAGAAAGTATATGAATTCGGTGGCGGTCAGGTCAAGGAATGTCTTGGAGGCATATATGAATTCTTGGAGAAAAAGAAGCTCGCATCCCTTTCCGAACTTGAACGCACCGTGCGCCAAGATGACTCATCCAAAAAAGAGTCTGTCCCATCGTCGGCAAAAAATGCCGATACGGCTGCCGCTAAAACTCAGGGCACCGCTCCCGGCTCTCAGCCGTCAGCCGGAAAGCTCTCATACGCCCAGCAGCGCGAGCATGAAAAACTCGTGAGGAAAGCCCGGAAAAAAGTAGAGGAAGCTGAGGCGGAGGTTTCACGTCTCGAACTGGTTGTTGCCGATATTGAAAAAGAAATATCAGCCGGAAATCCTCCGACTGATATTTACGACCGCCATGCGGCAGCCACAAAACAGCTTGAAAACGCAATGTCGCTTTGGGAACTTGCGTCACTTGAGCTCGACTCTATAAGCTGAGTTTAATTGACTTAATTTTTTTATTTAGCCATAGAAATCCCGCCGGGAGTTATGACAATGGACTTCTTTTTATAGAGAAGCCCTATGGCTTTCTTAAAATCTTTTTTGGAGCAGCTGAATGTCTCACGGATGGCTTCAGGTGACGATGAATCGCCAAGAGGTAAAAATCCGTCAGGCTCTTCCTTTAGCCGCCCTAAAATTTTATCTGCAAGATTTTCCACTCTGCCGTCGTGTGCTCCGTTTACAAGCAGGTCAAGCTTCCCATCCTCTCTCACATTCTTAATGTATGCGGTGATCATCTCCTCGACCACAAGCGGAGCATACAGGTCGCTGTCGTAAATCATCCCGTGGAAAAGATTATCCACAATAGCTTTATATCCAAGCTCCGTATGCTTATATATCAGTGCCTGCACCTTGTCACCAACTTTATAATGGGGATACTTGTTCCCTAAAAATTTTTCAATCTTAGCTGAAGCGACTATACGTTTTGTCACATCGTCAAGATATACATACACCAGACAAACCATCCCTTCACGCAGCCTGACCTTCTGTTCGCTAAAAGGCACAAGCAGCTGTTTGGTCAGCCCCCAGTCAAGGAAGGCTCCCACCCGGTTCACTGCGCTGACTTGAAGAAACGCAAACTCTCCGACCTCGGCATACGGATGCTCCGTAGTGGCTATAAGCCTTTCCTCCGAGTCCCTATATATGAACACTTTGATCTCATCACCGGGATTCAATGGCGATTCAATATATTTAGCGGGCAAAAGTATCTCCTGACCTTCACCGCCATCCAGATACACCCCGAAATCCACAAGTTTTACAACTTTCAAAGTGTTGTATTTCCCTATTCTTATCATTGTTTGTTAATTTTTGCTTGCAAATTTAATCAAAATATCATAAATATCTCTTAATTTTGCATATAGAACTACCTTACTTTAAAACGCTCGGCAAACGTAAGTTGTTAGTTAGAAGCATGAACATAAAAATCTTTCAAAATAGATTATGGATGAGATATTAAAATATTTCCCTTCACTTTCGGAAACTCAGATTCAACAGTTCACGGCATTGGGTACTCTCTACCCCGACTGGAACGAAAAAATAAATGTAATTTCCCGTAAAGACATCTCCAATCTTTACTCCCACCATATACTTCACTCCCTAGCCATCGCCAAGTTTATCACCCCGGTTGACGGCACCACATTCATCGACCTCGGCACCGGCGGCGGTTTCCCCGGTATACCTTTGGCTATTATGTGGCAAAATTGCAAATTCCATCTTATTGACCGTATCGGTAAAAAGATAAAGGTCGCATCATCGATAGCTGAGGAAATAGGGCTTAAGAATGTCACTTTTCAGCATGGCGACATAGGCGAATGTCACATTAAAGTCGATTTCGTAGTGTCGCGTGCGGTGATGCAGCTCGACGAGCTTGTGAAGCTGGTTAAGAAAAACATATCCAATAAGGATCGCAACGGATTCCCCAACGGTCTTATATGCCTTAAAGGGGGCGATCTCGCTGAAGAGCTTAGACGTGTGCAGCAGCCGACTATCGATGTGCCTCTCAGCGATTATTTTTATGAGGATTATTATAAAACCAAGGACTTAATCTATGTAGAATTATGAAAGTAAGCAGATTTGTCTTCAATATGTTCGGAATCAACACCTACGTCATGTGGGATCCCGACTCGCGTGAAGCGGCAATCGTTGACCCCGGCATGATCGATGATGACGAGCGAAAAGCTCTCGACAGTTTTATCGAACGTAACGAGCTGAAAGTTACTCAACTTATAAATACCCACATGCACCTTGACCATATATTTGGCAATGCATACGTGAAAGAGAAATACGGGTTAGAGATAAAAGCGCATCCCGACGACAATTTCCTCGGGCAGTCGCTAAAAAGTCAAGCCATGCAGTTTCATCTTCCGTTGCAGCTGACTGATATGGGACTTGACGTGGAGCTTAACGATGGCGACACTATCTATCTCGGCAAGGAACCTGTGAATATACTCGATGTCCCGGGTCACTCTCCGGGCAGCATCGCACTCTATTGCCCTGAGTCAAACTTTGTTATAACAGGCGATGCCCTGTTCAAAGGATCAATCGGCAGAACCGATCTACCTAAAGGTAATCAGGCTCAGTTGTTGGACTCTATCCGCAGGAAATTGTTCACTCTCCCTGACGACACTGTTGTGCTTCCGGGACACGGACCGGAAACCACCATCCGTTTCGAAAAGGCTCACAATCCCTATTTCTGACACCCCTGTTTCTGACACCTTTCGTCAGTTTCATCCCCTTTCCGCCGCTTCAAAAGGTCACTTATAAATTTACTGCATAAAAAAATTAAAGAAATTTTTCTTTAATTACAAGTTTTTACTTAAATTTGCACAGTTTTAAAATCTGTTCAATATGACACGAGCTAAATTAAAAATACGCGATTTGACATTGCGTGACGGACAGCAATCACTTTTTGCCACCCGTATGAGCCAAGAAACCATCGACAAACTACTTCCTTTGTACGAAGATGCTCATTTTTATATAATGGAAGTCTGGGGCGGTGCAGTTCCCGATTCTGTGATGCGTTATCTTGATGAGTCACCGTGGAACCGACTTCGCACTATTTCCAAGGCAATGGATTCAAAAAGTGCACACCCCAAGTCATTGCTTTCAGCTCTATCTCGCGGCCGTAACCTTTTCGGTTATGTGCCCTATCCCGATTCTGTGTTGAAAGGCTTCTACAAGGAGGCTATCGACAACGGGTTGAACGTGATGCGTATTTTCGATGCTCTCAACGATATTGATAATGTCAAAGAATCAATACGACTTATAAACTCTCTCGGCGGTATAGCCGACGGAGCTGTATGTTACACCGTTGACCCGAAGCAGGAGGAACCCGCAGCTCCCAAAGGCTTCATGGGAAAACTTAAATCAATGTTCTCCGGCAAAGCTCCAGAACCTGAAAAGATCTTCACTGACGAATATTTCGTAGGCAAAGCCAAAGCCATGGAGAGCCTTGGTGCTAAGATTATCACCCTTAAGGATATGGCTGGTCTGGTTAGCCCTTCACGTGCTGCGTCAATCATCTCAGCTCTTAAGCGTGAGGTCAAAGTCCCCGTTGATTTCCATACCCATTGCACCCCCGGCTACGGTCTCGCATCCGCATTGATGGCTATAATCAACGGTGTTGATATTCTCGACACTAATATCTGGTGGTTCGGCGGCGGCTCTGCGGCTCCTGCCATCGAATTGATCTACATCTTCTGTCAGCGCATGGGCGTGGAAGTGGAAGTCAACATGGAAGCTGTGGGCAGAATCCGCAAGGAACTTTTCAATGCCCGCAAATCGCTTGCCGACTTCGACCTCAACCGCGACAATATGCCTATCGACTATGATCCGCTCAAGGATGTACTTCCTGCTGAAATTCTCGCTCTGTTCGATAGCGCTATACAGTTTGCCAAAGCCAACGATGAAGAAGCTCTCCTCGACACTTGCCATAAGATCGAGGCTTACTTCAATTTCCCCAAGCCCAACGAACTCGTCAAGAATGCCGAAGTGCCCGGCGGTATGTACTCTAACATGGTGGCACAGCTCCGACAGCTCAAGAGCGAAGACCTTCTCGAAGATGCGATGCGCCTGATTCCGATGGTACGCCGTGACGCAGGTCTGATTCCGTTGGTTACACCGACCAGCCAGATTGTAGGTAGTCAGGCTGTTCTTGTGGCTCTCGACCGCAAAAACGGGAAACCCGATTATTCAAACACATCCAATCAGTTCATCTCACTCGTCAAGGGTGAATATGGCAAGACCCCTGTGCCCATCGACCCGACATTCCGTGAAAAGATCACAGGAAGCCCTGTAGAAAAGCCCTACGATGTGTCATCCTACAAGCAGCCCGACAATCCCGTTCTTGAAGATCTTGGCGGTAAGAAACTCGCTTCAAACGACGAAGAGTATCTCCTGCTCCAGTTGCTTCCGTCGGTTGCTAACGGATTCCTCCGTAAACGCCGTGCCGAAGAATTTGCAGCCGAGGAGGCAGCCAAGCCTAAAGAAGCTGTAAAGGAAGAAGTAAAGGTTGCCGTTGAGCCTATCACCGGTCCTGTATTGTCAGCTCCAATGGGTGGTAGGATTGTATCAATCGCAGTCAAAGACGGTCAGGCAGTCAAGAAAGGTGACCTCCTGCTCGTTTATGAGGCAATGAAGATGGAAAATGATGTCCTTGCCGAAAGCGACGCCGTGATCAAGCGTGTACTTGTCACTGTTGACGAGGTTGTAGGGACTGATGCACCACTTATCGAATTCCAAGACTGATAAAACTCTATAATAAAGGAAATGAGGCTGTGCCAAAAATTGACACAGCCTCATTTCCTTTATTATAGAGAGGTATTGATTAATCAGAGATCCTTAACGCAACCCATGAAAAGAATTGTCTTAGTCGATGTTTCCTCAATGACAAACGCAAATGGGCGGTTCATGATGAAATCGATTTTCTTTGAAGGTATATGGTCATATCCAACCGATCCGATTACTGTAACAGAAGCTGCTTCTGCACCATTCTCATCTACTTCAATTCCAGACACCTGAAAAGCATCTGACACATAAATCTTTTGCTGGGAAAGCGCAGATAAATCAGCATCGTTCTTATAGAACACGTCTTTAACTCCAATATATTTCAAATACGGTATGTGATCAATATATGAATCTATCTTAAACCTCGGAAGTTCTATATTACACTCTCCGATATAACGATTATCCTTTGTCATTGTCCACACATCTCCATCAAATAGTGAAATTGTTTCTCCGAGTGAGAAATCCTCATCCGGAAGAATTATATACATTGAATAGGAACCGTTACCAAAGTCCATTTTAAGAATTCCATATTTTTCCCCATCATAATAACGGCAAGTAAGTTTATTGCACATCATGGGAACCTTTTTGATTATTCCTGCTATGTTTGTAAAATCTTTATCCTTGGTGTTCGCCTTATCAAATTTAAAGTTCTCATTCCACTCTCCCTTAAAATACAAAGAGTTTATAAGATAAAACATAGCATCCGGATTCAGTATATCTAAAACCTTCGGGATCATACCTTCGGTTTTTTGGTCATACCAACTGTTGATACGCCTGATCGACGACACATCGGAAAGATCAAGACTCGTAGCCTCGGCGTCATACCATTCACCAACGGCACGGGAATAGGATGGGAGAACTTCAAAACGATTGTCCAACCATACTGAGTTGGCAGCCCGAAATTTCACTTTCTTATCAGCTTTAGGCAATTCCCTTAATAGGCGTTTGTTGAGCGAATTAAGTTCCCCTAATGATTCCACTCCGAGAGCCGCCGTAAGTTCATCCAAGGTGTTTCCATGTGCCCCATTGGCAAGCATTCCAAGCGCAAACTGCGCACTCAACGGTGATATGATAAAATTCTTATCTTCGGTGTTTTCATCATAAAATTTGAGCATGTCAAAAGCCCGTGAATTCTGAACTGAAACAATAGCCGATTCCTCAACGCTCAATTCTATATCCTTCCGATCATTCTTTGAGCCCATATCATCATCGCTGCTGCAACCGGTCAACGCAACAGCAACCAAACTCAGCAAAAATACTAATTCTTTTCTCATAATTTTTTCGGTGTTGGTTTATTATTTCATAGCTATTTACAAAAATCCCCAAAAGTGAATCGGTAAATATATTTTTGCAAATATATAAACAAAACTTAAATTTTAAAACTAAACAATTATGTTTTATAACATATTCATACTTTTGATATTTTCGCACTCTTTTCGGAATTACAGGTATTGATTTTGCCGAAAGTCAGAAACTATCGGAGGAATTTGAGAAGAGGCTTGTACTGTCGCTCTGTTTGGAAAGCTATGAAACCTCCCTCTAAACACGACTTTTTGAACTGATTTAAACTTTTTAACAGGATAATTTTCAGTCTGAGTTTAACATTTTATAAAAAGTTTAAATCAGTTCTTTATATTTTCCTCAAATTAGTTCACTAATTATTAGGGAAATATCTAATTATTTGCTTATCTTTGTAACGATTTTATGCAATTTCATTTTCAATAAACTATTTACTTATGAAAGCAATTAAATTTGTTTTTGTTGCCCTGCTGATGATGGTAGGCGCCACATCATTCCAAGCACACGCACAATTCAAAATCGGACCACGTGTAGGTCTTACAGTCAACGACCTCCATTTTAACAAGGATGTGGTCGATAGTGATAATCAGACCGGTTGGACAGCAGGCCTTACCACCGAGTTTACCATCCCCGTGGTCGGTCTCGGCTTCGACCTCTCAGCCATGTATGTGCGTCGTAACGCAAAATTCCTTATGGAAAACAATCTTGAAAAAAACGACAGAGATTACATCGAAATTCCGCTCAACCTTAAATACAAACTTTCGCTCCCTCTCATCAGCAAAGTGCTTGTGCCATACGTTGCAGCCGGACCAAGCGTGTCATTCCTGACAAGCAAGCGTCACGTTGATGAAGCTTACAAGAACAAATCTGTTGACTGGGCATTCAATCTTGGTTTCGGAGTCCAGCTGCTCAGCCATCTTGACCTGAACGCCCGCTACGGATTCGGTATGACCAAAGCAATGAAAGCGGTAGGCATACAGGACGGCAAAGCTGACATCGACGCCAAAAACCGTTACTGGACCATTTCATTGGCTTACCTCTTCTAAAAAAGCAGGAAGCCGTTGCAAAACGAGACTTTTGTCCCTGAAGTAGGGATTCTCCCCCGGAGCATCCGATAGCAAATGGCTTATTTTCCAGCTTATTCCCTACTTATTCCCTACCTACTCCAACCGGATGCTCCGGGGGAGCATCCCTACTTCCAATATCTTTTGCTCCGGGGGAGCATCCCTACTTCCAATACCTTTTGCCCGGGGGAGCATCTCTACTTCCAATACCTTTTGCAAAGCCACATTATATCTAAGAAATACAATCTCGATGATTTGCACTATGAGATTGTGACCAAATAAAAAAGTGGCAAAGAAATAGAAAAAGCCTTTCGAAAATTTTCGAAAGGCTTTTTCTATTTCTTTGTTGGAAGTGATGATTACTTTCCTGCGATAGAGTCAGAAACGGTAAGACGTGCGCGACCTTTTGCACGACGACGTGCTAATACTTTGCGACCATCGGGTGTAGCCATGCGAGCACGGAAACCATGCTTATTAACTCTCTTTCTGTTAGAAGGTTGAAATGTTCTTTTCATTGCCGTATATGTTTATTTTTCGTTATTCTGCATTTTGAGGTGCAAATTTAAGAATAAAATTCCATATCGGCAAAACATTTTCACATTTTCTAACATATTTCTTCCTTTATTTCATCGCACCATGCCTTAATTCGGGCATCGGTTTCTTCCGGATGGTTGACTTCATCTATACATAGACCTACTATCATACCTTTGACATCGCTTTCGGAATGAGAATAATCGTAACCCTTATTGTTAAATGGAGCTATGAAGATAGGGTGAGCGTCATGCAGGCGATGATATATCTCACCTACTGAGTTACAGAAAGTCTGAGCCATTGACTCGTCACCACAGCCGAAGATTGCCACTTCCTTCTCACGCAGATCCATAGCCTGCATTCCGTCAAGGAATGTAGCCATATCGTCCTGTAGGTCACCGTCCCCCCAAGTGCTTGCGCCTATTATGATAACGTCATAATCTCCAACCATCGAAGGAGCCGCAGATGCCACATCATGAATATCTTCCGGCTTTACGCCAAGCTGTTCACCTATTTTCTTCGCAACGTCCTTGGTGGTACCGGTGGTTGATCCGTAAAATATACCTATCTTTTTCATGTTATGTACGTTTTTATACCTTTGTTTATCTTGATAAAACGATTAATATTTTAGAATTAAACATCCCCTGATGAAACTTAGTTCAATATGATAAAAACAAAACTCCATGCTATTGAAATTTTTATGAGCTGATTTAATTTTTTTATTTTTTTAAGATTTGATATTATTTTCGAAATTATATAAAAAGTTTAAATCAGTTCATTGTAATATCTGAAAGAATTTTCGTAATTTTGCTTTCCAATCATAAAATCATTTCATTAATTGCGCACACGTTAATTCCAAAATGTCAACATCATATTCCCCTATCGACGAGTCATCATACTCCGACAATTCATTGTTCGATGCCGAGGCAATACTCAACCAACGAGAAACTCAGGACTATCGTACTTCCGGAGCAGCTTCCACATATCCTCAGGAGCAACCCTCCGAGAAAAGTCAGGAAACATACAAAGCGGCTCCAGCTGCACCCGAACAAACCTCAACTGCCACACAAACAGCACAGGCAAGGACAGTTGAAGCAGGAACCGGTGCAACGCAAGTATCCGGTACCCGTACCGATAGCCATCATAAATCCGGTATATCAACCACATGGGCATTGATCAAGGATTCACGCACAGCCATGTTCCTCGGATTGGTATTAGTGGCATTCTCGGCATACGCTCTAATAGTGTCAATCTCTTATTTTGCCAACATAGGTAATGACCAAAGCGCAGTCCTCAACGACGATTTCACCCCGGAGATGATAAAAAATGCCGGAGGTCCATTTGGCGCATGGCTCGCCCATAGCATCATCTACAACTGGCTCGGAATCGGTTCATTCATTTTGATATACTATGTCGCAATGTGCGGACTGTCGCTGTTGAAGGTATATCGCCGTAACTTCTGGTCGCTAACCCTCAATTGCTTATTAACAGCCATATCACTTTCGGTGGTGTGCGGATTGATCACATACGAAATGGCTTCCCCTATATATTGGGGAGGTGGTCACGGTCATTTCCTTAACGAACGCCTTATAACATTCACTGGTATATGGGGTGCGATAGGTGTAAGTGTGGTGATGATTGGAATGGTCGTATTCCTGTATCTCACAAAAATAAAAACGGCTTTCGGTATATTCAGCAATAAATATGAGGCATATCGTACACGCCAAGCCGAGCGTAGAGCCGAAAGAGAACGTATAGAAGCTGAAGAGGAAGCACGTAGAGCTGAAGAAGCACGCATAGCGGAAGAAGCTCGGCAAGCCGAGGAGGCTCGTCTTGCCGAAGAAGCTCGAAAAGTTGAAGAAGCACGTAGAGCCGAGGAAGCACGCAGGGCTGAGGAGATCCGCATTGCCAACGAGGCAAAAAGAGCCGAGGAAGCAAGATTAGCTGAAGAGACAAGACTTGCCCGTGAAGCAAAACTTGCTGAAGAAGCTCATGTAGCCATTGCTCCACACAAGGAACCGGAAACAATCACCGATGAAATCATTGAAGCGAAAGAGACTGTGGTAATGGATGCGCCCGATCCTGAGTCAGTAACCACACAGGAAGAAACAGTTTCGATAGCTGCTCCAACTCAGGAAGAAAACGAGGTATCTTACGAACCACTTTTCTCAACTCCCGCCAATACTCCCCTCTTCCATTCATCCAATGATACAGTTGCAGACGTTCCGACATACACCGCAACTATTGAATCCGCTGAAACTCCGATTGAGGATGAAGCCGTCATAGGAAATGAAGTTGCCGAGCACGTACAATCGGAACTTTACGACCCGCGGGCAGAGCTGTCACGCTATAAATTCCCGTCTATTGACCTGCTCCGTCCCGCCGAGGACAAAGGTGTCACAGTGGACGTTCAGGAGATGGAATTTAACAAGCAACGCATCACTGAAACGCTCAAACATTATGGCGTTGAAATCTCACATATCGAAGCCACAATCGGTCCGACAGTCACACTGTATGAAATCATACCTGCCGAGGGTGTTCGCACACGTTCAGTGAAGAGCCTTGGCGACGACCTGCAGTTGAGCCTTGCAGCGTTGGGTGTACGTATCATCGCTCCTATCCCTGCCAAAGGGACAATCGGTATCGAGGTGCCTAACAAGGATCCGCAGGTGGTTTCAATGCGCTCGGTTATTGACAGCGATGTGTACAGGAATTCTAAAATGGAACTTCCGATGGCTCTCGGCCGCACCATTTCAAATGACATATTCATGGCTGACCTTAGCAAGATGCCCCATCTTCTTGTGGCAGGTGCTACCGGTATGGGTAAATCAGTCGGGTTGAATGCCATAATCACATCACTGCTCTACAAGAAGCACCCGTCGGAACTGAAATTTGTGCTCATTGACCCCAAACGTGTGGAACTAAGCCTTTACCGCAAGCTTGAGCAACATTATCTTGCTGCCATACCCGGCGAGGACGCTATTATCACCGACATGTCAAAGGTTGTGACCGTGCTGAATTCATTGTGTATGGAGATGGACAACCGCCTATCGCTTCTCGAACAGGCTGGAGCCAGAAACATCAAGGAATACAATGAAAAATTCGTGGCACGGAAGCTGAATCCTGAAAAACATCGTTTCCTCCCCTATATCGTCCTTATAATTGACGAGTTTGCCGACCTCATTATCCGTCAAGGTAAGGAAATAGAGAATCCGGTGTCACGTCTTGCCGCTGTGGCTCGTGCCGCAGGTATCCACCTAATCATCGCCACACAGCGTCCTACCGTAAATGTCATCACCGGCGGTATCAAGCTCAACATCCCGGGACGTATTGCATTCCGTGTTATTCAGGGTAACGACTCACGCACCATCCTCGACCAGCTCGGCGCAAATCAGCTCATAGGTCGAGGCGACATGCTCTTCTCGATCAACGGAAAGCTTGAACGTGTGCAGTGCGCATTCATCGACACTCCTGAAGTAAGCGATATCTGTGAAAGCATCTCCAATCAGGTAGGATATTCTCATCCCTACGAACTCCCGGAATATACGCCCGAAGGTGAAGGTGGAAACTATGCCGCTGTCGGCGACAAGGATCCGCTCTTTGATGAAGCAGCAAGATTCATTGTGTCATCCAACACAGCATCCACCTCGTCATTGCAACGCCGTTACTCCATCGGGTACAACCGTGCCGGCAAAATCATTGATCAGATGGAAGCTGCGGGCATAGTTGGTCCGGCACAGGGAAGCAAGCCCCGTCAGGTGTTGGTTGACAGCCTTACGCTTGAGCGTATACTTGAAAACGCCTGATTTCAATCTCTGTAATCGTAAATCTCAACCGTAAGCGCATATTAGTTGTTTATTTGATTGATGAAAAGGTATATCTCAATTTTTACACTGATACTCATGGCGGCGTTATCGTTTAATGCCGCCGGGGCTGAGAGTGTGTCCCAAATACTGAATAGCTCGGCAAACAAAATCAAATCGGCGAAATCGCTGATAGCGGGCTATACCATCACCGCTGACGGTCATTCCCAGTCAGGGATAATGACCATATCCGGTGAACGGTTCACCATCTCCTCCCCTCAGATGGTGTCGTGGTTCGACGGTAAGACCCAGTGGACTTACTCGGCACATTCAGGCGAAGTCAACATGACCGAACCCACAGCCGAAGAGCTACAGCAGATTAACCCGTTTGCCATAATCAGGTCGTTCAACAACCGCTACAAAGCCCAGTTGCTGAAAAGCCCGGCAGGAAGCAAAAAAATACGCCTGACGGCATTGTCACCTAAGAGCGACATAAAAGGCGTGGTGCTCACTCTCAACGCCAAAACTCTCTTCCCTACCCATATCGACCTCACCATGAGCAACAATCAGAATGTCTCGATTGCCATCTCAAGAGTGGAAGAGGGTTCTACCCTACCTATGTCGCACTTCAGATTCGATGCGAAAAAATATCCCGGCGTTGAAGTTATCGACCTGAGATAAATCGCATATTCATTTATAACCGATATTAATAAACAACCGTAAAATAATCATCAAAATGGCAGAAATTAAGACTCGTTGCCTAATCATTGGTTCAGGACCGGCTGGTTATACCGCCGCTATCTATACTTCTCGTGCCAACATAGCACCCTTAATGATCGAAGGCTATCAACCCGGCGGTCAGCTCACCATCACTACCGAAGTTGAGAATTTCCCCGGATACCCCGAAGGTGTCACAGGTCCGAAACTTATGGAAGACCTAAGAGCGCAGGCTATGCGCTTCGGAGCTGATATCCGTCCCGGATTTGTAAAGGAGGTTGACTTCTCAACCCGTCCGTTTGTAGCTAAAACCGACAATGACATGACCATCATTGCCGATACCATCATCATTGCCACAGGTGCGTCAGCCAAGTACCTCGGACTTGACGATGAGACCAAATATAACGGCATGGGTGTTTCGGCTTGCGCCACTTGCGACGGATTCTTCTACCGTGGCAAGAAGGTTGCCGTAGTCGGAGGTGGAGATACCGCCTGTGAAGAGGCTCTATATCTCAGCAATCTCGCAGCAGAAGTGTATATGATTGTCCGCAAACCTCACCTTCGCGCTTCAAAGGTGATGCAAGCCCGTGTTCACGAGAAGGAGAACATCAAAGTGCTTCACAACACCATCACTGCCGGACTCTATGGCGTGGATTTCCTTGAAGGCGCACACCTTGTGGAATTTAACGGCACTCCGGAACAAAGAGAATATGACCTCCCGATTGACGGATTTTTCCTTGCCATCGGACATAGCCCCAACACTGAGGTGTTCCGTCCATTCATTGAATGTGACCACACAGGCTACATAAAGGTGAAAGGTGAAACCACAGCCACCAATATCCCCGGCGTCTTTGCCGCTGGCGACGTTGCCGATCCTCTATACCGTCAGGCTATCACTGCTGCCGGCATGGGTTGTAAGGCAGCTCTCGACGTGGAACGCTTCCTTACCGAAAATGCCTGAGAAATCGCATACAAACTTAACCATATCTGAACTTAAATAGTGGATAAAAACCGACAATTCACTCTGTCAGATGAACGCATCGTTCTCCGTGCCCCGGAGCCAATAGATGTTGACACCCTCTATAAGTGGGAAAACGACACATCGCTCTGGAGCACGGGAGTGACGCTTGCGCCCTACTCCCGCAAACAGCTTTGGGATTATATAGACAATTACGACGGTGATATCTTTGCCGCAAAGCAGTTGAGGTTTATGATAGACCTTAAAAACGGGAATGGGAATGTCGAGACAGGCGTACATGATTCAAAAAAGGAGCTTTTCCCTACCTCGATAGGCACTGTCGATCTATTTGACTTCGACGCTGTAAATTCCCGATGCGGTATAGGAATACTTATCACAAACGGATACCAGCGACAGGGATACGGGTATGCTGCACTAAATTTGGTTGCTGAATATTGCCGTGCAAGGCTCGGGCTTCACCAGCTATATTGCACAATAGCCGAGACCAACCACCCCAGCCGTGCTTTATTTGAAAAGGCAGGATTTCAAATCTCTGGACGGCTTAAATCGTGGTTGCGCACACCACCCACTTACACATCGGCTTATTTCTACCAAAAATTCCTTTAAAGACTACTTGAATACGGACAATCTGAATTGCAGACTTACTGCCTTATCTCTTTATAGAATCGGAGAATAGAGTGCGGTTGAGCAATGACCGTCCGAGAGTTATCTCATCTGTATACTCAATCTCATTCCCTACTGACACACCTCGTGCCAACTGGGTAATTTTCACATCGGTATAGGCGGCAAGACGGCGATAGAGATAGAAATTAGTCGTCTCACCCTCCATCGTGGCACTCAAAGCGAGAATCACCTCCTTAACATCACCTTCAGCCACTCGCTCCACCAACGAATCAATCTCCAACTGATCAGGTCCAACACCATCCATCGGAGAGATTACTCCGCCAAGCACATGATACAGCCCGGCATACTGACCTGTGTTCTCAAAAATCATCACATCCTTGACACTCTCCACCACGCATACCGTCGAGCGGTCGCGACGCTCATTGGCGCATATCGGACAGACCTCGGTTTCGGATATGTTGTGGCACACGGAACAATATCGTATACCCTTCCGCATATTTATTATGGACTCACCGAGAGCCACTCCGGTCCGCTCGTCACAGCGCAGGATATGTAACGCTAATCTCAATGCTGTTTTTCTGCCTATACCCGGCAAGCGTGAAAGTTCGGTCACAGCACCTTCCAAAAGCTTCGAAGCGAATTCCTGTTGCATTATCTTAGAGGATGTTTAATACTATTGTAGTATATAGTGTCATTTCAGACATCTAAATTACTCATTTTCGCAACGAAAAACAAATTAAAATAAATAACTGATTTAAATTTTTCATAAAATATCAAACTCAGGATGAAATTCACCATATTTTCAATCTTTGAAAAATAAAATTTTAAATCAGTTCAAAATAATTTACCTAACTTTGTTATGATTCATGACGCATGTACGTATACTATATGAATCAAAATTCAGAATTAGTGACTACCGACGCAAAGACATCTAATTTTCTCACATTACGCAAGCTTCTGCACGCTACGGCTTCGAAAGTCCTGCTCAATAAGGAGGACGCTGACGACGCATTGCAGGAGCTGTTCATAAAAGTGTGGCAAAATGAGAGAACAGATGTTGGCTCTGACCAAAAGAGAGCGTTCATGTTCACTGCTTTACGTAACATCTGCATAGACATTATCAGACGACGCAAACTTAAAGCAGAAGCCGCCGACTATATATCCTACAGAAGTTGCGACACTGAGAATACTGCAGACAGGATAGACAACCGGGACAAAATTGAACAGATACGGCTCATGTCACGACAGCTTCTGTCAGGGATGATACTTCAAGTGTTCGAACTTTACACCACAGAGGGTCTTGATTACGGAGAAATAGCTGTCCGACTCGGCATAAGTCCTGAGGTCACGAGAAGCTATATGTGCAGAGCTCGTAAAATTTTAAGGAATAATTGTAATAATCTTCTTAACGATTAACCATTATGGAGAAGAATATGACATTAGAACAGATAGAGGAATTGGTCAACGCATATTTCGAATGCAGGCTTTCACGAACCGAGGAAGCTGAACTGCGCCGGCTGTTGGCTTCATCACCTCTCCACTCACCCGATATCGACTCATGCCGGCTTGAAATGGGTATTGAAGCCGCTATGCGGAAGCCAAGCAGAAGCCAAGCAAGGATCCCGTTCAGGCACATATTATCAATCGCAGCATCCATCGCATTAGTGATAGGTATCTGTGCCACCGTAATGTTCCGGTCAACCGAGGAGATGTCGGAATCGACCATTGTGTACATAGCCGGTAAAAAAGTCGAAAATTACACTTATGCTCAAAAATTAGCGGAACAGAGTCAAGCAGAAAGCATGGCTGAGATGCGTGAGATGCTTGACGAAGCAGAAGCTGAAAGCCTTGCTGAGATGCGCGAAATGCAGATTGAGGCAAAAACGGAAAGCATGGAGCAAATGCGTGAAATGCTAAACGAAGCGAAAGCCGAAAAAAGAGGTTATGACTCGATAATGAATGAAATGTTTAACAATAAATAAAATCCGAATCATCATGAACAGACTTATTTTTACATTCTTATTTGCCATAGTGACATCATTGGCAGTTCAGGCGGCACCCCCGAGACTCGCATGTGAGACACTTTTTACCGACACCAGCCTTAGAAACGAGAATACCAGTGTGATGATCACAAAAAGCACTGATAATTATTACCGTAATTTCTCTGTGGAAAACAGTCCGAAACTTGTGAAGCTTATGGAAGAAAAAATAAAAGCGGACACCAAGCGGGCATACAACTCTGTTGAGAGATACGAGGGTAAGAATGAATACCGTATCATTCTGAATATAAACAATGAGGGATACACTATAAACATAGGCTTCACCCGCTATTCCGACTCCGAAGCAAAATTATTTGTACAAGGAGAGATGGCTGCATTTGAATAACGCATACATTGATAGAATATCTCTCCATCTCTCCCCGCTTTTCTCTCATCACATAACCTAATTCCTCTCTCCTTCACTTTCTAATCCCCCATCAAAATGTCGAAATTTTTATTTTTCGCCTTACTGCTTCAGTTGGGCGCAGGGGTTTCCTACGCCCAATCAAGACTTACCGGAACCGTGATTTCAGTTAATGACTCCACAGCTATCCCGACATGTAACATATCGCTTATTCAGAACGATAGCATAGTCAAAAGCACTGTTTCCGACAGTAACGGTATGTTTGCTATTGACAGCATCGCTAACGGAGGGTATGTCATCGAAGCGGAGATATATCAAAGATGGCATAAAATCCATTATAAATATCAAGCTTAAACGCAAGAACCACCCCTACATCTGGTATGAATTAGCGACACGCCATGACATTCCCTTGTGCAACGGCTTCGGAGTGGGATATTTTGAGGTCGGGAATCCCAAATACAGCCTATATGGACGATCATCGGTCTCGTATATCTATCACAATGACATAGATTCAGACATCTCTCGCTCCGATACAGGCTATAAACAGTCGTTCTCGCAACGTAACCGTCAGGACAAACGCAATTGGTTGGGCGAACTGCTGTTCAAAGGGAATCCGTCGCAAAACGATTACCTTGCGGCTCACGCTTACGTATCGACCGGTCACACCAAGAACAGGCAATATGGCGAGGGGACGATTGAAACTGAGATGCCACACGACTATATGTTCAATGGTCGCAATCTCGACAAAAGCGTGATAGTGACCTCAAGCGGATATTACAAACATTCGTTCGCCAAAGGTAATGAGCTTGAAGCCCGTATAGCCTACAATTACAACAAAAACGACTATTCGAGTGACCGTGCAGACATTTTCGCAGATGACACAAATGATATCATCGCCTCACAGCTGTTTCACAACCATCGTCATTCGGCATCGCTGCAGATTGACTATCAGAACGAATATTCCGAAACCGGAGTGTTGTCAGCCGGGGCGCACACGTCATTGCAGATCGACCGCATAGAACATATCCATGAGCCATATTCGCTCTTCAGGCATAATGATGTGAATCAGTATATCTATGCCGGATGGGTAAACAAATTTTTCGGCTGCCTGTGGTTCAATGCCTCGGCAGGAATAGAGGGTGTATGGCTCAAAGCCGGAACGCACAGCAACCATTATTTCCGTCCTCGTGCTGCTGTTGGGCTTACATGGGTAATCAATAGCAATAACTCACTTGAGCTTGAGTATCAGCTCTCTAATAATTCCCCGGAGGTAAATGTGCTGAATCCGTTCAACACCTCAACCGACATGATGGTGCAGAGCGTGGGCAATCCTTATCTGCGACCCCAGTATATGCAATATATCCCCCTCTCCTACACCTTTAATATCAAAGGTTTGTACTTACGCCCATCGGTTTACTATAAGCGCATCACCGATATGCTCTCGCCGACAGGCTATACAAACGATGAAGGGATTTTCATCTACACTTACGAGAACCACGGACGGTTCACCCAGATTTGTGCGGTGATGAACGCAAGCTATCGGCTGAAAAATGGCGGCGTGTATGGGATGGCAGGCTGGTACGGGAACTATTTCAAGGAACAGACAGCCCATAGCGCCTTCACATCGCAGTTCGGGTTCTACTATTACCTTAATAAATTCTCATTTTATGGAGATGTGAGCTATGACAATCGAAAAGTTTCGAAAATGTCGGTTACACGCTATTATCGCCCATCTACGGCTGAATTGCAGGTGAACTATAATTTCACTCCAGACTTCTATATAGGCGCTTGCCTCACACATGCCACAGGCGAATATCACACCCGCACCGTCACCCGGTCAGGCAATTACATGGAGATTGCCAATGTGCGCTACCGTGACAGCAACCTGCGTCCGTGGATAATACTCCGCTACACATTCCGCAAAAACTCCGACCGCAAAATCAAACTCAACAAAGTGCTCAACAGCCAAGAAAAAGGCATCAGCCTCGGGAAATAACAAAACACATATCAGCTTGACAGCTGCAGCCTGCGTGACTTGCGGGCAAAGCGCCGGTCATCACGGGCAACAGCCCGCTCATAAGCCCGACGCTCCCGCCGGTTAAGCCAAAGGCGGTCAGAGGGATCGGAGGGATCAGACTTATCAGACTTATCAGACTTATCGGAGGGATCAGACAAATCAGACAAATCAGACAAATCGGACAAATCAGACAAATCGGACGATTCGGAGCAGCCCAACCACGCAGATAAGTCAGATTGGTCTGATTTGTCCGATAAGTCCGATAGGTCTGATAAGTCCGATCCCTCCGATCCCTCCCTTCTCCTCCTTCCAGCCCGTTCTCGTGCCAAGCGGGAGCGTTGCATTGCCTTGTCAATCCCCGGTCTTATCATCATAAACGCAATTCTTGCCACCTCGCTGCAATCTGTAATCCCCGCCTCCGGCTCCAAACCGTTCAGGTAATTGAACAGCATAACCATCCCATCCTCACAAGCCTTATCGTCAAAACCCAAAGTCTCTTTTATACGTGATGAAAAATCATCGAAAGCCCTTGCCGAAATAGGATACTTCCCACAACCATCCATTCTCAATTTTCTACATCTCTCACCTGTTTTCTTTGCTGACTTTTTCATAGTATTCCGATTTTTAAAATTTGAACTAATTTAAACACCTCACAAAGATACAACCCAAAATCCCCGAAAGAGTGCGAAAAATTCAAAAACCATTGTCTCATATCGCATATAAATATAAAAAATTTCAAGTGTCAAAATTTATTTGTTTTCATCCGACTATATCAGTCTAATAATTAAGATATTACAACAAACCATGTAAGATGCTTTAATCGTCAAAATTATGTCATGAGATGTGTTTAATTACTAATTTCACAGAAACAAAAACATTGACACCATCAGAAAAAATGAAACAGTTTTTAGTATTTGTAGTTCTAATTTTGGTGTTTGGATTTAGTGCTGCCGGAGAACCCGATAAGCCCAAGAATCCTCCAACGCCAATAGAATTAAGAGGGTGTTTAATAATGAATGTTAATATTCGGGAGCCGATTTAGCAG
>ERZ777011.1419-NODE-1419-length-25136-cov-3.571588_pt1 | contig 25136 bp, 20 predicted proteins | sample MGYA00374964_ERZ777011 | MGnify/ENA primary metagenome ERZ777011 (study PRJEB29310, sample SAMD00008975) | mouse gut metagenome | study: EMG produced TPA metagenomics assembly of the Metagenome analysis of fecal microbiota from mouse which was promoted... | reverse complement strand
TCACGTAAATATAGTTAATTTTCTCATACACCCAGTCTCTTGAAAGGTCCCAGTCATCGGGATAGTCATAAAGATTGAGTTCTCCGTTATTCTTGATTAATACCGTTGTCTCGTCCGCAACGAATACCAGATCCATATCAGATGTTACGTCCCGCCACTCTGCTTCAGAGAAGTCTCTTAGATAAGAACCGAATTCTGATTCCATCATGATCTGGACACCGTCTTCACTATAGTAGAAGGATTCTTCCATCTGCAGTTTTCCCGCGTGCAGCTTAAAATCAGGAAACATCATCACTGCTTCCCGCACCTCAGATACCATGTCCGCCGTAGAAGGGATGGTTCTCAGGTTGGCCAGTGCGAAATACAGCAGAAGGAGCACAGTCACGTATAAGACAACCTTTCCGGCTTTGTTCCTTAAAAATTCGGGATAATGTTTCACGCCCGCAACAGAGAAAAACATTTCTTTGAATATATTCATAATCTCCTCCACCTCTGTCTGACTAATACATGAGCGAAGCGATGCCGACTGCCAGAATGAACTGTGCAATGGTTGATAACAGCCAGATTCCTATACAGACCAGTACACGCACGCCCGTTGACTTCTTCCGGTTGGAAGCTACCGCCGCTATGGCAGTGATGATGAATACCTGTAAGATGCCGCCGATTGCCCCGCCGATCAGGAAGAAGAAATCTACTGCGTGCAGGACAATAAAGACCCATGCCCAGCCGGGCATTCTGGCAGGAATATATTCTTCACCCGTAGCACAGTCACGACCGTCATAGCTTAAGACCACAGTGCCGAACTGCTTGACATGCAGGACGGCCTCTTTTCCCTCGATCATCATAGAATAATGTGTTTCCGTAAGACTTGATTTTCTTGCCAGTTTGTTCAGCTTCACAGGTTCTGCACCGTTTACCGATATTGCATTCTTCTTCAGTTCTACCCTGTATGGAATACCTTGTACTTCAAAATTCCAGACCATTTCTTTTGCTGCCATTTTTTCCCCTCATTTCTTTTCTTTGGATTTTGTGTCTTTACAGACATAATAATATTTATTTTACCATGATTTCTTTTAGAGATTCAAGTATACGATATAAATAACAAATGTTTACCAAATGTTTAACACGTCAGGCAATCATACGCAATAGCCTGCACGCCTCATAGAACTCTTCCGCCGAAAGTTCTTTCGGCGAGAACGCGGCTTGATTCAGTATCCGGATCAGCTTTCCGGGGATACCGTTTTCATCGGTCAGAACCCCGTGTCCGGTCAGCCATGTGATCTGCTCTTCAAAACTCTTCAGACCATGCAGTTCCCGCATTCGCACTTTGCGGATCATATCATGATAGTTCATCAGCAGTTTTTCGCTGCGGTCGGCCCGGTGATAACGATACAGGGAGACTCCTTTTCGGACCAGGATCCACACGGGAATCAGAAGCAGCAGTATAATCAGGCAGAATACAAGTCTGTGAGACGGGACACGTACAGCCGCATTCCTGTCAGTACCGGTATGCTGTTCTGTGGTGCTGGGATCGGCATAATCCGCAGCCTGTCCGTTTCGAAACAGGCGGGTAAACATATCCCATATGCTCATGCGGTCTTCTTCTGCATCCGTCCGATAAGGCGTAAGTTCTACGGGATACCAGCCCAGATTTTCATCGTATACCTCCACCCATGCGTGGGCATTGGCATCCGAGGCGTCGTAGGATACAACGGCGTTTTGGGGTATAAGGGAGGTCCCTTCGTAGTAGTCGGCAACGCTTAGATCTGTCACGTCGGCATCGGCAGCCACCTCGAAGGCGTCCACGGCATACCCTTCCACATAGCGGGCGGGAATGCCCATATAACGCAGAATCAACACGGCGGAACTGGCATAGTGGGCACAGTAGCCTTTGCGTTTTTCCGACAGGAAATAATTAACGAAATCCTTGCGTCTCGGTGTGATCCCTGGGCTCAGTGTATAGGGGTATTCGTTCTGGAAGTAATCCCGGAGCCCGGTGATGATGTCTTCCCGGGAACCGGCAAGCCCGGCTTCTGTACAGAAGGCGGCGACGGCGGGCAGATTCTCTTCCGGAACCGTCAGCCACAGATCGCTTGAGAGCGGTCTGGCGTTTCCCTCGGGAGAGGCGGTCAGGAGCGGGTAATAGGTATATGCCTGTGTCCTGCCGGGAACGATCGTCTTTCGGGTATCCTCGGAATAATAGGGCAGGTATACACCGCGCATGGCCGCAATGTTTGTAATTTTCATGATGCCTTTGGCGTAATGAACGGGATCAGCCAGAAAAGCGCTTTTGAGCCGCAGCGCGGTGTCGCTGTCCCAGCCTTCGGCATAGGCTGTCGTGTCTTCTATGTTCCAGTGATTTTCATAGGGAATATAAGCGGCGCCGACGAAGGTCTTCAGATAGATCCGGTCGTAGGTATAGGGTACAAACTCCAGCGTCAGATCTGGCTCATAGTCCAGGCGGACGGAATTGACGCCGCCCAGCCGTCCGTTTACGAGTCCGCCGGTCGTGGGATAGAAGTTGATCAGTCCCATGACGCCAAGAAGATAGATATTCTCCATGGTATCCATAGTCTGCACTTTAAAGGAGCTCTGCTCACGGTCAGCAAGATAGGCGCTTTGCGGAAGCAGGAAGGAAGCGACACTCACGACGAGGCTGCACAGGACCGCAACCGCAAGCAGGACGCTCATGACAGCCTTTGCGGATGCATTTCCGTAAAATACATGTTTTACGGCGGCTTTCTGCAAGGCCTTGGTCTTCAGGCGGTGGTAATGATAACGGTTTTGCCGCAGGATATATACGGTGATGAGTCCGGCTGTAAACAGAATAATATAGCCGGCAGCCGGCTCGTGCTCCAGATAGACAGGCACTAACAGGAAACAGACGGAGGGAATGGCAGCCGAATAGTATCTGGCTTTGCGGGAGATCATTCCGTTTGTGATAACACAGCCGATGACAGCGAAATAGCACATTGCCACGGAAATTGCCAGGTAATGATTTTCAACCTGTTCCGCGTAGCTGACCTGCGCTTCGGCTTCGAAGAAAGCGGCGGCAGCAGCTGCAATATCATTCAGGATGCCATAGAAACCGCTGCTGATATAGACGCGCATGCCGATTCCTGTGTACAGGGTGAGGATAAAGATCAGGGTGTAGCCCACATTTTCCCACCAGCCGGAAGCGTAGAGCGTGGCGCAGTAAAGTGCGGCGATAAGAGCCGACAGGAAGAAAGCCCACTTTGCGTAGGAAATATGAAATGCGGACAGCATACCGCCCAGACTTCCCGTGACGATGGCAAACAGGAAAAAGGCGCGGACGAGCAGATTGCTCCGGCTGACGGCTTTTTTCTCTCTGTCTGGAAGGGACAGGCCATCGGATAACAGGATACCTTCGGACAGAACTATATTCTGTTGTTGTTTTCCGGTCCGGATCTTATCAGCCATTGGTACATATCTCCATCTGTATCGTATCATTCTGTGCAGTCAGACACAGGTAACTTTGCAGCTGTGGATAGCAGTTTGCCATATAATGCTGCAGTCCGTTGCAGTTGCGGGAGGACAGGTCGGTGCGAAAGATTTCACACAGAGCAGCCTCCAGTTCATCCGTGTCGCCGCAGGAGAAGGTGTCGAAAGTATAAAGACGCTGATTCCAGACAAGCAGTCTGAGGCTCATGTGTGCCCGAAGCATACCGGCGATCTGGAGACAGCCTTCCGCCAGCATGTTCTGTGCCATGGCCTTATCGTCGGGAAGATCCAGAAGGAGCACATGTTCACTGCCGGAGAGGGAGACGCGCTCTTTCACCATCAGCTCCTGCCCTCTGGCTGAAAGTTTCCAGTGGATATCCCGCGGTCTGTCACCGGGCACATAGGCGCGGATGTCGCTGACTTCGCTGTGGTCGCTTCCCTTTCGTGTACTTTCCGTAAGCTCCGCCGCACCGGCATAAGCTTCCGGAAGGGAGAACTGCGGCGCTTCTTCATATTTCGGCAGGACGAAAAAGCATTCTTCCATACTGCAGCTGACGCGAATCCGGAAAATGCCCAGCAGATCCGCAAGGACATATTCTTTACAGGAAAAAGTGATTCGTCCAAGATCGGTTACGGAGACGGTCATCGGGAAATGTTTGGTGCCGCGGGGCGGAATCGCCAGCAGAAGCTTCTGCTCCTCTCCGGTCTGGAAAAAGGAGTTGCCGGTAAAAAGCTTCCATGTGCTGTGCAGTGCGCAGCAGAAGCTGTGGTTCGTTATGCTGATGATGACGCAGACCGGTTCCTGCGGGTGGACGGTTTTATGTGTAACCGTGATCGTGCCTTCTAAGGAATCCGCAAGGCGCCATGCCGCATAGAAAGAGCAGGGCACAAGCAGGGTGAGAATCATTCCCGCAAGCAGGAAGAAATATCCGCGCAAAGCCAGAAAGAGCAGGAAATTACTGGCATAAAGCAACAGGAATGCCGCCAGATGCAAAACGGAAATTTTTATTTTTTTGTTTTGGATTATAGTCGTATCACGTGTATTCATGGGCGATATCTCAATATAACAGGATGTTTCACGGCAGATACTTGTTGAGTGGTTCTTGTACAGTTCATTTTGCAGAGCTTTACCGCAGTCTATATTTTAGGAGTCCGCACCGTCTCATAGAGCCTGTCTATGGCGGCAGCAGAGGAGGTGCCTTCGGCGAGCGCCCTGGCGCTGAGACGCACGCGGTGTCCGAGCACATCGACGAGCACACGCTGAATATCGTGAGCCGTGATAAAGTCCCGTCCGTCGATCATGGCCATGGCCCGCGACATGCGCAGCAGTGCAATGGCGGCACGGGGACTGGCGCCCTGCGCGAAAAGCGGATTGCTTCTTGTCTGTTCCACGAGGGATACCATATATTCATACAGGGAATCATGTACAAATACCGCTTCGGTCCTGGTCTGCAGTTCCCGCAGTTCTTCCAGCGAGAGTATGGGCGATACGCCGGCAAGCTGCTTCCACACTTCGCCTTTTAACAGAGCCACGGCATCTTCGTGACCCGGGTATCCCATAGAAAGGCGGATCAGAAAACGGTCAAGCTGGGACTCCGGCAGCAGCTGTGTACCGGAGGAACCTGCCGGATTCTGTGTGGCGATTACGATGAAGGGTTCCGGCAGTCTGCGGGTCATGCCCTCTATGCTCACCTGCCGCTCTTCCATGACCTCTAACAGCGCCGACTGGGTTTTCGGAGAGGTCCGGTTGATTTCGTCCGCGAGCAGCAGATTACAGAAGACCGCGCCCTCCTGAAACTCAAATGCTCCTTTCTGACTGTGATACATGGAGAAACCGAGCAGATCGCTGGGGAGAACATCGGGGGTAAACTGGACTCTTGTATAATCCAGAGACAGTACTTTGGCAAAAGTGGTGGCGAGGGTTGTCTTTCCTACACCGGGGATATCTTCCATCAGAATGTGACCGTCGCCGATGATCGCGGCAAGCACTTTTTCCACGACATCTTCTTTTCCCTTGATGATCCGGTTTACAGCGGCCTGAACCTGCATTAATTTATGTTCGGACATGATGTGCCTCCAGTATAATTATTTATAAAATTAGAGTATTAAAAGGTATTTTGTAATGTATTTTTTGATATCTTACTTATTATATAATAAGCCCCTTCCGCATACAAGCCCGCCTTTGCGTTGACTTTTCCGGCTTTGCTGGATACAATAGATTCAGGATTTTTATAACGGGGTTGTTGTATATGAAGAAAGTTTATTTGACGAAATTGAAACAGACCGGAATGGTCTTATTGCTGGCGCTGGTATTGGGGGCGGTGATTCTTCCGTTGAAGGTTTGCGCGCGGGAAACGCGCACTGTGCGGATCGGCTTTTTTCCGATGGAGGGATATCACACTTATACGGAGACGCATGGATATGACGGCATGGATCTTGCCTATCTGGAAAGGTTATGCGTATACACCGGATGGCAGATCGAATGCGTGGAATGCGACAGCTGGGATGACGCGTTAATGAAGCTGCAGGACAGGGAGGTGGATCTGGTAGGGTCCGCACAGTATTCGGCAGGGCGGGCAGAGGTCTATGATTATGCGGCCGTCTCCAGCGGATATACATATGGCTGTCTGTTCGTGGAGCCTGACAGTGACCTTGCTTTTGAAGATTTTGACCGTATGCGGGATATGACTTTTGGCGTCGTGGCGAGTTACATCCGTAAGGGTGAATTTCTGGATTATCTGGATCGTAACGGAATCAGTGATCCGCATATCCGGGAATATGATACGACACGACAGATGCAGGCGGCGCTTAAGGACGGAGAAGTCGATATTGCGGTACATACACTGACGGAGATCTGGGAGCAGCAGTGTCTGGTGGGTAAGTTTGCCTACGCGCCGTATTATTATATTACCTGGAAGGGCAACGATGAGCTTCTGAATGAACTGAATATGGGGATCGAGGATCTGCACATGGATACGCCCACACTGGAGCAGGATCTCATGAACGAGTACTATGGAGACAGGCAGGAGAACTTTGCTGCTGAGGAACTGCAGTTTATCAACAGCGCCGAGACGATCAGGGTCGGTTTCTATCAGGATACCAAGCCGCTTGCGTATGTGAATGACAGTGGAGAATGCGATGGAATCTACATTCGTATTCTGCAGGCAGCAGCGCAGAGAAGCGGGGTTACCCTGGAATTTTGCCCGCTGGGGCGGACGGAATATTGGAAAGATATGCTTATACAAGGGAAAATCGATTTCTATGCGGGAGCGAGCGGTGTACAGCTTGCGGGAGATGAAGATATTGCATTGACCGACACGTTTATGGATTACAATGCGGTTATCATATCTAAGAATGATCATGATATGTCCACGGATGATGTGACTATGGTGCTGACGAACGGACGCGCTTACTGGGCGGAGGAACTTCAGCTGAAAAAGGCGGTGCTTTATCGGGACAGCGCCAGGGCATGTCTGGATGCGTTAGAGGCGGAAGAAGCGGATATTACGCTGATGAACACAATAGAGTTTAACTACCAGTCGAAAAACGAGCGGTATTCCAATCTGATTGAATGGGATAATTACCGATACCAGTCGGATGCAGCGCTGGCGGCCCTGGCGGCGGAAAATCCCGTCATGATTGACGTGATGAATAAAGCGCTGGGATCGGTAACGGAGAATGAGAAGGACGATATCATTAATCTCTACATGAATATTCCCTATGTGGATTACGGATTTGCCGATTATTTGTATCAGTCCAGGGATCTGCTCATTATTTTCGGCATCGTGCTTGCCCTGTTTATTGCTTTCGGCTGTGTCATTTCCAGACTGCAGCGGGAGTCCTATCAGCTGCTGGAGAATAAGAATAAAAAACTGCAAATCGCTATAGACGAGGCGGAACGCGCGAACAAGGCAAAGACGGAATTTCTCTCTCACATGTCGCATGACATACGGACACCGATCAACGGCATTATGGGTATGCTGAATATTGCTGAGAAAAATCCGCTCGATGCGGACAGACAGGAAGACTGCCGAAAGAAGATTAAGACATCAGCAGAGCATCTGCTGTCCTTAATTAATGACGTACTGGATATTAATAAGATGGAAAGCGGTAATGTGGAGTTTGCCAGAGAGATTTTCAATCTGCGGGAACTGCTGCGCAACTGTGCGGTAATCGTCGGCGGGCAGGCCTCGGCGCGCGGGGTGAAGCTGACGACGGAATTTGAGGAGCCGGAACTGCTGCGGCATGAATTGTATATAGGCAGCCCGCTGCACATCAAACAGATTCTGATCAACATAGCGGGCAATGCCGTGAAATACAATAAACCTGACGGAAGCGTTAATCTGCGCTGCTATGAGATTTCGGAGGAAAACGGTACCGCCCGGATCTGTTTCGAGGTTTCCGATACGGGAGTCGGTATGAGCAAAGCGTATATGGGGCATATCTTCGAGCCGTTTACACAGGAGGACAGCGGTGCCAGAACTACCTATCAGGGAACGGGTCTCGGCATGACGATCACGAAGAAACTGGTAGACAGTATGGACGGGACGATAGAGATCGAGAGCGAACTTGGGCTGGGCAGCGTATTTACCGTGGTGCTTCCGCTTACGATCGCACAGGTTAAGGGCGGCAAAGAAGCAGAAGAGGAGAAGGCACCGGCACAAAAGAGAGAGGGCGGCGAGCCGGAGCAGATGAGCGGAAAACGTGCGCTGCTTGTGGAGGATAATGAGCTGAATCAGGAGATTGCCCGCTACATGCTGGAAGAAAACGGGTTGGAGGTCACGCTTGCCATTAACGGTAAAGAGGCGGTGGATCTGTTCCGGGAATCTGTACCGGGTGATTATCAAATCATTTTTATGGATGTGATGATGCCGGTTATGAACGGACATGATGCGACGAAGGCGATCCGGAATCTTGACAGGCCGGACGCGGCGGCAGTTCCGATTGTCGCCATGACAGCGAATGCTTTTGCGGAAGATGTGCAGGCAGCCAGGGACGCAGGCATGAATGAACATATTGCGAAGCCGCTGGAGCCGGATATTATTCAGAAAATATTACAACGATTTCTTGGCGGACATACAACATCCGATGACAGCATCTAAGCTTTGCAGCTTAGGTGCTGTTTTCTTAAGGATTTTTTAATAATTTCCGTCCTATACTGTTTTCAGAAGGAGGAGAAGACATATGTTTTTAAGGATACTGAAAAAGGATTTAAAGAGAAAAAGGACGATGAATGTGATCTTGCTGCTGTTCATCATACTGGCTTCGATGTTCCTCGCGAGCAGCGTGGATAATCTGATTGCGGTGAGCGGTGCCATAGATCATTTCCTGGAGATTTCCAAGGTGCCCGACTCATTCGTGATTGCCTTGTCGGATGGCAGGACGGATGCGATTGATGCTTTTCTGGAAGCGCAGGAAGGGGTTCTGGAATATGAAATGATAGACGGATACAATCTGATCAACGGGGATGTGACGATCACGGAATGTCAGGCGGATGCCGGAAGAACCAGATATGAGAGAACCAATACGCTGTTTATCGGGAAGATTCCGACAAATTTTATGAAAATCTACACGGAAGAGGGGGGACCGCTTACGTTAAAGCCCGGCGAGATTGCTTTTCCCAGGTTGGAGGCGGACAATAACAATCTGCAGGTGGGAGACAGAGTCTCCATCCGGGTAGGCGGAGAAGTGCAGGAATTCCGGATCGGCGCCATTGTAAAGGACGCCGTGTTCGGAAGCTCCATGATGGGATTTAAGCGGTTGTTTATCGGGGACAAGGAGTTTGCCCGGTATGCCAGGCAGGAAAATGTTGTACATATGAGAATCTATAATGTCAATTTTGCAGATGAAGAGAAATTTCGAAGTGACTGGAGGAAACAGGATTTTACGATTATCAGTGCCATTGAGGGGGCGGGCGTGGTTCGTATGTGCTATATCATGGACATGCTGGTTGCGGGTATATTAATCGTGGTGAGCATATGTCTGATCCTGCTTGCGTTTCTGGTGTTGCGATTTACGATCGTGTTTACCTTGCAGGAGGATTATAAAGAGATCGGGATCATGAAGGCGATCGGATTAAAGGACGCGGGGATCAAAGGACTGTATCTGATCAAATACTTGGTGCTGTCTGTGGCGGGTGCGCTGGCCGGACTGGCATGCAGTGTTCCCTTTGGCAATGCTGTTCTGGAGCGTGCGATCGCCAATATCGTTGTGGAACGTACCGGACAGAACTTTGTGGTTAAGATTGTGTGCGCAACTGCGGTAGTCGGCATCGTGCTGTTGTTCTGCTATCTGAGCACTGATAAGCTGAGAAAGATTTCCGCGCTGAATGCAATAAGGAACGGTTCCGACGGGGAGCGGTATCGGGCGAAGAGTCCCCTGAAGCTGGGGAAGAGGACGAGAATGAGACCGTATTTCTATCTCGCGGCAAATGACATCCTGAGCAGTATAAGACGGTTCGGTACGCTGCTTGTGACGTTCTGCCTGGGGATGATGTTGATTCTGCTGCCGCTGAGCGCGGCCAACACGCTGCAGAGTGACGGAATCATCAGTGAATTTTCGTTAAGTCCTTCGGATGCCTATGTGGACACCGGCAAAGGCGAGACCTACACGGTGGATATGGACAGTCTGTTCCACGACATGGAAGAAATCGAAAGCGTACTTGCCGAAGAGGGGCTAGAAGCAGTTACGGGAGCGGATATGGGGTATATGATTCCGTGCTATACCGACGATCCGGAAGACTGTGTCAATTATTACGTCCTGCAGGCAGTCGGAAACTGGGACAGACATTACAGTGTGCTCGCCGGCAGGGAGCCGGAACTTGCGAATGAAGTGATGATTACGGAGATGACGGCGAAAGAACTGGACGCAGGTATAGGAGATACGATTCATTTTAAAATGGCGGACCGGACGGAGGAAATGATAATTACGGGAACGTATCAGTCCATGATGAATATGGGGCAGGGATACCGGGTGAGCCGGAGTGCGCAGATGGACCCTGCCTACGCGGGTGGAATCCTGTGTATGCAGGTGGAGATTGAGGGGATGGAGAGCGAGGAGGCATGTGAGCGGCTGCGGGAGATATTTCCGGATTACCGGATCATGGATGTCAGAGGCTTTCTGGACAATATGATCGGCGGGATTATTGAGCAGATCGACACACTGATGTACTTTATCGTAGTACTGGTGCTTGTCATCAACAGCCTGATCACGGTGCTTATCATGAAGACGATCATGGCCAAGGAGCGGGGAGATATTGCGCTTCTTAAGAGCATCGGGTTCGGAGACCGCTCGCTTGCGGGGTGGCAGACAGCCAGAGTACTGCTTATTCTGGCAGCCTCTGTTGTTCTGGGAACCGTGTTGTCGAATCTGCTTGCACCGTATCTTATCGGTCCGATTTTTGCCATGATGGGCGGAACTTCCATCGAGCTTGTCACGGGGACCGTGGAGGCGTATGTGTACTATCCGCTGCTGCTTTTAGCGGTGACAGGATTGACGGCGGTACTGTGTGCGGGCGGTGTGAAGAAGGTTGATCTGAAGGAAGTCAATGATATCGAGTGAACATACGGCAGAAGTACAGAGTTGACTTATACGGTCAATAAAATGTTAAGTTATGCAGAATATGAGGTTATGCGCAAGATGCAGCGCGGAAATGGAGAGAACGATGAATACATTAACAGTTAAGGATTTGTGTAAGACATATATTATCAATAAAAGGCAGAACAATGTATTGAAGAATATCAACATGGAGATCAGAGAGGGCGAGATGGTGGCGGTCATGGGACCCAGCGGTTCCGGCAAGTCCACGCTTCTGTATACGATCAGCGGCATGGATCATCTGACGGCAGGCAGAGTGGATTTCTTCGGACAGGATATCAGCGCTTTAAGTCCGTCCGAGATGAGCGAGATGCGCTTAAATCAGATGGGATTCATTTTCCAGCAGATGTATATGTTAAAAAATCTCAGTATTTATGATAATATCATACTGCCGGCCTATCAGTCCGCAAACGGCAGGGGAAAGGAAAGGCGCAGAGAGATCAATGACCGGGCGAAGGAACTGATGCATAAGCTCGGGATCAGTGAGGTCGCTGCGCACGATATCAACGAGGTCTCCGGCGGGCAGCTGCAGAGGGCATGTATCTGCCGCAGCCTGATCAACCGTCCGAAGATGATCTTTGCGGATGAGCCTACCGGCGCGCTCAATCAGCAGAATTCCAGAGAAGTGATGAAGGAGTTAAACCGCATAAACGCGGAGGGAACGACGATCATGCTTGTCACTCATGATATGAAGGTTGCCGCCAAGAGCGACCGGGTGCTTTACATTGAAGACGGCAATATCAAAGGAGAGTATACGTTCGGCAGATACGGCGGACAGGAGGAGGACAGAGAGCGGGAGAAGAAGCTTTCCGTATGGCTGATGGAGATGGGATTTTAAGCAGCGGAGAAATACATGAATTGACTGTAATAGCCATTGTGAAAAGGAGTACGCATGACAGACATTCTCTTAGTGGAAGATCATCAGGAATTAAATGAATTGATGCGCATGTTCCTTGCGCGGGAGGGGTACTGTGTACACGGCGTACCCTCCGGTGAGGAAGCGCTGCGCTGGCTGGCGGATCATCGGGTAAAACTGGTTATACTGGACGTTTCTTTGCCGGAAATGGACGGGTTTGCGGTGTGTGCCCGCATCCGTGAGTACAGCGGCACGCCGGTTCTGTTTCTGAGCGCGAGGATGGATAAGGAGGACAAACTCAACGGGTTTATGCAGGGGGCGGACGATTACGTGGAGAAGCCTGTGGATATGGATATCCTGTGCGCGAAGATCAGGGCGCTTCTGGTTCGCAGCTACAGCTTAAAACAGGACAATCCGGTGATTCATTCGGGCGGTCTGACGATCGATCAGGCTGCAAAGCGGGTGTATCTCGACCACGGGGAGATCACGCTGACGGTCAAGGAATATGAACTGCTCCTGCTGCTTGCAGGCAATCCGGGCAAGACGCTGCATAAGGAATACTTGTTCAATCAGATCTGGGGCATGGACAGCGACAGCGAGTACCAGACACTGACGGTTCACATTAAGATGCTGCGCGATAAGATTGAGGAAGATCCGAGGAATCCGAGGCGGATTCAGACGGTATGGGGGATAGGATACAGATATGAAGAAATATGACATGGTCGCAGCGGCGGTGGCAATTCTCTGGCTGGTGCTCTGTGCGGGCATTTTCTATTCCGGAACCCGCATAGGCAGCGAGGAAGATATGCGCTATAAGATAGAAATTAACCGGATTATGACTGATTTGGTCAATGATGAGGAGGGCACGTCGCCGGGACAGGGGGAGGCAGACCGTGCGGCACAGTACGATCTGCGGGGTATGCAGTATGTGAGAGCGGTCAGTTTCCTGCCGGCGGAGGGCAGTGTGACGGAACCCGGGCAGCCGGCGGGCGGCGGCGCGGCGACTGCCCGGGTTCGGGACTTCTTCCGGAATCATAACGGTGTAAACAGCGCCGTATATCCTGTAATCCGGGACGGAAATGTAACAGGATATCTGCGGTTTGACTATGTTACGGGCACCGGGGACAGACTTGTGCTGCGTCTGGCAGTGAGCGGAATGGTCATACTGGGGCTTGCGGTATTGGGCGTGTTGTGGTATGTGAGGGTGAAGATCATCAAACCTTTTCATGTGATCAGCGGCATGCCCTATGAACTTGCCAAGGGCAATCTTGCGGTGGAGCCGCAGGAGAGCAGGGAGCGATTCTTCGGGAAGTTTGTCTGGGGGATCGGGATGCTGCGGGATGCGCTGTATGATTCCAGGAACCGGGCGCTGGAACTGGAAAAAGAAAAGAAGCTTATGCTGCTGTCCCTCTCTCATGATATCAAGATTCCGCTGAGCGCGATTAAACTGTACGCCAGGGCGCTGCGGGAGGGAATCTGCGGGACGGCGGAAAAGCGTGGGGAGGCGGCAGGACAGATCGAGAAACATGCCGGTGAGATCGAGACGTTTATTAAGAAGATTATGAGTACGGCAAGCGAGGAGATCATAGATATCGAGGTTGCGGATACGGAATTTTATCTGGGGGATTATGTGGATAAGATCCGGGCGTATTATGAACCGAAATGCAGCCTGGTAATGATGCGGCTTCACGTCGGAGTTTATGAGAATAAGCTGTTAAAAGGCGATATGGACCGTGCTTTTGAGGTCGTGGAGAACCTGATGGAGAATGCCTTTAAATACGGGGATGGCAGGCAGATCTGCCTGGAATTTCATGAGGAGGATTATTGTCAGGTCATAGAACTGTATAACACGGGCGTACCGGTTTCGGCACAGGAACTGCCCCATCTGTTCGACAGTTTCTATCGGGGGAGCAATGCGCAGGATAAGGCCGGTAACGGGCTGGGACTCTACATCGGCAGACAGATCATGCTGAAGATGGAGGGGGAGCTGTATGCGCGCCGTGAGCAGGACGGCATGCGGTTCGGCCTGGTGTTTCGCACATGACGGGTTGTAAAAAGAGCGCCGGCCGGGCGCTCTTATATAAATGCATGCATGATTGTATTCACAGCTGTTTCATGACGATTGCAAAATATCCTTTACCGCCTGTATTGAACAGGAGACTGTAGGGCGGATATTGTTTGTCGAAGGTGCGGACAAACTGTTCGTAGGTCTGCATGTCGTTTTTCTCAAGATTATATTTGATACTCAGATCAAAATGCTTTCCAAGATAATTTACAAACTGCTCCGAGAGAATCTTCATGGCATAGACGGCGGTCTTGTCCACTTTCTTGAACTCCTGATCCAGAATACTGTTGAGTGTGTGCAGGATCAGCGACTCCTCGAAGACGAGAAAAACCTGCATCCGCTGTTTGTCCTTGGAAATGTAGCTTAACCGGTAGCACAGGGTCTTATCGGAGGCGAAATCCTCTCCGCTGTAGTGCTTGCTGATCAGATGCGCCTCGACCTGGCACATCGTCTGCAGTCCCTGAATCACTGCTTTAGACAGGGAAGCCAGCTCATCTTCCTCCGGCTGATGCACCCATTTAGTGGGGTTTTTGCCTGCGATCGCGCGGTCCTCCACCATGATGTGACCATTGAGCCAGCCCACGCAGATACCGAGAAAATGCTGGACGGATTCCATGCAGTAATCCCGCTCTTCCAGTTCCGCCTCCAGGGAGGGGAGTGTCTGGTCACGCAGATTCTCATGCAGACTCTTATGTACGGCATACCCCGGATAATTGATGGACTGCATATAAGCTTCTTCCTCTGCGAAATGCTTTAATGTGTAACTCTTGAAATACTTGATGCCTTCCCTGCACGCATGCCGCTGTTTGGTAGAGTCTTCGTTGAGGGCAAGCATCCTGCCGACAATTGAAAAAAGTCTTTGATGGGCTCGGTCGATGACATCTACGCCAAGGTTAAATCGGTCATTCCATTTTACTTCTTTCAACATAAACGCCTCCTTCTGATATTCGTTCCCGATCGTTCTTCAATATTTTACCACATTTAGCCAGAAAGAACAATACGCCGGATTTGTGCATCCGGCGTAAAAATATATGATATTTTAGTAAAAAACATCCTGCGGATTTATGAATCCAGGGTAAAACTGTCCACGATCTCACGCAGGGAGTCTGCGTAAGTAATGGTCTGCTCTACCATGTTGTAGGTATCCGTCGCCAGAGAGACGATGCTTGCGTTGTTGTCTACCACGCTGACCACGCCGGAGGACGTCTCGGAGATGGAGCCGTTGATCCGGTTGATCGCTTCCGTGATCCGCACCATAGTATGGTTCATCTCATCGATGGATGTGTCGATCTGCGCCATGGTGCGGTTGACATATCCGGCATCATTGGAGTACTGTTCACTGACTTTCATGAAATTGCCGTAATCCGCCAGAACCGTGTGATCCAAGAAGTCCAGGGCGGCGTTGAGGCTGTCTGACATGCGCTCTACGGCAGCATTCACTTCCGTGACGATCTGGGTGATACCGCCTACCGTCTGGGAGGACTGCTCGGCCAGCTTGCCGATTTCATCCGCTACCACCGCAAAGCCGCGTCCCTGTTCGCCGGCTCTTGCGGCCTCGATGGAGGCATTCAGGGACAGCAGGGAAGTCTGGCTGGCAATCTCCATGATATTCTTGGCCAGTTCGTTGATTTTAGAAACAGACTTGGAATCCTCTATGGCGATGGCGGAGGTTTCCTTTACGGTCTGGTACATATCTTTCGTTTTCTCAGTTGCCTGCAGAGTGTCTTGTTTGAGCTTCTCCGCCCGCTTCATGATTTCTTCTGACAGGCTTACACCTTCCCGTGCTTTGGCAGTGATATCGGCGGTGTTCTGTTCTACATCCCGAATCTCGCTGCTGATGGCTTCCGTGTTCTGGGCAGTCTGCTCCATACTGGCGGATACCTGCTGGGCGGTAGTGGAATTGCTGGTGGCGTTATCATTGACCGTGGTTGCGATCTGATGCAGCTCATCGGCGCTGTTGCTGATATATTCCGATGCCGATGAGATGTCGGTCATCATCTGACTGAAAGAATGCCTCATTTTCTGAACCGCGCGGCTCATTTCACCGGTTTCATCCTTGTGTTTGAGCAGAGGATGATAGGAATCATCCTGCGAGATATCCAGATCGGCGGTCTTGCGGATGACACTGGTTACGATCTTGATCGGGGTCGTAATGGTGCTTGCAAAAATAAAGCCCAGTACGGTAAAGACCGCAATGATGATGAGACAGGTGGTGATACTGGTGGAAACGGCGCTCTGCCGCATTTCATCCAGCGGGTCCAGGATCACGTCCTGATCCATCAGCAGGCAGAAGATCCAGTTATTCAGATCCGATACGTTATAGGCCAGATACTGTCCGGTGCTTTCGTTGGTAACCAGACCGGCGGAAGGAACGCTGCCCGAGGCAATCTGTTCTACCAGCCCGGTGATGGTGGAATTGTCGGATTTCGTTCCCACCAGAGACTCGTCCGGATGATAGATGAAGACGCCGTTACTGTCTAACAGGCAGGCGTAGCTGGTGTCCGAGTCGAATATGCTGATGTCAGTGAGTTCGTTGGCGAAGAGAGATATTTTGATGTTTGTAAAAAGAACACCGGACAGTGTCTTGTCATCAAAATGGCTTGTCTGCGGTACACCGATGGAGATCATCGGTTCACCGGTCTCTTCATCAAAGAATATATTGCTCTGCGCGGGACGGTTGTTTTCCATAATGTATTTGACGAACCGCCTGTCGGCGTAGGAGGCTCCTTCGGTTGACTCGATCGAACTGGCCAGGAGCAGCAGGTCGTCTCCGCACACGAAATTGATGCTCTCATGAGCGGGATTGGCCGTCATATATTTCTTTAATGCCGCATGGACTTCATTGGAGTATTTGTTACCGTTCTGGGCGCTGAAGACGAAGAAATTCTCCGAGCTGTCCAGATATTTCATGGTGGCATTATACTTCTCGATGGATTCGTCGATACCGGAACCGTGCGCTTTGACAATTTCCAGAAGGGAATCGCTTATGTAGTCGGTCAGCGTATCGTGCGCCATGTCAGTCAGCGACTTGTAATTGACAAGTATGGCAATGATGACGGCAGCGGTGATGAACACAATCATGACAAGTGAGATTTTGGCTTTGATGGAAGATAACTTTTTCATAAATGGAGCCTCCTGAAATAAATGGACAATCTTGTTACTTAATCGTTTTAGGTATTTTACCATATTAGATGCAAAAATAATAGATTATTTTGCAATATAATAGCATGATTTTATAAAATCAACAAAAAGATAACGACTATTTTGTGTATATTTAACATACAAATATAGAATTGTACTAACTTAAACGTTTGAGAATACTTTGGACTATTTTTTTTTAGAAAACACTTGCCATTTGTCACAAAACAACGTAATCTAAATATAGGATTCTTTACGTCTGCTTGTATGTAATATCGCATCAGTATGTCATCAGTCCGCAGTCCGCATGTATTCCGGCGGACGATAATCTGGAATAAAGGGAGAATACGTGATGAAAGAAAAATTAATAACAGTCGGAGTAGAGTATGATGAAGTGCTCAAGCGCTTCATGGGCAAGGAAGACTTTTATCTGAGAATGCTGAAGAAATTTTTGGATGACCAGAATTATAACGGATTGAAACAGGCAATAGATGATAAAAACTGGAAGGATGCTTTCGCGTATGCGCACACGGTGAAGGGTCTGTGCGGCAATCTCGGTCTGGGCGGAATTCTGGATTACGCGGCTCCGCTGACAGAGGAGCTTCGGTCGGAGCCATATGACGAGGAGAGTATTATGCACCACATGAAACATGTGACGAAGGCATATAATAAGACTGTGGAAGTGATACAGTCACTGTAGTGTGGAATGTTAATGTTGTGATTGAAGGAGTCTGTCAGCGGCAGACTCTTTTATAATTTCATAGGAAATATTTCCTATAAAGATCAGGCTGCCAAAGGTGCATTTGAGCAAATGTACGGACATATTGCCCATGCAGGATTTATTAAGCACCTTCTGGCAATCTGATCCTATAAAAGAAAAGCCCTTCGGGTAGTATGCGAAGCGTGCTTTAGGTCTACGACTATACTATATTATTTACAGGAGTAAGAGAATGGGGAAGAAGGGCATGAGTATTGCGTGCATTGTTGCGGCGGTGTTTTGTCTGGCATATTGTGTGGTGATCTTTCGGATCAGATCGGGAAGCAGGTTTTACCTGATCTGGGCGTTTGGCGGGGTATGCCTGCTGGGGATCGCTCTTGTGCTGCATTTCGGTATCTGGGACAGGATACCGTTTATGCTGCGGCGGATATTCGGGATAACGGTGCTTGCGGGTGTCGTGCTTTTTGTGATCGTTGAAGGGTGTATTATCAGCAGATTTCACGATAAGGGCAAAGAAAATCTGGATTATATTATTGTGCTGGGGGCACAGATGAAACCGGCAGGACCGAGCGCCGTGCTTCAGTTCCGGTTGGATGCGGCTTATGACTATCTGCTGGAAAATGAGGCTACGATCTGTGTCGTGTCGGGCGGACAGGGAAGCAATGAGCCCTGCACTGAGGCGGAGGGGATGTATCGTTATCTCACGGACAAGGGAATCGCGCCTGAGCGCATTATACGGGAGGACCGCTCCACGGATACTTCGGAAAACATCGCGTACAGCAGGGAACTGATCGGCCGAACGGACGTCAGCGTGGGAATCGTCACGAACAATTTTCATGTGTTCCGGGGCGTTCATCTGGCGAAGGCAGCGGGATTTAAGGATGTATGCGGGATATCGGCACGCTCGAATGTGTATTTTCAGCTGAATAATATGGTACGGGAATTCTTCGGGATCATGAAGGATCTGGTGTGCGGAAACCTGCGCTAGCAGACTGCCATGCAAATTATGAATGCATGGCAGAACAGAAACAGTCAGCTGTAAAATGTAAGGGCACATTTTGGCATGCTGAATGACGATACAGCGGGAGAATCCGCACTTGGATTTCGACGGGCGGTGTGGTATTATGTAAGAGGGTACGCAGAGGAAGAAGACAGATACGGTGAAGATGAAGAAGAGATACGGGGACGGAAAACGCATAAGAATAGCGGCGGTACGGTTTTACATAGCGGCAGGCGTGCTTGCGTGCACGCTGCTTAGCGCATGCGGCGCAAAGGAACCGGTCAGCTATACGAAACAGGGGATGGCTGCGGTGGAGGCGCTGGAATACAGCGAAGCGCTTAATCACTTTAAGTACGGGCAGGAGCAGGGCGAGGATGAGAGACTTCTGTACCGCGGTATGGGACTGGCGTATATGGGTCTGACGCAGTACGGGGATGCCGTTACTTATCTGGAGGCGGCGCTTCGTGCGGGCAGAGGCGTTGTGGGGGATCTGGATTTCGACATTAACTACTACCTCGCCACGGCTTACTATAAGAACGGACAGGCGCAGGAGGCGCTCGATGCTTACAGCGCGATTCTGGCGCTGCGTCCCAAGGAGAAGGATGCTTACTATCTGCGGGGATGCGTCAAGCTGTCGCAGGATGATTTTGAAGGTGCGCAGGCGGATTTTAACGAAGCGGTTGCGCTGGACAGCAAGAACTATGACCAGATGATCCGCATATACATGGCGCTGGAGGAGTACGGGTATAAAGACGCCGGGCTGACTTATCTGCAGAATGCGCTGTCGGAGAATGAGAAGTCGATTTCCGACTATGATATGGGACGCATCTGTTACTATATGGGTGATTACGAAAACGCGCGTGTCCGGCTGACGAATTTAAAGACGGAGACGGATTACGGCGCGGCGCTTTATCTGGGCAGAACCTATGAAGCGCTGGGGGATTATAATTATGCTTCCAGCATCTATGCCGGCTATACGGAAAACGACCAGAGCAAGGCGGAGATCTACAATCAGCTCGGGCTGTGCAGGATGAAGATGGGTGAGTACGAGACGGCGCTTGAGGCTTTTCAGGCAGCGATGAATATTGAAGATAACGGTATGATGCAGACGCTTAAGTTTAACGAGATTGTGACGTATGAATATATGCGGGATTATAAAACGGCGGCGGCATTGATGAGCAGCTATCTGCGGTCGTATCCTGACGATGCGGCGGCCAAGCGGGAATATGAGTTTCTGCAGACGAGATAAGAAGATTGACAAGGCATAAGGGCAATGGTACTATTTGAAATAGAATACAGTGGAGAGGTATGGTGACTGCATGGAGAATCGGAATACTTTTTTACGTGTCAAAGGAATTATCAAGAAGGACGACAAGTATCTGTTGATCAAGAGATGGGTGGACGACCGGATCCCCGATCCGTTTGTCTGGGAGTTTATCGATGCGGAGGTGCCGCACGGTGAAGCGCCGGACGATACGGTTCGCCGTGCGATCAGAGAACTCCTGTCAGTGGAAGGAACGATTGACAAGATCGAGTATACATGGTCGAGTATGCTGGGGGATACCCACTGTGTAGGGATAGCGTATCTGTGCTCTGTCAAGGAAGCGGATGAGGCAAATATTATTCTCTCCGAGGAGTACGGCGAATGGAGATGGGTGACCAGGGAGCAGTTTCCGCTCTACATTGAGAACCAGTATGTACTGCAGGATCTGGAAGGAAAAACTTTATGATCAATAAATTAGTAGATAAAATTAAACAGACACAAGCGCCGATCGTGGTAGGGCTGGACCCTACCATGAAATTTGTACCGGAGCATATTCAGAAGAAAGCGTTCGCAGAGTACGGGGAGACGCTGAAGGGTGCGGCCGAGGCAATATGGCAGTATAATAAAGCGATTATAGATAATATATACGATCTGATTCCGGCGGTAAAACCGCAGATTGCCATGTACGAGCAGTTCGGGGTCGAAGGTGTGATCGCTTTTCAGAAGACGGTAGATTACTGTAAGCAGAAGGATCTGGTGGTAATCGCCGATATCAAGCGCGGGGACATCGGCTCTACTTCAGAAGCTTATGCGGTAGGACATCTCGGGCAGGTCAAGGTAGGCAGTACGATGTGCAGAGGGTTTGACGAGGATTTTGCAACCGTGAATCCTTACCTGGGCTCTGACGGGGTGCAGCCATTTGTGAAGGTATGTCAGGAAGAAAAGAAGGGCATCTTCGTGCTGGTCAAGACTTCCAATCCCAGCAGCGGAGAGCTGCAGGACAGAGTGGTAGGAACAGAAGAGACGAAAGACAGTGCACAAGCCGGAAGCAGAGGCGCGGGCAGGCCGATCTATGAACTGGTAGGAGAGCAGGTTGCCGCATGGGCGGCACAGTGCATGGGTGAGTCTTACAGCTATATCGGCGCCGTGGTGGGGGCAACCTATCCGGAGCAGGGCAGGATACTGCGGGATATTATGCCGAAATCTTATATTCTTGTGCCAGGTTACGGTGCACAGGGCGGCAGAGGCGCGGATCTGGTGCATTTCTTTGACAGAGATGGTCTGGGCGCGATCGTAAATTCTTCCAGAGGCATTATCGCGGCATACCAGCAGGAACAGTATGCGCAGTACGGTCCGGAGAACTTTGCAGACGCCTCCAGGGCGGCTGTGCTTGCCATGAAAGAAGATATCGCGCAGGCGCTGGCAGGAAGAGCGTAGAGACAGAGCGCTGTCATATAGAAAGACACACAAGAGTGCGCTTGGAAACGGAGGTCAAATGGAACAGTATAAGCAGGAATTTATAGGATTCATGGTAGACAGCCAGGTGTTGAAATTTGGAGAATTTACCTTGAAAAGCGGCAGAAAGTCTCCTTTTTTCATGAATGCGGGGGCTTATGTAACAGGTACACAGCTTCGCAGACTGGGTGAATACTATGCAAAGGCGATACATGATCTGTACGGGCTGGACTTCGATGTCCTGTTCGGACCGGCATACAAGGGGATTCCGCTCAGTGTGGCGACTACTATGGCTATCAGTGAACTGTACGGTAAGGAGATTCGTTACTGTTCCAACCGCAAGGAAGTGAAAGACCACGGGGATACCGGCATACTGCTCGGCAGTAAGCTGCAGGACGGCGACCGGGTAGTGATCATAGAAGACGTGACGACCTCCGGTAAATCTATTGAAGAAACCTTCCCGATTCTGACGAGTCAGGCGAAGGTGGAGATTAAAGGTCTCATGGTTTCATTAAACCGCATGGAACGCGGATTGGACAGTGAGAAGAGCGCTCTGGCGGAGATCCAGGAGAAGTACGGGTTTGCGGCGAATGCGATCGTGACGATGGAAGAGGTGGTGGAGTTCCTCTACAACAAACCGTATAAAGGAAATATTTATATAGACGATACATTAAAAGATGCGATCGACGCATACTATGAACAGTATGGCGCAAGAGTAGTATAATGCTTCGGAATGGAGGGAAATATGGAAGAAAGAACCTATAAGACAATGGGCGGTTCCGGCGCGCTCAACATTGCAGTCGGTGTAGTTGCACTGGTGGTCGGCGTGGCGAGCGGCGTGCTTTTGATCATCAGCGGCGCCAAACTACTGGCAGGAAGAAGCAAGATATTATTCTGAAGAGAAGAATCAAGGATGAATGGGTGTTTTCGGGATGGGCGAAGATGCCCATTTCCGTCTTTAAATTAAGAAATTTCGCGAAGCGAAATTGTGAGGGTACTATGTCGAAGAAGAACAGTTATATGTTTACGAACAAACAGCATACACAGAAGGGAATCATGTCCACGATTCTGGGTGTGATCTCGCTTGCCACGCTGGCTTATGCCATTATTATGAGTTATCTCAAGGCGGGTAATATTCCCAGACAGTACGGAGCAGCGGCGCTTCTGGTCATGATCTTCGCTTTTGCGGGGATTACTCTGGGTGTGATCTCGAAGACTGAGCGGGATAAGTTCTATCTCTTTACCTATATCGGGATTACGCTCAATGTGCTGGTGCTTATCGTCATCAGCGTGATTCTGTATGCCGGCGCTTATCTGGAATAGAAACGAGGAGGTAGTATGGAAGATTTATATATAGCAGAAACAGACAGAGAGGATCTGGAGAGGGAGCGGTATGCTCTGGCGATGGAGCGGATCAGGGAAATACCGGGTGAGTCAATCTGTGAGATACAGCAGCAGACATACTTCGCCGCCATGGCGAAGTTCGTGATGCTGGCGGACCGTGCGTGGGACATCGTGGGCAGCGGCAGACTGCGGCAGATGAGCATGGAAGAACTGCAGGCGTTCAACGGGGAACTGTATGAGGATATACTGCCGGAGCATTATGACCGCAGTTATGGCAATCCGGATTATGCCGTGGATTGTCTGGGTGAGTCAATGGGGAAAATGTGTTCTTTTCTCTATGCGGAACTGCGGGGCATGATTCCTGCAGCGTTCGAACAGAACAGACTGGATATGGTAATCAGAGCGGAACTTCTGCTGGAGATCTATCAGGCGTTTGTGAGCGCTGCTCAGGAACAGGCGGGACTCCCGAAGGAGGAGAATATACAGCAGATCCTGTACTGGTACGTGAGCGATTACTATGAGCCGGCGGCGCTCGACCGGACGGCGGATCTGCTTTGCCCTGAACGGGATTTTGCCCGTCGGATTGTGATGGAGAGTGATCTGTCAGACCTGCGTTATCTCTATTACTATGGGGAGTATGTCACCGACAACGAACTGAGGACGGCCGGACATTTGAATCAGATGGCGCCGGAACGGGTGAAACTGCTGGCGGATACTTACACGGAAGGATACCGGATTGGTTTTGAGACGGGCAACAAGGACATTTCCATTAAGAAAACCGTAAATATCCGCTATGCGCTTGGGTTTGAGCGGATGATACGGGAAGCGGTCCTTAATTTTGACCGAATGGGTCTGGGATCGACGATCTATCGTGCGGGCGCAAATATTTTCCAGGGCAGGAGTGTCAGCAAGAACGGTTTCTTCGGGGCCAATCCGAATAAGCAGTTTGATTATGACCACAGAGAGGATCAGGCGCTTGTGCTGGATAAGCTTCTGGTGGAACGGAAGCTGGACTGCATGAAGAACGCCTATGAACAGTACCGTGAACAGGCGGCGGTATTCGGCGGGCCGGCTGTGGCGGAGATCTTCGGCGAGAAGCCCTTCGTACCGCAGACGAAGGCGACGGCATACCGGCTGACGCCGAAGCAGCAGAAGCTTGCTGTAGAATATGCTTCTAAGGCAGGCACGATGCAGAATGAATATATTCCCGGTGAAGAGAGAAGCTTTACGATCATTGCTTTTCCGGTGCCGGATATCGGTGTGCGTTATGAGGAGATCTTCGACGAGATTGTGCGGATCAACACACTTGATTATAAGCTGTATCAGGGTATTCAGCAGAAGATAATCGATGCGCTGGACCGTGGATTGACTGTCAAGGTCATCGGTTGCGGCGGCAACAGGACGGATATGCGGATACGGCTGCACGATCCGGCCGATCCTGCGCATGAAACGAACTTTGAGAATTGTGTGGCGGATGTGAACATTCCGGTGGGTGAGGTCTTCACTTCGCCGGTATTGACCGGTACGGACGGTATTCTGCATGTGACGAGAGTCTTTCTGAACGGTCTGGAGTACAAGGATCTCCGGCTGCAGTTTAAGGACGGTATGGTTACGGATTACGGCTGTGCCAATTTCTCTACAGAGGAGGAAAACCGTAAATATATCAAAGATAATGTACTGTTTCATCATGACACGCTTCCGCTCGGTGAGTTTGCGATCGGTACGAACACCACGGCCTATGTTGCGGCGCGCAGATTCGGAATTGAAGATAAGATGCCGATCCTGATCGCGGAGAAGACAGGACCGCATTTCGCGGTCGGGGATACCTGCTATTCCCATGCGGAGAATGTACGGGTATTTAATCCTGACGGCAAGGAGATCATTGCGAAGGATAATGAGGTTTCGGTTTTACGTGACACAGATGTCAGTAAGGCATATTTCCAGTGCCATACGGATATTACGATTCCTTATGATGAGCTGGGGGAACTTTCTGTGTTGACTAAGACAGGCGAGCGGACGATGATTATCCAAGACGGTCAATTTGTTCTTCCGGGGTGCGAGGAGCTAAACAGGGCGATGAATGAGCACTAAGATTTGAGGTGCGGCAGGGCTGTTTAGATGTGGAAGAAGGTGCGGCAAGGCAGTAAGAAGCCGCGGAAGAAGGTGCAGCAGGGCAGTAAGAAGCCGCGGAAGAAGGTGCAGCAGAGCAGTAGGAAGCCGCGGAAGAAGGTGCGGCAG
>ERZ777011.1418-NODE-1418-length-25172-cov-2.881435_pt1 | contig 25172 bp, 23 predicted proteins | sample MGYA00374964_ERZ777011 | MGnify/ENA primary metagenome ERZ777011 (study PRJEB29310, sample SAMD00008975) | mouse gut metagenome | study: EMG produced TPA metagenomics assembly of the Metagenome analysis of fecal microbiota from mouse which was promoted... | reverse complement strand
TACAGTGATGATACTTATATTGATTATTATTTTCGTACTCAGAAACAGCTTGAACAGCATTTTGAAAAGCATGGTTCTGAATTTGAGGATGATTTCGGTTATGCAACTCCGGAGGATTATGAAGCTGGTGCAAGCGATGTCATAAATAATCCCGATGCTTTATACAAAACAGAAGCAGAAGATGGTGATGGTGTTTATTATATTGAGGATACAAATGAATTTGTTATTCTTTCAACCGATGGTTATATCAGAACATATTTCAGACCGAATGCAGGCATAGATTATTTCAACAGACAGTAGAGGTGCATATGAATACAAGACTGCCTTATCTTCGGGAGAAAACTTCAAAATTAACGGACTCTCCCGGAGTTTATATCATGAAAAACAGAGAAGGAAATATAATCTATATAGGAAAGGCCAAAAATCTTAAAAAGCGTGTTACAAGCTATTTTCGTGAAAATCCGGAACATACTCCGAAAGTTGCCGCTATGGTATCAAATGTTTTTGATTACGATTTTATTGTGACTGACAGCGAATATGAAGCACTTTTGCTTGAATGCAGTCTTATTAAACAGCATAAGCCGAAGTATAATATTTTGCTTAAAGATGATAAGGGCTATCATTATATTAAAATCTCTGATGGTGAATATCCTAAAATTACAGTTGAAAAAAATAAGCCATCCTGTAAGTATTTGGGACCATATACAAGTTCAGCTGTTGCAGGAGAGGCAGTAAGTGAGGTCAACAGGGTTTTCATGCTTCCCACCTGTAATAAGAATTTTCCTCGTGATTTTAGAAAAGAACGTCCATGCCTTAATTATCATATGAAAATGTGTATGGGGATATGCAGTGGAAAAATTGACCGTGAAATTTACAGGAAAACTGTTGACGATGCGGTGGAGTTTATAAAATCAGGCAGTGCATCATCTGTTAAACGCATGGAGAAGGAAATGAATGAAGCATCTGAAAACCTCAATTTTGAAAAAGCTGCTGTTCTCCGTGACAGAATTATTGCAGTAAAAAAGGCAGCCGAAAAACAGAAGGTTATAAATAACGGAGTTGAATCTGCTGATATTATCGGTATTGCTGAATTTTATGACAAAGTATATATTTCAGTTTTGATATATCGTGGAGAGAGATTATGTGATAAGGCAGTTTTTGAACTTGAAAAATCATATACGGATATTTTAAGCGATTTCATGAAACAATTTTATCATGGCAGACAGGATTTGCCAAAAGTTATAATAATTGACCATATTCCTGAAGACGCCGAACTTATTCAGGAACTTTTATTTAATCAGTCCGGAAGAATTATAAAACTTCATCAGCCACAGAAAGGCAGGTTTTCTGAACTTCTTAAGCTTGCAAAAAATAATTCCGCTGAATATGCCGCACTTAAAAACAGCCGGACAGGTAAGGAAATAACCGCACTTGAACAGCTTGCAAAAAGTTTGGGATTAAAACATACTCCGGAATATATTGAAGCATATGATATTTCAAATCTTTCATCTGAATCCATAGTTGCAGGAATGGTGGTTTTTGAAAACGGCAGACCGCTTAAAAAGGCATACAAGCGTTTTACCGTGAAAGAACAGGAATATCAGAATGACTATGGAAGTATGCGTGAAGTTATCCGCCGTCGTCTGCTCCATATTGTAAATCAGGAAGGAGACGAATATTTTAAGCGTACTCCGGATTTGATTCTGCTTGACGGAGGTACTGGTCATGTTCATGCCGTACAGCCCATTCTGGAGGAACTTGGTCTTGATATACCACTTTTCGGAATGGTCAAGAATGATAAACACCGTACACGTGCTATAGCATCAGGCGGGAAGGAAATCCAGATAAATAATTTACAGGCAGCTTTTAATCTTCTGACAAATATTCAGGATGAAGTTCATCGTTTTTCAGTAAGTTTCATGCACAGCAGGCACAGGAAAAAAACTTATAGCTCTGAATTGCTTACAGTAAAGGGGATAGGTGAGAAAAAGCTTGCAAAGCTCATGATAAAATATAAAACCAAAGAAAATCTTATGAATGCATCTCCGGAGGAACTTGCCAAAACAGCAGGATTAAATTCTGAAACGGCACAACGGCTTTGGAATGTGATACAGGATTTATAAAAAATATCCTGCGTTTTTTAAAATTATATAGACAAACCGGAAAAAATAGGTTATAATAATACTATATATTAGTTTAACAGAATTGGAGTTCTTATGAGAGTTATTACAGGTATTGCAAGAGGCCACAGGCTTGTCGCTCCTGATGGTCTTGATGTTCGCCCCACAAGCGACAAAGTCAAGGAAGGTATTTTTTCTGCAATTCAGTTTGAAATAGAAAATTCTCAGGTTCTTGACCTTTTTGCAGGAAGCGGACAAATGGGCATTGAAGCGTTGAGCAGAGGTGCTGCTCATGCTGTTTTTGTTGACAGTTCCGCTAAATCTGTCAGATGTGTCAATCAAAATCTGAAAAGTACTAACCTTGAAAAATTTTCGGAAGTTGTTACACGTGACAGCTACGATTATATCCGTTTCACTTCACAGAAATTTGATATTATTATTCTTGACCCTCCTTATCATTACAGTCATATTCAGAAAATTCTTCCCCTTGCCGCAGATAAGCTTAATCAGGGCGGACTGATAATTTGCGAATACGAGAAAGAAGCCGGTTTGCCGGAAGTTCCTGCCGGTATGATGTTGAAGAAAAGCTACAGTTACGGCAAGATATGCGTATCTGTTTTTATAAAACCCACGGAGGAGGAATAATGAGAAGAATTGCTGTTTGTCCCGGAAGCTTTGACCCTGTAACACTGGGTCATCTTGATATTATTACAAGGGCTTCCAAGCTTTTTGATAAAGTTATTGTACTTATTTCACGCAATGCAGGAAAGGCTAAACCAAGTTTTACCGCAACTGAACGTATGCTTATGATTGAATCTGTCACTGCTGATTTGGACAATGTTGTTATTGATATTCTTGACGGACTTCTTGCTGACTACGTAAGGGATGTCGGAGCAATTGCAATTGTTAAGGGTCTGCGTGCCGTAAGTGACTTTGAGTATGAATTTCAGATGGCTCTTGCAAACAAAAAGCTCTATGCAGAGGCAGAGACTGTCTTTCTTACAACGGCTTCTGAAAATATGTATCTGAGTTCGAGTGTTGTCAAACAGATTGCATATTTCGGCGGAGATATAAGTCATTTTGTTCCTGAAGCTATTCTTGACGATATAAAGCAGAGATTGGTAAAATAATTAAGGAGTGTATAGATTATGAATATTGACGAAATTTTAGAGGAAATGGACGAACTGCTTGATAAATCGGCATCAGTGCCGTTTGTTTCACATAAAAAGGTTGTTGACGCCGAAAGAATGAGGGAACTTATTAATGATGTCCGCCTGAATCTTCCTCATGAACTCAAGGAAGCAAAGAAAATTGAGTTTGACTGTCAACGTATACTTAATGAAGCAAAAATCAATGCAGAGGGTATTATCCGCAAGGCAGAAGAACGTGCGGCACAGCTCTGTTCAAAAGAAGCTATTATTACAGAGGCAAAGAAAAAAGCTATTGATATACTCCAGAAAGCCCAGAATGCTTCAGCTAATTTACAGAAACAGGCTGCACTTTCAATTGCTCAGATGCTTAATGATGCGGAAAATGCTCATCAACGGTCCTTGTCAACTATAAAGCAGACCAAAGAAAAACTTCAGAATACTTTGAAAAGCTCTCCGGCATTCGGTACGAATCCAAAATCTTCACAGAATAATAATGAATAATAAAAACTGCTGTATCCTGAAATAAGATACAGCAGTTCTTTTATTTAACTGTTTGATACAATTATATAAACCATATATAATGCCTGAATTACAAATGCAGTACAGAATGAAAGTGAACCGATAGCGACAGACAGACCTCTCCTGCTCTGTTTCGGAGTTGTTGCAGGAAGTTTGTTTTCGCCTGTGAATACAATTAGCATTATCATTCCTAAAATTGCAGCGGCAAAAAGCAGAAGCATTACAATTGTGACGATTGTAGTTTCTGCTTTACTTAATGCACCGAACATGGTTGAAAATGTATTGATAAAAATATGAACTATAACAGCAGGAATAATTGAATTATGTCTCATTGTTATATGTGCAAGTAAAATTCCGAGCATGAATGCGAGAAGAAACTGTGGTATATTGCCATGAGCCAGGCCAAAGAATATGGCTGTTGAAAATATTGCAAAACGCTGATTTGCCTTTGAGAATACTTTCAAAAGCATTCCTCTGAAAAACAGTTCTTCTGTAATCGGAGCTATAATGCAGGTGTATACAGTCATTATTATGAGTCCCAGCGTTGTTTCACCCATTCCGCTGTTATTGATAATTGTATCATACCCATATTTTGAAAATATATCATTTATAGCTGTTGAAGAATATATTGAGATTACCCATATGAAAAGTGCTGCCATACAGTACTGTACAGCTTTTCCGAAGCTGAAATCTTTTGTTGCAATAATTGATGCAGGTTTTATTCCTGCCCATTTCAGACCGATTAATGAATTTAATACATTGAATACAAGATAAATGAGCATATTGAGTGATGCAAGTATGGATGAACCCGCCATGTATTCATGAAGTATCATTCCGCTTATTTCCGGATTGAGCATTTGCAGTATTAGGAAAATAAGGTTCATAAGCAATATTCCGCCGCCTGTTGTAAGGATAAACTGGAATATCATGCACCATCCGCCTATTGAGTAGAATTTTCTTAATCTTTTTCTTTCGGAGTAATCAGGCTCAAGCGGTACCTGATAACCGTATTCACCCAATTCGGGAAGTATTTTTGTATAGTTTCCGCTGAACCCCTTATATTCAGTGGGATTTTCAAAAGGGTCATTTTTATCGGACGTAGCAGCCGAGATTTCATTGAATTCTTTTTGTTCAAGTTTTTGTGTAAGCTCATATATTTCGTGATTCAATGCAGTTACCTGTGCTCTGTGTTCGTCAGAGCTTATATAGTCTTCCAAATTATCACCTTTTTAATTAAATTTTCGGCAGTGTGTCAAATGATTTTCTGAGTTCCTCATCTGTTGGGACATAATCGCTCATTGTGCCATCGTTATAAGCTGCATAAGCGTACATATCAAAATATCCTGTACCCGTAAGACCGAAGAGAATAGTTTTCTCTTCACCTGTTTCCTTGCATTTTAAAGCTTCATCAATAGCAGCCTTTATGGCATGACTGCTTTCAGGAGCTGGAAGAATACCTTCAATTCTTGCAAATTTCTGTGCAGCTTCAAATACAGCTGTCTGTTCAACGCAAATTGCTTCCATGAGTTTCTGGTCATAGAGTTCAGACAGAACAGCACTCATGCCATGATATCTTAATCCGCCTGCATGATTGGCAGATGGCATAAATCCGCTTCCTAGAGTGTACATCTTCTGGAGCGGGCAGACTTTTCCCGTATCACAGAAATCGTAAGCATATATACCTCTTGTAAGGCTCGGACATGATGCCGGCTCAACGGCAATTATTCTGTAGTCCGCTTCACCACGGAGTTTTTCGCCCATGAACGGTGAAATAAGTCCGCCAAGATTTGAACCGCCTCCTGCACAGCCTATAATTATATCAGGCTTGATACCATATTTATCCATTGCAGTTTTGGTTTCAAGTCCGATAACAGTCTGATGCAGAAGAACCTGAGAAAGTACGCTGCCGAGAACATATCTGTATCCTTCTGATGATGTTGCGGCTTCGACAGCTTCTGAAATTGCACATCCAAGACTTCCGTTGGTATCAGGATATTCGGCGAGAATTTTTCTTCCAACCTCTGTTGTCATTGACGGAGATGGTGTAACGCTTGCACCGTAAGTACGCATGACTTCACGTCTGAAAGGTTTTTGTTCATATGAGCATTTAACCATGTAAACACGGCAGTCCAAATCAAAGTATGAACATGCCATTGACAAAGCAGTACCCCATTGTCCTGCTCCCGTTTCAGTAGTTACACCTTTAAGTCCCTGTTTTTTTGCATAGTAAGCCTGAGCAATAGCAGAGTTCAGCTTGTGGCTTCCGCTTGTATTGTTACCCTCGAATTTATAATAAATTTTTGCGGGAGTTCCGAGTGCTTTTTCAAGACAGTATGCACGTACAAGCGGAGCAGGACGGTACATTTTGTAAAAGGACTGGATTTCTTCTGGAATATCAATATATGGATTTGTTTCGTCAAGTTCCTGTTTAACAAGTTCATCACAGAAAACAGCACCGAGTTCTTCAGCAGTAACCGGTTTTTTTGTAGCAGGATTGAGAAGCGGTGCTGGCTTCTTTTTCATATCAGCACGGACGTTATACCACTGTTTCGGCAGTTCGTCCTCTGAAAGATAAATTTTATAAGGTATTTTTTCAGTTGACATAATAATTTCTCCTTATTGATTGAATTATGATTAATATTTTTTATTGATTTATCTGTGTCTTCCGCCGCCTCCGTGACCGCCGCTGCTGCTGTGACCACCGCTGTTTCCGTTGCTTCCTCCGCTATTGTTTTCAATTTTGGATTTGGTAGTGTAAGTTCTTATAAATCTGTCATCACGCTGATTGAATTTTGTTTCATCGTGGGAGACATAAACAACAGGATTTGCAGACGCTTTGAATTTATATTTTCCTTTTGTTGCAAAGAAATAAATAAGAGCTGTAACAAGCCCGGCGGGTAAAGCAAAAATCAGAATTTTAAGTCTTTTGACAAACGGAGGTTTATCTGAGATTACAAGTTCATTGTTTTTATAATAAAAATACTTGTCTGATGATGTATCATGATAGTATGTAAGATTTGTGTTGTTATAATAGTAAGCAAGCTGAGTCAGAAACTGTTTTACTGCATTTGTTATATCATCTGAATATCCTGAATAGTCGCCCAGACCGGAAGGTGGGAGATTCGGTGCGATTGCATCAAAAATATCTTCTTTGCATGATTCATAGAATAAAACCGCTTTTCCGCTTGTTGAGATATAATCATAAGCGGGTTGTTCACCTGTAAAGTCCATGAAGAAGAAAACACCGTCTGAATCTTCACCATACATTTTATCATATGTGTCATCTGCAAAGCATTCTGTTTCATAGTCAGTCATCCTGTATGAATCATCAGCAATAAAGATACATATGTTCATTTCAAGCTCCTCTGAACTTTGTTCAACAAGCATATTCATAGATTTTAGCATATCATCATTGAAAAAACCATAGTTGTCAATAATTTTGGATTTACTACTGTCACCGCTCCAACCTCTTTCATATGTTTTGGCAGATGCTGTAAGCATACTCACAGGGAGCAGGGTGAAAGCAGTAAACAATATGATTAAAAGCTTTTTCATAAGAAAAACTGTCCTCCCATGAATATAATAAGTGTTGTGACAATTCCCAGCAAAATTGAGTGAAATGTGAGCTTTTTCTTGTCAAGCGGGGGAGTACCGGCTAATTTTCCGGTCTGTCCGTTTATAGCAAATTCATAAATTTTGTCTTTATAGTTATAGGTCATGAACCATACAGGGAGCATAATATATTCCCATTTTGTTCTGTTTATGTTATATGATTCGTGTTGAATACTTATTGAAGAATAGCTTCCGATGCTTTCTTGTATAATCCTTCTGCCAGCAGTTAACGCACGTTCTTTTATTCGTGGAAACACTCCGGCTTTGTCAACGTCATACTTATCGGCGAAGAATCCGCTGAAAAACGACATGGAAAAATCTTTTAGTTCATTATAATTAAAAGGTTCAATTGATTCCATAAGCACATCTTCAATTTTGCTTTCACCATCCGCAGGAATACCTTTTGTGAAAATCTTTGCATTTCTTATAACAGAATATTCCTGAGTTTCTGTATAGCGGTATTCTTCTGAAGTCCAGTGGCGTATTTTTTTACCTATAGCATGAAAATTAGCTGATATATCACAGTCCGTTACCCAGAATGGAACATATAAACCCGTCATTTTTTCGAGCTGTTGTTCAGATTTGAAATTGTATGGTATGTATGGTTTTTTTCTGCACCATTCTTTGAAAGAAGCGATAGCCTGTTCTCTTGTAATTTTGAATCCTATTATTTTATCGGGCTTGTAATTTCCAGTAAGCTTTCCGGAAAGAATAACAGGATTATGGCAGTAGTAGCAGAATGTAGCCGTTGTTTCATTGTCAGCCATTATCTCAGCACCGCATGACGAACAGGTATAAAGATTTGTATGGGATTCAAATTCAGAAGCATTCTCCTGTTCATGGGGATTCGGTGTTTCAGTTTCCGCATATATTTCTTTTATTTGTTCGGCAGTGAATGAACTTCGGCAGTATTCACACTTCAGTTGCTGTGTTTCAGGACTGAAAATCAGCTCCGCACTGCAATTCGGACATTTATATTGTGAAGCTTCCAGAACATCATCTCCTTTAAGCAAAGCTCTATTAACAGTATACATTATTTGCATTGATTTGTCAAGTGTGGCTTTATTTTATACATAAATACAAGTCTGTCTATTAAGATAAATCTTTTACTTTTAAAAATCTATTGACAGCTTTACAAAAATGTTATATAATAGTAATTGAGGGACGATTGATTTTTTTTAATTTTCCCTATTCAAAGAGATTTTTCATAGGAGGTATATTGAAATGTCATTGACAACAAATGCTAATGTTTTAAAATGGGTTGATGAGATGATTGCTCTCTGTAAGCCTGAAAAGGTTGTATGGATTGACGGTTCTGAAGAACAGCTCAAGGCTCTTACAGAAGAGGTTACTTCTCTTCCGGACGGCGACCCAAATAAGATGTACTATCTTAATCAGGAGAAGCTCCCGGGCTGTCTCTATCACAGAACAGCTGTAAACGATGTTGCACGTGTTGAGGACAGAACTTTTATCTGTACAAGAAATAAGGAAGATGCAGGTCCTACAAACAACTGGTGTGACCCTCAGGAAATGTATGCAAAGCTCCGTCCGATGTATGATGGTGTTATGAAGGGTCAGACAATGTACATCATTCCTTATTCAATGGGTCCGGTTGCTTCACCTATTTCAAAAGTAGGCGTTGAAATTACTGACTCCATCTATGTTGTACTTAACATGAATATCATGACAAGAATGGGCAAGGCTGCTTTTGATAAGCTCGGCGATTCAAATGATTTCGTTCGCGGACTTCACTCAAAGGCAAATGTTGACCCTGAAAACAGATATATTGTTCAGTTCCCTGAAGATAACACTATCTGGTCTATCAATTCTGCTTACGGCGGAAATGTTATTCTTTCAAAGAAGTGTTTCGCACTCCGTATAGCTTCATTCCAGGGTAAAAATGAAGGCTGGATGGCTGAACATATGCTTATACTTGGCGTACAGAAGCCAGACGGTGATACAAAGTATGTATGTGCTGCATTCCCGTCTGCCTGCGGTAAGACAAACCTTGCAATGCTTATTCCTCCGGAGGGCTATCTTAAGGACGGTTACAAGGTATTTACAGTGGGTGATGATATTGCATGGCTCAAGCCGGGCAAGGATGGCAGACTTTATGCTATCAATCCTGAAAACGGTTTCTTCGGTGTTGCTCCGGGTACTAATGCAAAGTCAAACTACAATGCACTTGCTTCCACAATGAAGAACGCTATCTTTACAAACGTAGCTCTCAATAATACTGACAATACAGTATGGTGGGAAGGCCTTGACAAAAATCCTCCGGAAGATGCTACAGAGTGGAAGGGTTCAAGAGTAAACGGCAAGGAATTTACTGCTGTTGTCGGTGCTGACGGAAAGAATCAGAAACTTGCTCATCCGAACTCACGTTTTACAGCTCCTGCAACAAACTGCCCATGCATTTCACCTGAATTTGACAATCCTGAGGGTGTTCCGATTTCTGCTATTGTATTCGGCGGAAGACGTGCTTCTACAACTCCTCTTGTATATCAGTCATTTGACTGGGCACATGGTACTTATGTAGGTTCAGCTGTTTCATCTGAAACAACTGCTGCTGCTGCCGGTGCTGTAGGTGTACTTCGTCATGACCCGATGGCTATGAAGCCGTTTATCGGTTACAATGTAGGTGACTACTGGAATCACTGGCTTGAAATGGGCGAAAAGCTCGGCGATAAAGCTCCTAAGATTTTCAATGTCAACTGGTTTAAGCAGGACGAAAACGGTAACTTCATCTGGCCGGGATTCGGCGACAATATGAGAGTTCTTGACTGGATTATCAAACGCTGTGAGGGTACTGTTGACGCTGAAGAAACAGCTATCGGTTATATTCCTAAGAAGGGCGACATCAATGTTGTAGGTATCGAGGACGAAGTAACTCCTGAAATCATGGATAAGCTTCTCAATGTTGATACTGACCTTTGGAAGCAGGAAATTGCTGAAATGAGAAGATATTACAATGATGATATTGCTGCTAAGGGCGGTAAGATTCCGGCTGCTCTCTATGAAGAGCTTGACAAGCTTGAATCAAGACTTAATGGTTAATTGATTTATTGATATAACAAATAAATCGGTGCATCTTTTTGTGATGTACCGATTTTTTTATTGTTCAAAGAAATTCAATATAATAATATTTTTACTTTTTATCATATTCACTGTCTGAAAAGTTCCACTGTATTTATTATTGGGATTAAAATAACAGAAACAGCAGTCGGCATATTTTACAAGTTCTGCATTCCTCAGTTTCATGCAACCGTTGTAATAATTTTCAGAAACATACTGAATTGAATCGGCAAGAGAAAGAATATTGTAAAAATTTTCTTTCTGCTTAATGTTCATATATTTTGTCTGTTTTATATTTGAGCATGGCAGAATTAGATGAAGTCTGATTTGCAGATAGATTTTCCGTAGTTTCAGCACTGTGAACGCCGATATTGTATCCCAGCCGACAGCTCCGCCGGCATAAAAGTCAGTAAGACCATAATTTTTTATATAGTTTTCAAGTACGCTGTAAAGTTTGTTTTCAAGATTTTTAATATCTCCCGAAATTCTTCTGTGACCTGTAAAACACGCTGATTTCATAGTTTATTCCTGCTTTATATAATATATTTTAAATATCAAGCAAATAATATTGTATTACATGCAATTTTGACTGTATCATAATTTATTTAAAATGTCAAGTAGATATGATAAAATATTTATATGGGCAGGTGATATCATGAAAGAAGAACATTTTGAAAAATATCGTAAAATGGGTCTGAAAATTAATTATTACAGACGACTGAAAAATTTAACGCAGGAACAACTTGCTGAAATAATTGACAAAAGTACAGCTTTCCTTGGTGCAGTTGAAGCCACGAATGTAAATAGAACATTATCACTTGATACTTTGTTTGATATTTCCGAAGTTCTTGATGTTCCTGCGTATAAATTTCTTATTGATGACTGAAATAAAAAAGCTGATGTATTATCAAAAATACATCAGCTTTTTTCTGATTTTACTTTCTGTAGAAAAGATTACTTTAGAATACAAAAAGTTCATAATTTTAACACAAATTTAAAATTAAGTTAATATAATTAAAAGAGAGATTATTTTCCAAGTGTACCATGAGATAGCGATTTGAGATATGCATTTATGAAACCGTCTATATCGCCGTCCATAACAGCCTGAATATTACCATTTTCAAAGCCTGTGCGGTGGTCTTTTGCAAGAGTGTAGGGCATAAAAACATATGAACGAATCTGTGAACCCCATGCAATTTCACGTTGCACACCCTTTATATCCTCAATTTTTTCAAGGTGTTCACGTTCCTTGATTTCCACGAGCTTTGAACGGAGCATTTTCATTGCATAGTCTTTATTCTGATACTGGCTTCGTTGTGTCTGGCATGATACAACAATGCCGGTCGGTTTATGGATAAGACGGACAGCAGAACTTGTCTTGTTTACTTTCTGTCCGCCAGCACCACTTGAACGGTAAACTTCCATTTCAATATCTTCGTCACGGATTTCAACTTCTATGGAGTCGTCAATTTCCGGCATAACTTCGAGAGCAGCAAATGAAGTATGACGTCTGCCGGAGGAATCAAACGGAGAAATTCTTACAAGCCTGTGAACTCCTGACTCTGATTTCATATAACCATATGCGTTTTCACCTTCAATAAGAATAGAAGCCGATTTTATTCCTGCGTCATCGCCGTCAAGATAGTCCATAAGAGTTACTTTATAGTCATGACGTTCAGCCCACATATTGTACATTCTGTAAAGCATTTCTGTCCAGTCTTGAGCTTCTGTACCACCTGCACCTGCATGGAATGTGAGAATAGCATTTGAATTGTCGTATTCGCCTGTAAGCAGGGTTGAAAGTTTTTCATCTTCTAATTTAGCCTTGAAAGCTGCCGCTTCCGATTTTATTTCTTCAACTGAGCTTTCGTCATCTTCTTCAATGGAGAGTTCAATAAGTGTAATAGTATCTTCAAGAGAATTATTAAGTTTATTGAATTTTTCAATTTTACGTTCTAAAGCTTTTGTTTCCTGTAAAACTTTCTGAGAGTTTTCCAAATCGTCCCAGAAGCCTTCAGCAGCAGTTTCAGCATTAAGTTCTTCGATTCTTTCTTTAGCTCCCTTGATATTCAGAACGTCGGCAAGCTCTTCCATTTCTTTACGGTAGCCGATAAGCTCCAATCTTAATTCATCAAGAATAATCATAAAAAAATCCTTTCCTTGTTATAAATACATTTTAATTCACAATACCCCTTGCGGATATGATTCCATATTATTATACCATATTTTTTCTATAACTGCAATAGAAAAAAATAAGATTTTTGATTTATGACAGAATCAAATATGAATAAATCATTAACTAAATGATACGTTTATACAGAACGTAATTATTTGAACATTCACCCAATCTGTGCAACTGCCATATAATAAAGCATAAAAATTATTTTCTGATATTTTTTGAATGGAGAAATTATATTTATGAAGAGTAAAATAAATATACTTATTGCCGGCGGAGATATGCGTCAGATTTTTTGTGCTGATAAGCTTTCTGAAAAATATAATGTAAGTACAACAGGTTTTAATAGTGATTTAATTCATGAAATTTCATTAAAAAATGACTTTTTTGACTGTCTTGTTCTTCCTGTTCCTCCGTTTGATGAAAAGGGCAATATTAGTACACCCTGTTTTGAAGATGAAATGTCTTTGAATGACCTGAGTAAGTATCTGAAAAAAGATTGCCTGATTTTTACAGGCAGAAGTGATAAACGGATTGATGAATTTTTTCCTGAAAATGAAATTATTGATTATATGAATCTTGAGGAACTTACTCTTAAGAATGCAATTCCTACGGCAGAAGGTGCAGTACAGATTGCCATGGATGAACTTCCTGTAACACTTAATGGGTTGCCTGTACTTATAGTGGGAATGGGAAGAATTGGCACTGCTCTTGCTGAAATTCTGAAAGGTTTTGGTGCAGATGTGACCGTTTCTGTCCACAATGCAAAAGGTTCTGCAAAAGCTCGTATTCATGGAATAAAATCTGTATGCACAAAAGACATGGATACTGAATATGGACTTGTATTCAATACTGTTCCGAAGTTGATTTTTACCCGTGAGATTTTAGAAAAATTCAGCAGTAATACTCTGTTTATTGACCTTGCTTCACGTCCGGGCGGATTTGATTTTGAAGCAGCAGCAGAGCTTGGGAAAAAAGTTATATGGGCATTGGGACTTCCCGGAAAAACTGCACCTGTAACTGCCGGAGAATTTGTTGCGGAAACAATCAGCTATATACTTGAGGAAAGGAGTGAAATTAATGAATGAAAATTTAAAGGGTGTGAAAATAGGTTTTGCTATGACGGGTTCATTCTGTACATTTGACCGCTGTTTTCGTCAGGCAGAGCAGTTAATAAAGATGGGTGCGGAACTGATTCCTATAATGTCAGAAAATGCATCAATATTTTCAACACGTTTTGGCACAAATATTGAGAATATCGCAAGACTTAATAAAATAAGCGGAAGGGAAGTTATTATGAATATTTCTGACGCAGAACCTATAGGACCTAAAAATATGACTGATATTGTTGTTGTTGCACCATGCACTTCGAATACTGTGGCTAAACTTGCGAACGGAGTTACCGATACAGCAGTGACAATGGCAGTAAAATCTCATCTCAGAAGCGGAAAACCTGTTGTACTTGCAATAGCTTCAAATGATTCCTTATTGGGTTCGGCAAAAAATATAGGTGAATTATTCAACAGAAAAAACTATTATTTTGTACCTATGCTTCAGGATGATATTGAAAAAAAACCCGCTTCGCTTGTAGCTGAATTTGAAATGATTCCGCAGGCAGTTGAGGCTGCTTTTAATGGAATACAACTAAGACCTATAATTTATAATAAATAATATTTTATTTTTGAAAAGCCTGTTTTGATGAAATGATATTATGTATCAATTTCACTTATATCAGGCTTTTTCAATTCTTGCTGTATTTTTTAGAAATTTTTCGTAAGATATTATAATTTATCAGTTAAATTACATAATAATTCGCTTTTGTAAAATACAAATCTGTGTAATCATCTGAAAATTTTTAAATTTTGCAAATAAGACTTGATTTTATAGAAAAAAGTGGTAAAATATAATTAGCACTCAAACAGACAGAGTGCTAAAAAGAGAGATTTTATTTTTTAGGAGGTATATATTATGACTATCAAGCCTTTACAGGACAGAGTTGTTGTAAAAATGGCAGAAGCAGAGGAAACCACCAAAAGCGGTATAATTCTTTCAGGTTCAGCAAAAGAAAAGCCTGAATTTGCAGAGGTTATCGAAGTAGGCCCGGGAACTTCAGATGTAAAAATGGAAGTCAAAAAGGGTGACAAGATTCTCATTTCAAAATATTCAGGTACTAATGTTAAGCTTGACGGTGAGGAATATATCATTGTAAAGATGGAAGATATTCTCGCAGTTGTTGACTGATTAAAAGAAAAATTCAGATAAGGAGATTGATTATCATGGCTAAGGATATTAAATACGGTGAAGACGCAAGAAAATCTTTACAGGCTGGCATTGACAAGCTTGCTGATACTGTAAGAATCACTATGGGACCAAAGGGCAGAAATGTTGTTCTTGATAAGAAATTCGGTGCTCCGCTCATTACTAATGACGGTGTGACAATTGCCAAGGATATTGAGCTTGAAGATGCTTTTGAAAATATGGGTGCACAGCTTGTAAAGGAAGTTGCCACAAAGACTAATGATGCTGCTGGTGATGGTACGACTACAGCTACTCTCCTTGCACAGACAATTGTCCGTGAAGGTATGAAGAATATTGCTGCCGGTGCAAATCCTATGGTACTTAAAAAGGGCATCGCAAAGGCTGTTGACGTTGCTGTAAAATCTATCGTTGATAACTCAAAGGCTGTTACAGGTTCAGAGGATATCGCAAGAGTTGGCACTGTTTCGTCTGCTGATGAAAATGTAGGTAAGCTTATTGCTGAAGCTATGGAAAAGGTAACTGCTGATGGCGTTATCACTATCGAAGAAAGCAAGACTGCTGAAACATACAGTGAAGTTGTTGAGGGTATGCAGTTTGACAGAGGTTACATTTCACCTTATATGGTTACTGATACTGATAAAATGGAAGCTGTTTATGATGATGCTTTCATACTTATCACAGACAAGAAGATTTCTTCAATTCAGGAGATTCTTCCGCTCCTTGAGCAGATTGTAAAAATGGGCAAGAAGCTTGTTATCATTGCTGAGGACGTTGAAGGTGAAGCTCTTACAACTATCATACTCAATAATCTCCGCGGAACTTTCAAGGTAGCAGCTGTCAAAGCTCCCGGATTCGGCGACAGACGCAAGGAAATGCTTAAGGATATCGCTGTTCTTACAGGCGGTGAGGTTATCACAAGTGAACTTGGTCTTGAACTTTCAGAAACAACTATTGACCAGCTTGGTACAGCTAAACAGGTTGTTATCCAGAAGGAAAATACCATTATTGTTGACGGTGCAGGAGATAAGGACGCTATCAGGTCAAGAGTTGCACAGATTCGTGCTTCCATTGAAACAACTACTTCTGATTTTGACCGTGAAAAGCTTCAGGAAAGACTTGCAAAGCTTGCAGGCGGTGTTGCAGTAATCAAGGTAGGAGCTGCAACTGAAATTGAAATGAAGGAAAAGAAGCTCCGTATTGAGGATGCTCTTGCTGCTACAAAGGCTGCTGTTGAAGAAGGTATTGTAGCAGGCGGTGGTACTGCATATATCAATGCAATTCCTGCTGTTGACAAAATGCTTCCGAGCCTTGACGGTGATGAGAAAACAGGTGCAAAGATTATTCTTAAGGCACTTGAAGCTCCTGTACGTCAGATTGCTGAGAATGCAGGTCTTGAGGGAAGTGTGATTGTTGACAAAATCAGACGTTCACGCAAGCAGGGTTATGGATTTGATGCTTATAATGAAGTTTATACTGATATGCTTCCTGCCGGCATCGTTGACCCGACTAAGGTTACACGTTCAGCACTTCAGAATGCAGCTTCTGTTGCAGCAATGGTACTCACAACAGAGAGCCTTGTTGCTGATATTCCGGAAGAAACTCCTGCTGCTGCAATGCCTGCCGGCGGAATGGGCGGAATGTATTAATAATTTGAAATATAATAATAAAAGCGAACCTGATTTTTCAGATTCGCTTTTTATTGTTATGAATGATTATTTATTGAAACATCAAGAGCAGTTTTGGTTATCGGTAAATCTGTCTGTTTGATAAAACCGGCTTCAATTGCTTGAATTGCATTTGCATCAGCACCTGTTACACCGTCACCGTTATCAACAACATCGGCATTTACTGCACCCTGTTCAGAAAGTTCATATTCATCTGCATTGCCGAGAGCTTGAATTATAGCGGTTGCATCGGCAATTGTTACCTTGTCGTCACAGTTTGCGTCGCCCCAGAGAGTAACCTCAGTATTTCCGCCGGAAGCTGTTGTTTTATCCGGTTCAGATGTAGAAGGCTTTGTGGCAGGTTCTGTGGTAGGATTTTCAATAGGATTATCAGAAAGTTTTCCACATACTATACCAGCTCCGACTGTTGACATGAATACAGTACCGAATTCGTTCATATCGCCGACAAGGAAATTGCCGTTTCCAGTTCCGCCGTATAGTTTATCGGTATTTATGCAGTCCCATGATTTTCCACCGTCAGTTGAACGATAGATACCTTCAACATCAGTTTCAGCAGGTTTGCCATACATAAAGAGCGTATTTACACCGCCTTCTTTTTCGGGTGCACCGTATCCGATAGTTTTGCAGTAACTTACATCTGTTTTTTCAACTTTACTTCCGCTGTCAGTGATTATATATAAACCATTCCAGCCTGTAGCCATAGCAATTGTATCATCAGTAATATAAGCAAGGTCGCCCGTATGGTCACATTCATCATATTTGCAGATAATATTTTTCTTGAATGTTGCACCATAATCTGTGCTTATATAAAAATCGTACTGTGCATCATCAAGAGTCGGTTCTTTTTTGCTTGTGTCAGATGACCAGTATGAGTTGTATTTTATACCGGAACCGTAAACGATAGCAGGATTATTTGGGTCAACAAGCGGATAAGTTGTTTTTGAACCTTCAAGACCTGTAGCTTCTTTCCATGTTGCACCAAAATCATCAGTATAGCTTATAGAAGCATTGTCCTTGCTTGCCTTAATGAATCTGTAAGAGCCGTCTTTAAGTTCGGTGATGGCTATTTTGCCTCCGCCGTTCGGAACTTTAAGGTCAGTCCATGTTTCACCGCCGTCAAGAGAATAGAAACCCTTGGCTTCATTTTCACCGACACGTGCCATAACTTTGGTATTTGACGGACAGTATGCGATAGCGGAAGTAGAACCTATATTAGGCTGATACTGTTTGGGATTCTGAGTAATATCAGTATGAATAAATCCGTCATAATCACCAATAGCAGAATAATTATCTCCGCCTGGTACACTTACAAAATCAAGAGCGACAACTTCTTCAACACCGTCAGGCTGGAAATAGAACTGTACTCCCTTTTCGTCCCATACATTATCACAGGCATAAACGCCGTTACCTGAAGTCATAAGAATTCTGTCAGGATTTCTCGGGTCGATAAGAATACCGCTTCCCCAATGACAAGCCTTGCCATAAATCCAGTCATATCCATTGGTATCAATAGGAAGAGAGACAAATTCCTTATGAGAACCTCCTTCGTCATAAATAGTTTCGCCCTGACCCGGAGTAATGTTCTGCCATGTTTCACCACCGTCAGTTGAACGGAAGAAATGGTCACCCCATGCGATACTGCCATCGGTCCATTCTTCTTCAAACCACTGGTCAGACCACATACCGCAGGTTCTTGCCACCATTTTGTTAGGGTCATTTTTATCAACTTCAATCATACCGACAGCATTGTCAGTAACAGAAAGTTTTGTAACTTTACCGGATTCGGTATTGTATTTATAAGCTCCGCCGGCTGAACCTGAAAAAGCAAGACCAGCAATGTAAGTAAAGAAAATATTTCCTTGACCGTCATTGGTTATGGAGCAGGGGTAGTTATCATTTGGCAAATCTTTGGAAAGTTCTGTAAATTTATCGTTTTTTACATCAGCAACATGGATGTTTGCCTGACCCGTGACAGAAGTGCCGACATAAACCTTTCCATCTTCAATAAGGATACAGCCTATACCGTTCTGCTGATTGTATTCCTTATCTTCTGTACCTCTTACCATATGGTCGGTCCACATAGGATATTTAAGGCTTGTTTTGAAAAGACCAAGGTCATCATATCCCATTACAGGATTCCATGTCTTACCACCGTCAGTTGACTTGATAAGGGCAGATTTTCCGGAAGTTACGTCTCCGCCGGCATAAATAGTATCAGTGTTGTCAGGGTCAATGGCAATCGGTTCAATACATTCACGTCCATCGCCATTTCCATGAACCTGAATAAGCTCGGTAACATCAGTCTGTGTAAATGTTTTACCGCCGTCAGTAGTTTTGAATATTACTGTTCTTGCATCTGAAAAGTAAGCACATCCGCAGAGAAAATAAACAGTGTTGTCATCTGTCGGGTCAATAGCTATGCCTTTTACAGAAAGCATGCCTTTGTCTGCATCATTAATGAATGAAAACATTTGTTCCCACTGGTTTGTTTCATAGTTCCATTTGTATGCACCGCCGACATCTGTACGCAGATACATTTCCTTTTCGCCCGTAACAATACCTGAAACGAATCCAGCACCGCCTATTTTAACAGAATCCCAGACCATGTTATCTGTTAAATCAGCAGCTGAAACCTCAATGGGTTTGTCCAGATTAATTGGTGTAATGCAAACAACACTCATACAGAAAGCAAGTGCACCTGCTGCTGTTTTCTGAAAAAAATTCATTTTGGAAACCTCCTTGTTAAAAATAATTTTATAGCTATATTATAGCATATTATTATATTTTTGTCAATAAGAAATTCGAATTGGATTATTTTAAGACAATTTTTTCACCGTCATGACTTATTATAGTATTTTCAAAGATTTTCCTGATACTTTCAGAATATTCATTCGGATTTTTAAGTGCCGGACTGTAATGAGTAAGCCATAGCATTTTGGATTTTGAATTTTTTGCCAGTTCTGCACTCTGCGAAAATACCATGTGACCTTTTTCAGCCATTTTTCCTATATATTCATCGTCTCCGTACATGCCCTCGCTTATAAGTAAATCTGAATTTTCAGCAAAATCCGTCATTTTACTGAAATATCTGCTGTCTGTTATATAAGTGATTTTTATTGGTTTTCTCTTTCTGTCCGTCACCATTTCAGATGTTATCTGTCTGTTGTTTATTGTTATTGTCTTTCCTGAATGCAGTTCTTTCCAATATTTTACATCTATTTTCAGTGATTTGGCTTTCTGCGGGTTGAATACAGGTTTTCTGTTTAAAATGAATGAATATCCCAGACAGTCAATGCTATGTTCAAGAGGCATTGAACTGACTGATATTTCATTCCAGTCAAATTCTGATTTGTCATATGTGGATAATTCGTTTATTTCAATTTCAAAAGGTAATGCCGGACATATACAGCATAATTTTTTGATAGTGTCTGTTATTCCGGTAATACCATAGATTTTTAATACTCCGGTTTTTCCGCAGTTTCCGAGTGAAAGCAAAAGCCCTGGGAGTCCGGATATGTGGTCTGCATGAACATGGGTTATAAGCAGTATATCCAGATGACTTAATTTAATCCCATGCTTATTTATTGCTATCTGCGTTCCTTCTCCACAGTCAATCAGACAGGCTTTTCCTTTGTATTCAAGCCACAGACTTGTCAGCCACCTTTCCGGTAACGGAAGCATTCCACCTGTGCCTATAAGATTTACTTCTATCATTTTTTATCACCGCCTTTATTAATTATTGTTATATCATAAAATGGTTGTATTGTCAATAGATTTTTAATTGTTTTACACACTACTGCATAATATTGACTTTTTTTTTACTTGGTGGTATAATTATAATTAATTATTTATAAGTCTGATAAAACGTTTTTTTTAGAATCGAGGAATAATTTTATGTCTAACCGTTTTACTTATGATGACAGCTTTACAGGAAAAGCAGATAAAAATATAATGAAAATTCTTGGCGAAAAACAGAATGAATCGGATATGAAACCGCTGAAAAAAATCCTATATGCTGTTATTGAAAATGAACTGACTGATAAACAGAAACAGGTTGTTATGCTTTATTATTTTAAGAATATGAACAGTACAGAAATAGCTTCAAAGCTTTCAGTAACTCCTCAGGCAGTTCTTAGAACGCTTTCAAGGGCAAGGGTTAAAATATACAGTATTCTTAAATATTATCTTATGCTCAGAGGCTGAAAAATGAAGAACTGTATTTATGATTTTTTGAAAAACTATGCTGAATCTGATGTTCTGCGTTGTCATATGCCGGGGCATAAAGGCAGAGGAGACAAATTGCCATATGGTCTTGACATTACCGAAATCAAAGGAGCAGACAGCCTTTTTGAAGCAGACGGAATTATTCTTGAAAGTGAGAAAAATATGTCTGCTCTTTATAACACTGCCGCTTCTTTTTATTCAGCATCTGGTTCATCTTTGTGTATTCAGGCAATGTTGTTTGCTATGAAGCTTGAAAAAAGAAAAATTATTGCAGTCCGGAATGTTCACAGGTCTTTTATCAATGCTGTTGCACTTCTTTCACTTGATGTCAAGTGGATTCTTCCTGATTATAAAACAGGTATTCTTTCAGGTGAAATAAATCATTCTGAAGTTGAAAAAATTCTAAGGGAAAACAATAATTCATGTTTTTATGTTACTTCACCGGATTATACCGGAAGAATGGCAGATATTTCAGGTCTTTCGGAGATATGCAGAAAATATAATACTCCTCTACTTGTTGACAATGCACATGGAGCACATCTTAATTTTTTTGAAAGAAGTCTGCATCCCATTGCTCTTGGTGCTGATATATGCTGTGATTCAGCACATAAAATGCTTCCTGCCCTTACCGGTGCTGCAATTCTTCATACATCACAGAAAAGATATTCTAAAATTCTGCGTCACTGTATGAGCATATTTGCATCAACAAGTCCATCTTATCTGATACTTGCTTCACTTGACTTATGCGGAAATTATATTAATGAAAACATAAGAAATGACATTGCAGAAAATTTAAAATATATAAATGATTTCAGAGAAAGGTTCAGCCGTAAACTTGTTTTTACAAACGGTGAACCATTTCATATTACTGTCAATACTTCGGAAAGCTTTATAAATGGAAATGATTTTGCATCATTTCTCCGTGAAAACGGTGTAGAATGTGAATATGCTGACGATAATATAGTGATACTTCTTATGTCGCCTATGAATAAATCAGATGATTATAGGCGGCTTTCTGATGCCTTTGAAAATTCCCTGAAGGTTGTCAGAAAAAAATATATTCCTTGTAAGCCATTTTTGAAAAAACTTCCTGAAAAGGCATTGAGTATAAGCGAAGCAGCTTTTGCACAGAGTACTGAAATACCTGTTGAAATGTCAGAGGGCAGGATATGTGCGTCAATAAAAGTTCCATGTCCTCCGGCAATACCTGTAGCAGTAAGCGGAGAGATAATAAACAGCGATTGTATAAATATATTTCAGAGTTATGGCATAAGGAAAGTGTTATTGATTGATGAAAGTTTTAAGAAATGAGATTTGATTATATGAAAAAATTTTATGGGAATAAATATACTGTCGGTATTTTAAATAATATGATAAAAAATAAATGTGCTGCACATTCGGTAATTTTTTACGGCGAAAATGGCTGCGGTAAAAAAATGGCTGCAAATTATTATACATCTCAACTTCTTTGCGAGAATAATATAGAAGGCAAATCATGCGGTGTATGTAAATCTTGCAGAAATACAGCCGATATGACACATCCGGATGTTACTTATGTTCAGACAGAAGGGAAACTGAAAGGCTATTCTGTTAAAACTATTCATGCAGTTATCAGAGATTCTTTTATCAAACCCAATAATAATACAGGAAAAAAGATATATATTTTCAGAGACTGTTCCAATATGAGTATTCAGTCACAGAATATGCTTCTTAAACTTATTGAAGAACCACCTGATTATGCTTATTTTATTTTTACTGCTGAATCAAAATATGAATTTCTTCCGACTATTATTTCTCGCTGTATATGCCTTGCGGTCAATATTTGTACTATACCGGAAGCAGAAACGGCATTAACTGAAATCGGTTATAAATCTTCTGATATATCTGCTGCAACAGAGTGTTTTCAGGGAAATATCGGCAGATGTATTGAATATATAGAAAACAAGGATTTTCGTCAGAAAGTTGAACTGACAAAAAATATCGCAGAAAGTATATTGAATTGTGATGAATACAAACTTAATTTTCTGCTTACTTCAGCAGGCAGTGAAAAAAATGAATTTAAAGTTGTTCTTTCAATGTTGGATAATATAATTGGTGATTCGGCAGTATTTTCATCGGACAAATATTCAGTAAGCAGATGCTGTTCACGTGATTTAGCTGTTATGCTTTCAGAAATTCTTACAATGCGTCAAATTTTAATAATTCATGAAAAAATTGAAGGAGCTGTAAGAGCTGTTGAATCTAATGTCAGTATATCGCTTTCGGCGGCGTCTTTATGTGCTGAGATAATGAGAGTTTTGACATGATTTATTTAATTACTTTTTGTATAAGTTAATCTTTTAAGTAACATTTTGTTCATCTCTATTTTTTTATTTACAATAAGGTGCCAAAATGTATTACTTGCTTGACAAATGACAAAATATCTGCTATAATGCAGATAATATAAGATAGTTATAGTATGAGAGGATTGTTCTATGAAGGAAATAGTTGGTATAAGATTTAAAAAAGGCGGAAAGGTTTATTATTTTTCACCTGATAATCTTGATTTTGAAATTGGTGACTTTGCTGTTGTTGAAACTGTAAGGGGAATTGAATGCGGAGAAGTGGTTATTGCAAACAGAGAAATGGCAGATATTGAAATTCCGTCTGCACTCAAGTCTGTAATGAGAAAGGCATCTGAAGAAGATTTATCTATACTTGAAAAAAATAGACAAAAAGAAAAAGAAGCTTTTAAGGTGTGTCAGGAAAAAATTGCTCTGCGTAATCTTAAAATGAATCTGATTGATGTTGAATGCACATTTGACAATAATAAGCTTCTTTTTTATTTTACTGCTGAAACAAGAATAGATTTCAGGGAACTTGTGAAGGATTTGGCTGCAATTTTTCGTACCCGCATTGAATTAAGACAAATCGGTGTGCGTGATGAAGCAAAGGTTTTGGGCGGACTTGGAATATGCGGAAGAGAATTTTGTTGTAAATCATATATGGGAGACTTCAATCCTGTTTCAATAAAAATGGCTAAGGAGCAGGGGCTTTCATTGAATCCGACTAAAATTTCAGGGACTTGCGGAAGGCTTATGTGCTGTCTTAAAAATGAACAGCCTGCTTATGAGAGCCTTTTGAAAATCACTCCCAAGGTTGGTGCAATTATCGTTACTCCGAATGGCGAAAAGGGCAAAGTGATTGATTCAAATCTTATTACAGGCAAGCTGAGGGTCAAAACTGAAAAGTCTGAAGTTCCCGTAGTTTTGGACAGAGTGGAAGTAAAGCTTCTCAGGGACGCTGAGATAAAAATGAGCAAAGATGAAATACGTGCATTGAAAAAGCTTGAGGGAAAGTAATGCAGAAAATAAATTATGGCCGTATTCTTGATGAAAAACTGAAAGAAATTGAAAAATCAGGTAAGAAGTCAGATTTACTGCTCCATGCCTGCTGTGCTCCCTGTTCCAGTCATACTATTCTTTATCTGTATGATTATTTTAATATTACTCTTTATTTCTGTAATCCGAATATAGCACCCGAGGAAGAATATGAATACCGCAAAAATGAACTTAAAAGACTTGTATCTGAAATGAAGCTGTCAGTAAATATAATTGATGAGGATTATAATTCTGAGCCTTTTTATAAGCTTGCAAGGGGCTTTGAAAATCTTCCGGAGCGTGGAGAGAGATGTCGGCGGTGTATTGAGTATCGTCTCAGGAAAACAGGGGAGCTTGCAAAGAAAATGAGTTCAGATTATTTTACTACAACGCTTACCATAAGTCCGCATAAAGACTGTGATTTTATAAATCAGTGCGGTGAAAGAATTTCTGACGAACTGAATATAAAATATCTTTTTTCAGATTTCAAAAAGCATGATGGTTATAAGCATTCCATAGAACTTTCAAGAGAATATAATCTGTACAGACAGAATTACTGCGGATGTATCTATAGTAAAAGGATGAGTGAAAATGGCTAAGGAACTGAAAACAAATGCTATGCGGTTTCTGGATAAATGCAGAATAGAGTATACTGTTCATACTTATAAGTGCGATGAATTTATTGATGGTATTGATGTTGCTGAAAAGCTGAATCAGCCGCTTGATGAAACTTTTAAGACCCTTGTTGTATATGGCAAATCAGGCAATTATTATTGTTTTCTGCTTCCGGTTGCAATGGAGCTTGATTTGAAAAAGGCAGCAAAAAGCGTCGGGGAAAAATCGATTGAAATGATTCATGTAAAAGATATAACCAAAGTTACAGGATATGTACGTGGCGGATGTACTCCGATAGGTATGAAAAAGCAGTTTATGACTGTAATCCATAATTCTGCCGAAAAACTTGAACTTTTTTATATAAGCGGAGGACGTAT
>ERZ777011.1414-NODE-1414-length-25244-cov-3.862162_pt1 | contig 25244 bp, 18 predicted proteins | sample MGYA00374964_ERZ777011 | MGnify/ENA primary metagenome ERZ777011 (study PRJEB29310, sample SAMD00008975) | mouse gut metagenome | study: EMG produced TPA metagenomics assembly of the Metagenome analysis of fecal microbiota from mouse which was promoted... | reverse complement strand
TACGCCACCTTGCCAAGGTGGAGGTCGCGGGTTCGAGTCCCGTCTATCGCTCTTTCTAAAACACGGCGGAACCCCATAAAATAGGGATTCCGCCGTGTTTATTTTCTTTATCGTCATTACTATAATGACATTTGGCCGTTCGTTTTCTTTTCCCCTTTTGAATGCGCGTTCTCTACCTTCTGCCAGATCCATTTCATTTTACATCCGATGCTTCATGTATGTATATACCAAAGTTTGAAATATACCTTGACAGGCGAGATATATTTTAGTATATTGTAACTGTAAAAACGCACCGGAAAGACGGACAGTAATTATTCTGTCCTACCTTCCGGAGCAGAACAGCTACGGCTGTCCGATTAACAGGGACAATATGAAAATAGCAGTTGGAACTGGATGAAATGCAGACAGGGGTGGATATTGCAGCATCGGCTGTATTATGCTGCAGCCAAAACAGTTTTGTGTTTATAGTGAGGAAAAGATGTTGAAGCTTAGTAATTTCAATTTAAGCATTAAGAACAAAAAATTATTGACTGACGTAAATGTTGAATTTTCAAACGGAAAAATAAATCATATTCTCGGGAAAAACGGTGTGGGAAAATCGATATTTGCAAAATATCTCATGTTAAATAATGAAAACATTACTGTTATAGGCAGCTATTCGAATGTTCCTGAAGATATTACCTTCAGCGAATTGAAAAAAGTACTGATAAAGAAGTTCGGCAGGGATCAGGTGGAACGCCTGTGCAGTATTTTAAACATTTCTAATATAGATGAAAAGACCGTACTCAAAAAACTGAGCGACGGGCAAAGACAAAAAATCAAGATAATCGTATTTCTGCTATTTGATAAAGATATTATTATTCTTGATGAAGTTACAAACGCATTGGATAAAACGACTCAAAACGAAATTTATGACTTGTTTCATACTTACATAAAAAGGAACCCGGAAAAGGTAATTCTTAACATAACCCATAATTTGTCAGATTTAAACAGCATGGATGGAGAGTATTTCCTTTTTGAAGAATATGATATTAAGAAATACAGTAGCAGAAAAGAACTGATAGACTTATATATTCATGGAGGTACCCAGTGATTTATCTGGAATTTAAAAGAAGCATACACAATAAAACAATGATATATCTTATAACGGTGACGACAGCAGCCTTTGTGATGGGATGGGCGCTTCCTTTTAGCTTGGAGCATATAACGGCTATCAGGTATGATTATTATATGTTCAGTACTTATACGGTTTTTACGCAATTCGGTTTTCTGCTTTTCGGTTTTGTAACATCCTATTTTTTCAATAAGGATTATAAGGATAGGAATACTATTTTTTACTCATATTTCAAAATTAATATTTTTAAATACTATTTGATGAAAGTAACAGTACTGCTTATTGAAGAGATTATATGTATTGCCGGAGGACTGCTAATTATCGGTGCACTATTTGGTTCGTTCCAATATTTCCTGCCATGTCTTTTGCTATATACCGTGGTAGTATTTCAATATTTTATTGTGGTTGGGGCAATTTCCCTGATCTTTAAAAGTCTGTTAATGTCACTTGGAATAAGTATTGTATATTGGATTGGCTCCATCGTCATTGTATCATTCGGTGGTGTCTGTAAATATTTTGCGGTATTTGATGCCTCGAATTCGTTATATGGCCATGTTGAAAAATATTTTAGTCAGGGAATATCTGTGCCGGCAGCAGAATTTACAGATCCGGCTATCGGATTTGGACTTTTCATTATAGCTGCATTAATACTATTATCCGGAACCTCCAAAAAATGGATCCTAAAAGGACTATAAAGTTACCGAAAAATCTGCTTGCAACAGCCGTAAAGTGATGTTATGCTATTTATAATAGTGGTGGTGTCAATCCTGTTTCATTGTGGTGCATTCACAATACCACAGTCGGGATCCGGCCTCCACTGTTTTTGTTGGAACACGGGATTGGAGGTGTCTTTATGGTCTGTCGTAATTGTGGAAAAGAATTATCGGAAACTGCTCTCTTTTGCAGATATTGCGGTATGCCGGTACAGGCCCCGGTGACCGATACGGAAACACCTGCACCGGATACTCATTCTCCGGCAGCCGGCACGGAAATGCCTGCACCGAATGCACATTCTCCGGCAGCCGGCACGGAAGCGGCACCTGCCCCCGACAATTCGATAGCCTTCAGGGGAAAACGTGTCCGCCGGTCCCTTGCCCGCCTGCTCCTGTTTCTCATTTTCGCAGGCAGCTTTGCCGCCAGCGGCTGGCTCACCTTCAGGGCCTGGCAGGACTGGCGTAATCCTTATCAGGCAGCCGCCTTTACCGCACTGGAAGAAAATATCGCCAAGGCAGAAAATTCTGCAGGCAGACTCTCGGATCTGGAGAATCTTCTGGCAGACAATTCCAGGGAAATCCGGGAATCTCTCTCTTCCGTTGTCCGCTACCGGGACCTGCGCCAGGAAGAAATCCTAAGCACCCTGACCGGACATGGGGATTTCAACTACAGCGCCCTGTTTGCAACGGAACCCTTTTCCTCCGCATACTGGCAGTATATCAGCGATCTCCTGGCGGCCTTTCGCCAGGACAGCCTGGCCGACAGCTGGCTCCGCCCGTATTATGCCTATTCCATGGCATACAACGCAGCCCCCGGGATCCGGGAGGATCTATGGCTTTATGACGGCTACAACGATTCCAAAAGATTCAACGATGTTTTATACGACCCCCAGCGCTTTTACGTCAGCTATTATACTGCTGTTTTGAGCGACCATCTTCTCCTGAATAACCACCTGTATGTCACAGGCACGGATATGCTGAACACCCTCTTCGGCATACCAGGCTATATTCTGGATGACGCCGTTTTTGTGAAAGCCTGCGGCGGAAATCCCGATCCTGGGAATATGGTGGTTCCCGACTGGACCCCTCAGGATTACGATGCCTTCTGGAGTTCTGCCGACGAGCGTTCCTATTCGGAGCATGCGGTCTGGACGGACTGCAATCTGTCCGCCCGGGATCTGGATATTGACTGGAATGCCCTGGTAGATGAAGCTGCCTATTACAGGGCTTACGAGAAATTTATGAATACCATAGCCCCGGGCCTTAACCGATATGGCATGGCGCAATATGTACCGGACGATGATTATTTCGGCGGTGTCCGGTATGAACTGCCGGGAAACGAAGCGACTCTGGAAGAAATCGCCGCTGCCTATATTGCCAGGCACTCGGAATGCCTGGCGGATCTGGGCATAGACATGGATACCCTTCCCTCCTCCTATGACAGTCTGATCGCCGGGGAAGAGTCCCGGCTGGGGGAACTCACGGCAACAGCCGAGGACTTGAATCTTCAGAAAACCGAAGCGCTGCGTCAAAAGGACGGCAAGGCCTTCCTGCAGGCACAGCAGGAAAAGCTTATCGCCCTGCAGGCACAGCATACTGCAGATGCCGCTGCCAACCTCCGGGTATTTGCCGCAATTTCCCTGTTTCTGTTTATCATGACAGTTACCGGACTGCGCTGGTTTATCCGCTCCTTACGGTAAAAGGTCCGCCCCTCCACTCACTATGAAACCGATATTTTCGGCACTTGCGCCGCTATCCAGCTTACCGTTGTAGTCCACGGAAGAAATATGCAGAATATTGCCTTCTGCTGTATAAACGCCATTCCAGGAATCCGAAAGCTCCGGCGTCCCGTGAAACGTCACATCTACGCTCCAGCCCTCGATAGCGGCGCCGGATATATTCTCCACCGTCACTTCTAACTGGTAGAAAAAGCTGCCGTTGGATTCCCAGCTGTTGACCAGCGTAACCTCCGCAGCCAGGCCTTCACCGGCTGTAGCCGTCACGCCTCCGGCCTGGCCGGAACCTGTCTGTTCCCGATCAGGCTGCTCTGTACCTGTCTGTCCGGCGCTCTCCCGGGCCTGGCTCTCCTGATCCTGGTTTCCCCGGTTCGGATCCCTTTGGCTTTGATTACCCTGTCCCTGATTATCCCGGAACATCTGTCCCACACCGGAATCGATCCGGCCGTCATTTTCCCGATCCCGGCCTTCCCTTCCGCTGTCTCCCTGATTCCGGTCTTCCCGGATCCGGCCCTGGCTTTCCTGATCGCGGTCCCCCCGGCTTTCCTGGTCAGCCGCCCCTGCGTCCCGGCCCCCTGCCAGTATGCCATAAAGCCATTTCCCCGTGCTGCTCAGTTCGTCCCCGGTAAACCCGCTGGTCTTGGTGCAGGACGCACTGAAAAGGGAGGAAGTCTCGTTCTTATTTGACAGATTCCAGGCCACATAGCTGACCCCGTATCTGTCCATCGTCTCCACCCAGGCCTCAGCCTGGGCCTCGTCTATTCCCCCGTTTCCACTGGCGTCACATATGCTGTACTCCGACACGAATATCGGCAGACCCCCATCCAACGCGGCTGTCATTGCCTGCCGAAGAGACTCCTTGTGGGTAGCAGCATAAAAATGCAGCGTATACATGATGTTATCCCAATCCGTGACCGGATCCGCCGCAGCCTGCTCCACATACTGGCTCCAGTTGGGTGTGCCCACCAGGATCACCGCATCCTCGTCATTCTCCCGTATTACCGGGATTATTTCCCCCGCATACTCCTTGATCCGGTTCCAGCTTGTTCCGCCGTTCGGCTCGTTACAGATTTCATAAAGGACATTATCCTGATCCGCAAATTCCGCAGACATTTCCCGGAAAAAGTTCTCAGCATCTTCCTTATAAGTATTCGGATCTCCGTCGGATAAGATATGCCAGTCAATAATCACGTACATATCCTGGTCCGAGGCATATTTTACGCCGTCCCTGATTAACTGCCTGAGCCGTTCCCGGTCGCCCCCCGTACAGTAGCCGCCGGATTCTCCGGTATACATGGCCAGCCGGACTACATTGGCCTTCCATTCTTCACGCAGCTCCCGAAAAAGCTCCTCATTCACATATTCCGGAAACCAGGCAAGTCCATGGGTGCTGACACCCTTAAGCTGCACCGGATTCCCCCGGCTGTCGCACAGGCTGCTTCCGATGACCTGCAGCGCGCCATAATCCGAAACCCCTCCGGCCGGCTTAACTTCCGCCCCGGAGGCTTCCTGCTCCTGGTCCGGCCTTGCTTCCGCCCCGGAGGCTTCCTGCTCCTGGTCCGGCCTTGCTTCCGCCCCGGGGGCTTCCTGCTCCTGGTCCGATTTCTCTTTTCCCTGCTCCGGCTTCCCCTGCTGCCCCGTCCCGGAAGCTTTCTCCTTACCGCTTCCGCCAGCCTGACCGGCCTCATTGTCCCCAGCCTTGTCCGGCCCTTTGCTCCCCGGCTCTGAACTGCCTTCCCCGGCCTGCCCGGCCCCGGAGGCTTCCTCCGCACCCGAATCCTTCTCCGATGAAATACCTGCGGCCTGCTCCCGGTCCTGTCCCCGGCCCTGCCCCAAAAGCAACAGCGCGGCAGCGGCGGCAGCTATCACCAGAAGCACCGTTACTACAAGAATGACACTCTTCTTTTTACCCATTCGCCTTTTCCTCTTTCTTCTGTTGCCGCTTCAGACCGGCAAACATCCTGAACAGTACGGCCACCGCGGCAATGGCCAGAGTAACCTCTGCTACCGTCTGGGCATAGGCAAGCCCATACAAGGGGAATAACGCATTTAATATATACAGTGCCGGTATCTCCAGAATAATTTTACGCATTACGGCGAAAATCAGCGATTTCTTGCCCATTCCGCAGGCCTGGAAGACACCTACCGCCAGAAAATCCGTGGCCAGGAAGGGAGTAGCCAGACACATGCCCCTCAGGAAGCGGGAACCGTATCCAATGATAGTCTCATTCTTCATAAACATAGTAATCAGGCCTTCCGCACCGATATAGTAGCCCACCGAAGCGGCCGACAGGAATCCTACTGTCAGCTTTGCGGCAAACACAAGGGTCTTTTTCATACGTTCGTAATTTTTGGCCGCGAAATTGTAGCTGATTAACGGCATAATCCCCTGAGACAGACCCATGGCCACATACATGGGAATCATATTGATCTTTTGTGCTATGCCCATGGCCGCCACCGCGTCGGAGGAAAAAGCTGCCGTGAAATTATTCAGAACCGTCATCCCCGTTACATTCAGAAGATTCTGTATGGCAGCCGGAATCCCCACACCGCAGACACCCGCCACAATTGCTTTGCGGAAGCAGAAATATTTCGGATGAATGCAGACATAAGTCCGCCCTCTCCTTACGAACAGCAGAACCAGGAAATACAGGCAGGCAGCACAGTTGGAAAGAAATGTGGCACATCCGGCGCCGGCCGCCCCCATATTGAGGCCCCACGGCAGGATAAACACGGGATCCAGTATAATGTTGAGAAGGCAGCCGCTCATGGTACCGATGCTGGCATGGAGTGCAGAGCCCTCTGCCCGGACAAGGTATCCCAGAACCACATTCAAAATAGCGGGAACCGCACCGCAGGTAACGGTCCAGAACAGATAAGCATTCGTCTGAAGCATGTTTTCCGGTACCGTGCCCAGCAGCGCCAAAAGAGGCGCTTTCAAAACCGTACAGGCAAGGGCAAACAGGACGCCGGAAATCAGCGCGCTGTAGAATCCAAAAGCCGAACTTCTGGATACCGTCTCAAAGTCCTTTGTACCGAGGGCGCGGCTCATCATACTGGAGGATCCGACACCGAACAGGTTGTTCACCGCATTAAACGCCAGCAGGACAGGTGCCGCCAGAGTGACTGCAGCGTTTTGCACGGAATCGTTGAGCATACCAACAAAATACGTATCCGCAAGATTATACAACACCGTGACGAGACAGCCCAGCACCGTAGGCACCGCCAGCTTCACCACCGCCCTAGGAATCGGTGTTTCTTCAAATAATCTGATCTTATCTTTATTTTCCATGTTCCCTTCCTACCCTGCATCAAATAATCTCCCAGGTATTCTGCATCCGCCTGGGAGATCCGTCCGCTTTCTTTTCTTTACTCGATAATGACGCTGGCACAGCTCACATCCACCGCCAGATCCATCACTTTACCCGCCATCAGCGTTACCACCTTGGGCCTCGTGGGATAATCAACATTATTTTCCACCACCTTGGCCGCCTCGCCGGTGCTCAGCTTCACAACAGAATCCACCGGATACAGGATCACGCTCTTTAAAAACATCTTGATTATGCCCACATCCAGGTCTTCCGTCATCGCCATAATCATTTCCACCGCATCCCGGGGCGAAAACCCCTTCTTATAAGGCCGCTCCGTGACAAGCGCATCATAGATGTCCGCAACCGCAAGTATCCTTGCATAAGGGCTTATCTTCTCTGCCGGAAGCGCTAACGGATAACCGTTTCCCCCCATCTTTTCATGATGCTGCAATACTCCCATCAAAATCTCCGGCGCAATATCCGGCTTATCCTTCAACAGATTATAGCCCCTGAGAGGGTGGGACTTCATCACTTCAAATTCTTCGTCTGTAAGACGTGCCGGCTTATTCAGTATCTCATTGGGAATCTCCGACTTTCCCAGATCATGAAGCAGTCCGGCCACTCCGATCTGCCGTACGTCCTTATCGGCCATTCCACTCTGGCGCGCAACAATCATGGCAATGGAAGCCACATCAACGCTGTGCTTGAATGTATACTCATCGCTTACCTTCAGGGCATCGATATTTACCGCTACGGCATCATTCTCGGTAATGGTCTTCATCAGGTCACCGGAAATAGTATTTGCAGCGTCCATGAAACCGGCCGCTCCCGGATTGTTAAACATAAACTGCATCCCTGTGGCAACCCGCGCCTTCACGCTCTCCGACAACTGCATCTTTGTCCGGTCTACCTTCTTGAGCTTCTGGATGGTCTCAAGCGCCTCTGCCGACGCCTCGATACCCGGCGGCAGCTCTTCCTCTTCACCCTCTCTGATATAGACTCCGGTTATGTTCAGTTTACGAAGACCCTCGATGATATAAGCATCCAGCGGCGTCTTCCGCGCCACCAGAACCCGCCCGGTACCGTCAATAATGGACTGGTCAATCACCATACCGCTTTCCAGCAGTCTTGTACTTATGTATTTTCGCCTTATCAATCGTGGATTTTCCCCCTTCTCAGCGGACTATTACTCCCCGACTCTGTCCGCGTACTTGATCCGGTATATTCTCCGAAGGGCATCATTGATGCGCTCCTCGGAGATCGTGCCGTCCTGCACAGCCTGCAGAACGCCATTGTACGCTTTTTCAAAGTCCTCCGGCATGTAAAGCATATCACAGCCTGCTTTCAGCGCCATGATCGCCGCTTCCTCAGATCCATTATAATCCGAAATTGCCGCCATGTCCAGCGAGTCAGAGATAATCACACCGTTAAATCCCAGCTCCCCCCGCAGAATATCCGTAACCACCCTGCCGGAAAAGACACAGGGTTCATTATTCCCCGTAAGTCCGGGGGCTGCCACACTGCTGACCATAATCATATTGGCACCGGCGTCAATTACCGCCTGAAATGCCGTAAACTCTTCGCTTCTAAACTGTTCCTCCGTCCTGTCAGTGCCTGCCAGCCCTTTCTCCGGGTTCTCCGTCGTACTTCCTGCACCGGGAAAATATTTTACGCAGGAGGTTACATTCTGGCTCTCCAGCCCCTGCATGGCTGAGCCTGCCATGGAGCCTGTAAGCGCCCCTCCCTGCCCGTATGAACGTTCCCCAAGCCAGCTATTGTCCAGAACAGCAGGATCCGCCACCGGCCCGAAACACAGGTTGATCCCCACACCGGCAAGATTTGCCCCCAAAGCAGCCCCTGCCTGATATGCGGCATTTGCATCTCCCTGTGCCCCCACGGATTTTGCGGAGTCTACCTTCGTACCGATCCCCGCATTCGTCACTACCGACCGTTTTCCGCCCTCCTCTTCCACTGCCAGGAATAGAGGATAAGAGGCATACAGCCCGGTGTTTTCCAGCATTTCTTTGAACTGCGCTTCCGACTTAATATTTTTTGCAGCATAAACAATCCCGCCCACAGCATACTGTGTCAGCGCATTTTTTGTGCCCTCCCCGGCTTTCACCGCCGTACCCACGCCGGTTATGGACTCCGGTGTCACGATAAACAGTCCGGCTACCTTATCCTCAATGGGCATCATATCAATCATTGTGTTTACCAGCTCATCCAGCTCCTGCTCCGGGGTTAAAATCACCTCCGGCTCCGTTTCCGGCTCTGAATCAGGATCCGTTCCTGCAGGCGGCTGAGTCATTTCCGGCTCCGACCCCAGCAAATCGTCCAGTACAGCCTGGCTTTCATCCTGGGAACCTTTCTCCTCCCGCCTGTCTGCTGTCATCTGCCTTACCCCCCAGACCGCGCCTGCTGCCAGCGCCGTGATAAACAATACTACCACGATATAAGAAACCACCTGGTTTCTGAGCCTCCTCTTCCGTCTCGCTTCTCTTTTCTCCAGCTGCCTGTCATCCATTGTTTTCTCCCTGGTTTCCCTTTAAAAGACTTTCATCTGTTGATTGCTTCCATAATAACAACATAAGGAAACGAATGTTACTTCGTTTCCTTATATAGATTTCCTCTTTTGTACTTTTTCTCATTCTCTTGTAGCTCAAGCTTCTTCCGTATGGCAAAAATTTCTTTTGTACCTTTATATTTATCTTACGCCTGTCAGCCTCAGCTGATAATCCCATTATATTTGCACCCTCGACAAATGTCAACATAAAACGTGAAATTACTACTTATTTCCACTACAGCCGGGTAAGCACAAAAATATCGTAGATGGCTTTAATGGCAGTTTCAAAATCCTCGTCCGCCACACCGATAATAATATTCTGCTCGGAAGAGCCCTGGTCGATCATACGGACATTGACATTCACATGAGCCAGGGCGGAGAAGATCCGACCTGCCGTACCTCTGGCAGACTTCATGCTCCGGCCCACAACCGCGATCAGCGCCAGATCCGACTCAATCTCTATGGAATCGGGATTGGCCAGCCGGTGGAGTCCGGCCACCACCTTCTGCTCCTTGTGCATAAACTCATCCTGGTGTACAAACACCGTCAAGGTATCAATTCCGGAAGGAATATGTTCAAAAGATATATCGTTTTCCTCAAAGGCCTGAAGTACTTTTCTGCCGAAGCCTACCTCTGCGTTCATCATATCCTTTTCGATATTGATGGAACAGAAACCTTTCTTGCCTGCAATGCCGGTGATGACATATTTAGACTTCTGGCAGGTACTGCCCACGATCCAGGTCCCGTTGTCTTCCGGCGCATTGGTATTGCGGATATTTATGGGAATCCCCTGCTGGCGCACCGGGAAAATGGATTCCTCGTGCAGTACATTAAATCCCATGTAAGCCAGCTCTCTGAGCTCCTTATAGGTAATCACCTCAATGCCGGCGGGATTCTCGATAATTCTGGGATCCGCCACCAGAATTCCCGATACGTCGGTCCAATTTTCATAGACATCCACTTTGGCCGCTCTCGCCACAATGGAACCCGTAATGTCAGAGCCTCCCCGGGAGAAGGTTTTTACGCTGCCGTCAGGCATAGCACCGTAAAATCCGGGCACCACCGCCTTATCGCACTCTTCCAGCCTGGCAGACAGGACTTCGTCGGTTTTCACCTCGTCCAGGCTTCCGTCCTCCCGAAAGAAGATAACCGTTGCGGCATCTATGAAAGTAAAGCCAAGATATGCAGCCATAATAATGCCGTTCAGGTACTCTCCCCTGGATGCCGCATAATTACTGCCCGCCCGCTCCTTAAAATTTTTTTCGATAATTGCAAACTCCTGCTCCAGGTTTAAATCCAGCCCCAGCCCCTCTATAATCTCCCTGTATCTGTCCGCAATCGCTCCAAGCTTCCCCCTGTAGCTCTTTCCGGATTCCGCCAGGGCATAGCACTCATACAGCATATCCGTCACTTTCGTATCTTCCGCAAATCTCTTTCCGGGCGCCGACGGAATGACATATTTCCTGGCAGGGTCTGCCTTGATAATGTCTCCCACCTTTTTAAACTGCTGGGCACTCGCCAGCGAACTGCCTCCGAATTTTACAACCTTAGCCATATCTCCCGCACCTCGTATTTAACCTTTTTGTATTTTCATGCTGCTTTCATGCCAGGCGAATTCTGCCTAAAAGCGCATCCCCAAGAGCTCTGCTCTTTTCCGTAAATTCCTTTTCACTCATCTCTTCCGTAATAAATCCAATATCCTCCGTCCTGCCCGCTTCCACAAAGCTGCTGCCGGGGAACAGCCCCTGCGCCGCCTCCTTTGCGGACGCCTTTGCCCTGACAAAGAAGCGTTTCCTGCTCTCCTCTATATCGGCCAGCCTTGCCTCCTCCTTATCCCAGATGCAGACAATGCTGCTGCGCCCAATGTGCCTTGCACAGTCTATCACGTCTGATACCACTGCACTGGCCGTGGGGAGCTTCCCTGCCCCCCGTCCGTAAAACATGACGTCCCCCAGCATATTTCCCCTGACGAACACACCGTTATACACATCGTTTACCACTGACAGCGGATGCTCCAGAGGCACCAGGGCCGGTGTCACCATGGCAAGCACGCTTCCGTCCTCCAGGGCCTGACTGGTGGCAAGAAGCTTGATTGTCATACCTGCCGCCTTTGCGTAATCGAAGTCCGCCGTCCCCACCTTCGTAATTCCTTCCGTATAAATCTTCCCGGAATCCACGTTTTTCCCCATCATCAGCGAGGAAAGGATAGCCACCTTCCTGCAGGCATCCAGGCCTTCCACATCCGCTTCCGGATTCCGCTCCGCATACCCCAGCTCCTGGGCTTTTTTCAGGGTTTCACCGTACCCTGCACCCTCTTTCTCCATTTTGGTCAGGATGTAATTCGTGGTCCCGTTTAATATTGCCGTAATCTTCTCGATCTTCTCCGCCGTCAACGCCTTGGTAATAGGACGAATCACGGGAATACCGCCTCCCACGCTGGCCTCAAACATATAGCTGCACTTTCTGTCCCTGGCAATCTCCAGAAGCTCCGCCCCGTGCTTCGCCACCAGCTCCTTGTTAGAGGTACAAACACTCTTTCCCGCCTCCAGCAGCTGCTTTGTAAACTGATATGCCGCTCCCACGCCCCCCATGACTTCACATACTATACTGACCTCAGGGTCTTCCAGGATCACGTTAAAATCATGTATCACCAGGCTTTCATAAGTATCTCCCGGGAAATCCCGCAGATCCAGAATATAACCCACGTGCATTTCCTCGCCTGCCTTGGCGCTGACCTCCGCGTTATTACTCTCAATAACCTCTACCACACCGCTTCCCACGGTGCCGTATCCCAAAACCGCTACCTTAATCATATCTTCCTCTCATTCCGCAAAGAAAGCGCACGGCCCTCTTCGCAAGTATACTTTTCACGCTTCCAGACATGCCGCCGTTGGAGGCAGTGCCGCCAGAGGCAGCAGTGCCTCCTTTGGCGGCACAAACAATCCGTGAAACCAAAGCGCAAAAGCCGCGCTTGGACTATTCCCGTGCCAGTATTTTCACATGATGCACACCCTTCTGTCCTTCCATCTGCTCCAGCATTTGGGATATATCCCCTGTATTTTGAAGCACCTGCACGCTCAGGCTTAAGGATGCCATGCCGCTGATGGGAATACTCTGATGGATGGTCAGGATATTCGCCCCATATTCCGCTATGATCTTCAGCACATCCGACAGCAGTCCCGGTTCATCCTCCATCTGAAAAGTCAGTGTGACAGTGGTTCCCCGGGTGTTGTCGTGAAACGGAAAAATGTCGTCCTTATACTTATAAAAAGAACTGCGGCTGATGCCGACAGCTTCCACCGCTTCCTGAATCGTTGATACCTTTTCCGACTCCAGGAGCCTCTTTGCCTCGACCACCCGCAGCAATACATCCGGCACCGCTTTTTGCGTCACCACATAATATTTTGCCGCTTCACTCATAGCACCTCATGCCTTTCTGCAATCCCGGACGTTTCTGCCCCGCGGACAATTGTTTGCCGGCGAAAGATATTCTACCACACAAAGGAAAAAAGTACAAGCCCCTTTTTGAATTCCGGCTTCCGTATCCTCACACTAACCGTAACAGCTCAGACAGGGCACTGAACAGTTCCCGCTAACCTCCCTGCCGCGGCTTACACTACCAGCCGGTTTTTCCCCGACTGCTTGCCCTGATACAGCTTTGTATCCGCCGCATTGATCCACTCATCCACCCCCAGGCCCTGTTCATATCTGGACAGCCCGATGGTGACCGTAACGCTGATCTCACGATTTTCATACCTGAAATCATACTTTTCCACAGCCCTGCGCAGCTTCTCCATGACAAAGCTTGCCGACCCCGGCCCCTGCAGCCTGTGCTCCGCCATCCGTCCCACCAGGATGAACTCCTCACCGCCCCAGCGGCAGGGCGTCATGCCACAGCTGTTTTCCGCAATCAGGGCGGCCACACTCTTAAGCACATAATCGCCGCAGTTATGCCCGTATGTATCATTTATCTTTTTGAAATCATCAATGTCAAGCATTGCCAGCCAGTATTCCGCCATATTCTCTTCTTCATATATCCTCTGCAGATATTCAATCAGATAGTTGCGGTTCACCAGCTCCGTCAGCTTATCATGAGTGGCCTGCCTGGTCAGCTCGTTCTCATAAAAGGTTGCTTTGGAAACCAGCAGCCAGAAACATACCACTGCAAAGAAAAACATGAAAAGCGCATTTAAAACGGTAAGCACGGCAGCGATTTCCTCCCCCAGGACATAATCCTGCACGTGGATATGGGAAAGAATCAGGGCACCGGGAAAGGCCGCCGCACAGATTACCGAAAAAAGCATCGTATTGACCCGCTTCAGCTTTGCCCTTGCATAAAAATAATCGGTATAGAATACCATGGCCATAGCGCCGAAAAAATAATACTGAAACCCACAGCCCCAGCCCACATGCGCAATGGCCAGCAGCATATGTACTATGATCTCCGCAAGGGTCACAACAATATACATTCTGGTCCATTCCCATTTGATGATCCAGAAAAGGACAGCATAAGTCAACAGGCTTCCAATGTTCACAAAGATCATGGGGGTAACCCTGGTCACAGCAAAAAACAGCAGCAAAAAAACATGCACTGTCAATATCATGGCGTTTCCCAAATATAGGAAAGATTTGATCTCAATTTTGTTTTCGCTCATCCTGTTACCTTTTCATACATATATTCACTGTATAGTAATCAATATTATAGCACTTTCCCCCCACACAGGCAAGAAATAAAACGCACCTTGCAAAAGCTTCCGGCATCCGATAAAATAATTGCAGATAGGAGGTAAGATTCATGAACAGAAAAACAATATTTCTATCCTGCGCCGGCGCCCTGCTGGCGGCCGCATGCCTGACAGGCTGTGGGACAAAGGAGTCCTTTGTCCCAAAACATACGGATGTCACCGCCCTGGACCGGCCCGCACAGATCTTTGTAAAACAGGTGGAGGGCTTAAGCGACAGCTTCTGGCTGGGCGTGGATGTCTCCTCCGTCCTGGCGGAAGAGGAGAGCGGCGTCGTCTATTATAACGAAGACGGAGAAGTGCAGGATATATTTAAAACCCTGAAGGAAAGCGGCGTAAACGCCGTCCGTATCCGTGTCTGGAATGATCCCTGGGACCAGGACGGCAATTCCTACGGCGGCGGACATAACGACTTAAAGACCGCCATTGCCATCGGCCAGAGGGCCACGGACTACGGCATGGGCGTGCTGATCGACTTCCATTACTCCGATTTCTGGGCGGATCCCAACAAACAGATGACTCCCAAGGCCTGGGAGGGAATGGAGCTGGAAGAGAAATGCAAGGCTCTGGCGTCCTACACAAAAGACTCCCTGAACGCCCTTCTGGACGCAGGAGTGAACGTGACCGCCGTGCAGGTGGGCAACGAGACCACCACCGGCATGTCCGGCGAGAAAAACTGGGATTCCGTGCTGAAGCTCTTTTCCGCCGGATGCGACGCGGTCCGCCAGGTCTCCCGGAAGACGAACCACCCTATAGAGGTCGTCCTGCATTTTACCAATCCCGAAAACCGAAACCAGTTCCTCAGCTTTGCCAGAAGCCTGGATAACGCCGGTGTGGACTATGACATATTTGCCACCTCCTATTATCCGTACTGGCACGGCACTCTGGAGAATCTGACTTCCGTACTGTCAGAAATTGCTTCCGGCTATGGCAAAAAGGTGATGGTTGCCGAGATTTCCTATTGCTATACCCTGGACGACGGAGACGGTTCAGGCAACAGTGTGGGCGAAGGGGCAAACTGTGATCTGACCTATCCTGTCTCCGTCCAGGGGCAGGCAGATGCCATCCGGGACGCAGTCAATGCCGTGGCATCCTGCGGTGACGCAGGCGTGGGCGTCTTCTACTGGGAGCCTGCCTGGATTCCCGTCCCCGGCGATACCTATGACGCAAGACAGAGCCTCTGGGAGGCCAACGGCGCAGGCTGGGCGTCCAGCTATGGAGGATCCTATGACCCCAATGACGCAGGACGTTATTACGGCGGCTCTTCCTGGGACAATCAGGCCCTGTTTGACTTTGACGGACATCCCCTGCCTTCCTTAAGCGTATTCCGCTATCTGGCTGAAGGTGCCCAGACCGAAATACAGGAGGTTGCCCTGCGGGATACGGAGATGACCGTCCGCATCGGAGAAGAGATTCATCTGCCGGAAACCGCTGTCGTACTCTATAACGACGGCTCCGAAAAGGAGGAGGCCGTGACCTGGGATGCTTCCCCGGAGACCCTTGCCGGCTGGGGTGTGGGCGACCACACCGCCACCGGAACCCTGGTACGGGACGCTGTGGGCGCTTACGGCTTTGATCCCACCTGTAAATGTACGGTTCATATTCTGGACAGGAACTTTTTGCTCAATTACAGCTTTGAGGAAGAAGATACCTCCATGTGGACAATTACCGACATCAGCGGCACCACCGACGAAATCTTTGTCATTGACAAGCCTTCCGATGCCGTCACCGGCAATAAATCCATGCACTTCTACTCCACCAAAAACGTGGAATTTACCGTGGAGCAGACCGTGACCGGCCTGGAGCCCGGAACATACTATTTCCAGATTACCCTCCACGGGGGAGATGCCGCCACCCAGGACATGTTCATCTACGCAACGGCAGACGGCCAGACCTACACGGCCGCTACGGATGTGGACGGCTGGACCTCCTATCGTTCTCCCCGCATCGAAGGCATCACTACCACTGACGGGACCATCACCGTAGGGGCACATATCACCAGTTGTCCCGGCTCCTGGGGCAATCTGGACGACTTTATCCTCGCTCCTACGAAGTAGGAGCGTGCCCTGCATGGCAGCAGGTAAGCCGGCAGTATGCAAACGCGCCGGCTGCAAGCAATACGTACGCCACGCCTGACAAAACGCCGGTGGGCGCATTTCCCTGCGCCCACCGGCGTTTTCGGCTGTTTCCTACCGTTCCATTTCAATGGCATCCGTACGGTATATAAATTTCACCCGACCGTCCATTTCGTCGCCAAGACCGCTGAAGGTCTTATAGTTCTTAGAGGCATCCAGCGCCGCATGGAGCCTTGCCGACAGGCTGCTCAGATCGCCGTCCACTGCATCTTCCAGCTTCTGAATGCCTTCGTCATTGAATTCCTGCAGCCCGTGGGAAAGCTTCTCCGAACCGTCCCGCAGCTGAGAAATGCCATCCGTCAGAGCCGGTGTTCCTTTCTTCATGGTTGTAATACCGTCACAGAGCTCTCCTGCACCGCTGTACAGCTTTGCCGAGCCGTTCCGAAGTTCCTCCACCCCTCCTTTTAATGCCTCCGCGCCGCTGACTATCTGGCCTGCGCCGCCTGCCGCCTGTGCCACACCGGCAGTATAGCTCTGCAGTCCTGCATAAAAGGAATTATAGCTGTCCAGAGATGCCTTCAGATTGGTAATCGCCTGCAGGCCTGCGGATGCCTGGGAAAGCTTTCCCTGTACCTCTGCACCTGACATATTGTCCGCAATCGCCTTTTGTACCTGGGTCTCGATATTGGATGCAATCAGCTGCCTGACCTCGTCGCCGGCCATCTGCTGCTCCATATTTGCCCGGATGATTTCCTTTACTTCATCGCTTTCCATCTGCATCTCAGTATTGGCGGCAACCTGCTGCCTGACCGCATCAGATTCCATCTGCACGCCTACGGCTTCCTCAATCTGTGCCTTCTGCTCCTCCGTGATCAGGCCGGCATTCCATGCCGCTTCGTAGCTCTCGCCGGTCATTCCCAGACTGCCCAGAACCCCCTCCGTCACTTGACTTTTGACAACTGCCGTTACCTTATTTTCTACTTCCTGCCTGACTGCCGCCGTCACCCTGGCTTCCACCTCTGCCCTGACGGCATCCGTCACCTGGGATTCGATATAGCCCCGCTTTTCTTCCACGCCGGCAATTACCGCAGCATACGCCTGTTGATAAACCGCATCTCCGTCCAGAGAAGCAATCACCTGATTCAGCAACTCCCCGTAATTCTCCGGAGTCAGTGCCTCCGGCAGCTGTACACCGGCAGCGGTGAGCTGTGTCTGCGCCGTAGCCAGCAGTGTCTCAAACACCTGTCTGGCACCGCCGTTTAACGTCCCGTTATTGGCCGCCAGGGTGTTTAACCCGGACTGCAGGCTTGCTGCCCCGTCCCGGAGCCGGGCTGCTCCGTCCTGAAGCTGCGCCGCTCCCCCGTCCAGCGCGCCCACTCCGTCTTTAAGCTGAGCCGCTCCGTCGGAAAGCCTGTCGATCCCGTCTGCCAGCTCCCCTGATTTATCCGAGAGCGTACACAAACCGTCATACAGCTGAGAAGAACCGTCCATCAGCTGCTCCATGGCATCTGTCAGTTCCTCCAATGATCCTTTCAGATCCTCCAGCAGATTCTCCTCCTCCGGCTCCAAGCCGTTGAACAACTCGTTTGTGGCAATGGACGCTGTCATGCCCATCTCGAAATTTTCCACATCCGCCGTGATTTCCAGGGAATCCGGAAGCTCCAGCTGATCCCCGGCCTCCCCCAGATTCTCCTGCATTCCGGGCAGTGCATAGCCCAGGACCACCATACGGTCACCGTCGTCGATCAGCCTGCCGCCTGACACCTCCACATTGCTGAATACCTCATGATCCAGAAGCATGCCGCTCACTACCGCAAAGGGCACATACACCTTAGTCCTGACGCCGTCTACCTCGGCATACTCGTACTGCTCATTGGTGTAGTCGAAGCGGATTTTCACCTTCCCGCTCTTTCCGGCCAGCTCCTCAGGAGAGATTTCCTTCCCGTCCAGCATATAAGTAACCGCAAGACTCACCGGCGGCTGCTTATCGGTACTGCCCTGATAACATATATCCCCGCCTTTCGCGTCCCATACCTTTACGTTGTCCCCATCCGAGGTAAAGCCCTCTTCGCCGTTGACATTCCTGATATTGGTCAGCTCTGACACATCCCGCAGGGTGTCGGCGCCGGTTCCGTTCTGAAGCAGGTCACTGACAATAATCTTCCGTGTGCTGCCGTCGGCATTTGCCAGGATATAGACGGTTTCCTCCTTTGCCAGCTCTCCCTCCGCCGCTCCGACTTTCCCGCCGTTCTTCACGCCCGAAGCCTGCCCGGCTCCCTGGGCATCTGCCTTCCCGCCGGCCTTCTGCCCGGCTCCCTGGGCATCTGCCTTCCCGTCGGCTTTCTGCCCGGCTCCCTGTACATCCGTCTTTCCCCCCGAAGCCTGCCCGGCTCCCTGTACATCCGCTATTCCGCCCTGCTCCCCGGACGCCTCAGCCTCCGTCTTTTGCGCTCCTTCCCTCTCCGCAGCCAAGGTGCACATGGTTACACCCGTCCCGCCCAATACCAATGCGGTACACAGTGCTGCCGCCGTCATCTGCACCATCTTTTTTCTTCTTCCGCCATGCCCTTTTGCCCCGGCATGACCTCCTGCCATTTCTCTCATCAGATTCCGTATCGCTTTATTCTTCATTACGCTGTCGCCTCCATCATTTTTTTCTCTGCTTTCTCTTTCTTCCTCATGCCCGCCGTAGTCACACAGATCAAGCCGTCGCACAGCAGAAGCAGTGCCGGCAGAACCAGAATCACCGAAAGCATACTCACCACGGCGCCCCTGGCCATCAGCATACACATGGAGCTGATAATGTCGATATTGGAGTACACCGCCACCCCGAAGGTAGCTGCAAAGAGTCCCATTCCCGATACCAGCACCGACGGAATGGAACTGGCCAGGGCAATCCCCACAGCCTTCCTCTTATCTCTGCCCGCCATGCGCTCTCCCTTGTAGCGGGTGGTCATCAGGATCGCATAGTCAACCGTGGCTCCCAGCTGAATCGTACTGATACAAATCGGGGCAATGAACGGCAGGTTCTGTCCCAGATAATGGGGCAGGCCCAAATTGATAAAGATCGCCAGCTCAATCACCGAGATCAGAATGAACGGCAGGGAAAAACTCTTTTCCACCAGGGCAATAATCACGAAGATCGCCAGGATGGATACCGTATTGACCACCTTGAAATCATGGTCAGTGGTCTCTATCATATCCTTCATACAGGGCGCTTCGCCAATCAGCATACCGCCCCCGTCATACTTTTTCAAAATGGCGTTCAGCTCATTGATCTGGGCATTTACTGCATCACTGGCTACCCCGTACTCTGAATTAATGAGCATCAGTTCCCACTTCTCGCTCTTTAAAATCTCCCGGACGGACTCCGGCAGGACTTCCTCCGGCACCATAGGGCCAATGACGGATTCCAGGCCCAGCACATATTTGACTCCGTCTACCTGCTCCATTTCCTTTATCATGCTGCGCACATCCCCGGACGGGACATCCGTGTCAACCAGCAGCATATGAGTGGACGCAATATTGAATTCCTCCTGCAGTTTGGAATTGGCAATCACATACTCCATATCCTTTGGCAGGCATTCTCCCATGTCATAATACACCTCGCCGTTGGTCCTGGTGTACCCGTAATAAGCAGGGGGAATCAGCACCAGAAACAGGATCAGGAAGACCGGGAACACCTTTACCACACCCCCGGCAAAATTTCCCATATCAGGAATCAGAGACCTGTGCCTGGTCTTCTGCAGGGGCTTATCCAGTACCAGGATCAGGGACGGCAGGACGGTAACACAGCCCAGAACCCCCAGCAGCACTCCCTTTGCCATCACAATCCCCAGGTCACGCCCCATGGTAAAGGACATAAAGCACAGTGCGATAAATCCCGCAACCGTAGTAATGGAGCTGCCCAGCACGCTGGTCAGGGTCTCCTGGACCGCCACAGCCATAGCTTCCTTATCGTCCCCATATTTCCCCCGCTGCTCATTGTAGCTGTGCCAGAGAAAGATGGAATAATCCATAGTGACCGCCAGCTGGAGCACGGCGGAAAGTGCCTTGGTAATGTAGGAAATTTCACCCATAAAATAATTGGATCCCAGATTCAGCAGGATCATAATACCGATGGATGCAAGGAACACGAAAGGCACCAGCCAGCTGTCCAGAAGCAGCAGCATGGCAATGCAGGCAAGGGCCACTGCGATTCCCACATAAATCGGCTCCTCCTTTTCGCACAGGTCCTTCAGGTCCGTCACCAGCGCCGACATGCCCGAGACATAGCACTGTTTGCCGCAGACTGCCCTGATGTCGCGAATGGCATCCATGGTAATATCAGCGGAGGTAGAGCTGTCGAAAAACACGGCCATCATAGTGGAATGATCGGTGTTAAATTCCCGGTAAACCTTATCCGGCAGAAGCTCCATGGGCACCGACAGATCCATCAGGGAATCATACCAGACCACAGTCTCCACATGATCCACCTGTTCGATCCGGACCTTTAACTTCGCCACATCCTTCATGGGCATATCCTCTACGATAATGAAGGAAAACGCGCCCTTCCCGAATTCTTCCATCAGTTCGTTCTGCCCGGTCACGGTATCCATATCCTCGGGAAGATAATCCAACATGTCATAATTGACTCTTGTTTTCGCCATCCCCAGGGCCGCCGGCACCATCAGCACCAGCGCCAGAATTAAAATGGGAATGCGTAATTTTACAACTCCTTTTGAAAATTTCATAGCCTTTGTCACCCTTTCTCATTCTTCTTACATTGCCTGCCTGATTTCACAATAACTGCCGTCTATTATATCCGGCTGCTGGTTCTTAATGATTTTCACGGTACTGACCACCACACACAGATTTAAGATCCCCTCCGCCAGCAGCGAAATACCCAGCAGTACGGTGAGAAGCCGGGCGCTCTCTGCGGGACGGAACACCACCAGAAGTCCCACAAACCCGGTCAGAACCGCCAGACATAAGATCAGCCACCATGTGCCGATGCCAAACCTCCTGGCATCCATGGCAATCTGTATCTTAAACAGCCCGTCAGCCAGAATTGCGATTCCCATGGCGATAAAGATAAAATTCATTACATTTTCCGATTTGACCAGTACGGTCACGCCAAGGGCAATCAGCAGAATGCCAAATTCCAGATCATACTGGAAAGCCAGCCGGAAGAGGTCCCGGGAAAAATAACCTACCAGCCTGATGCACCCGAAGAGGATCATGGCTACGCCCAACGCCCGGCCAAGCAGCCTTACGGACAGCTCCGGCCTGGAGATGAACAGAATCCCCGCCATACAAAAGACAAGGGACATGATAATATAACCTGTCTTTGCAATCCTCATGGGAATTACGGAACGTGTTTTCATATTTCAGATACCTCCTTTCTGATGTCTGATGATGAGTATAGCAAAGTCAGGACCGTATCAAAATCGTCAAAAAAAGCCCCGTGCCTGAAATCATGACACGGAGCAATATGTGACCAAAAAACAGACATATCCTTAGAAATGTCTAAGGAAGCGCTGATGAAATCATCGCTTCCTTAAAAGCCTCCGGCGGATGCGCACGGATTTGCAGGGGTTTTTGTTGCTTCGCAACGCAGAATCCCAAAGCCAGTCAAGTTGGCTTGCGGGAAACGCTTTCATCAGCGTTTCCCTAAATCCAGCTGCAAAACCTGCTCTTCAGGGCTGACCCTCCAGGCAGCGCCGGATCATTTCCTCCACCATGCCTCTGCGCAGCTCACAGAGGCGGCTGATTGCCTCCTGAATACCGTCCTTCATCCCCTCACTCATCCATTTCATAACCATACCGAAGCATTCTCCCTCATAGAAACGGACAATGACCTCCCTGTCGCTCTCCTTCAGCGGTTTCTCCGCAAAAAGGGAATCCGCATAAGCCTTCACCACATGATGGGCAATCTTCCACAGGTACTGTTCGAAAATATCACGGTTTACCGAATGGTAAATGTGCAGCACTCCCCGGCGATTTTTCATGGCGAACTCCACTGCCGCATTCAGGCAGCCCTCCAGGGAATCAATGGCAGGGTACGCGGCAATAATCTGATCCGCTGCCTCTGTCAGGATTTCCTCCACCAGCGCCGGAATATCCTGAAAATGATAGTAAAAGGAATTCCGGTTGACCCCGCATTCCTCCACGATTTCCTTTACGGTAATCTGACTCAGGGGCTTCTCATCCAGAAGCCTGAGAAATGTCGCTTTAATTGCCATCTTTGTAAAATTGGGCATTGTGTTCGTCACCTCATATCTGTTGTTTGGAAAGCATTTTCATCTAGAGTATATTCCTGTCCGGCCGCATTCTGACCGCTTCCAGGCTGATCCTTTTTTCCCTGCCTTACTTTTATTCTGCGATCCGGAATCGTCATTTACCGGCAGACAGGCTTACTCATCTCGCCAACGCCCATTATACCATTAACCTCCTTTCCGGGGAAGCTCTTTTTGACGCACCGGGGACATCCGAACACATCCCGTGATAATCCGCTTGTAAAAAAAGCGTATTACTGCTATACTCCTTTCAGAGCCGGATTTGTATTATCCTCCGGATCTGTAATCTGTGGTCTTAAGAAACCGCAAACGGGAATAAACGATATGATTGAACCGCTGGCCTGACTGAGAACCAGGTAAGGGAGGCTGCCTGTGACTGTGTTTACAATATGAACAATTATGCCGCCTATCCTGATACGGAAAGGGTGTTAAGAATACTCCGTAAATCCTATAAGCTGGGGATCATTTCGGATACCCGGCCCAGTATTTGGCAGAGGCTCGACTCTATGGGTATCACGGAATATTTTTCAGCCTTTACCTTCAGCTACCTTTTGGGAACCTTCAAGCCGGATGAAAGGATGTACAGAGATGCACTTGATAAATGCGGCGTTTTGGCGGAAGATACCGTATTTATAGAGGACTCATTGGAGAATCTGGAGGGCGCGGAAAGACTTGGTATAACTCCTGTGCTGATTACGGCAAATCCGGCTTCCGATGTCAATTCCCCTTATGATACAATTCACTCCCTGTCGGAATTGCTATAGGAACCAGACCGGGATTATGATGACAGGTGATACCATGATTTTAAGCGTCAGCCGCAGGACGGATATTCCAAATTACTATTCCGACTGGTTTTTAAACAGAATAAAGGAAGGCTTTCTATATGTCCGCAATCCGTTCAACCCACAGCAGATCAGTAAAATTGATTTAGCCCCGGAAATTGTGGATTGCATTGTCTTTTGGACAAAAAATCCGGAACCCATGCTCGCAAGGTTAGATGAGCTGGCTGCATACCACTACTATTTTCAGTTTACCCTTACCGGCTTTGGCCGGGACATCGAGCCCGGCGTTCCCCATAAGAGAAAAGACATGATCCCGGTCTTTCAAAAGCTGTCCCGTAAAATTGGCAGGGAAAAGGTAATCTGGCGATATGATCCCATCATTTTTACCGATAAATATACTCCCGAATATCACTTAAAGGCTTTTGCGCACATTGCAAATGAATTGCAGGGTTATACTTCCAGATGTGTTATCAGCTTCGTAGATATTTATGCGAAAAACAGGAAAAACATGAGGGCTCTCAATTCCTTTTCCCTGAAGGAAAGCGACTTGGCCTCGTTCGCACAGGAAGTGGCGTTTCTCGCAGGCAGACATGATATGAAAGTCGCCGCCTGCGCAGAAACAATCGATTTATCCCCTTATGGAATAGAACACAGCTGTTGTATCGACCAGAAGCTCATTGAACAGATCGCAGGGTATCAAATCCGGGCGGGCAAGGATAAAAACCAGCGAAAAGAATGTGGTTGTATAGAAAGCATTGAGACCGGCACATACAATACCTGTAAAACCGGATGCCTGTATTGCTATGCGAACCACAGTCGGGAAAGCGTTTCCCAAAACCATGCCCTGTATAATGCCGGCTCTCCCCTGCTATGCGGTACTATTACAGAAAACGACAGAATCACCGAAAGAAAAGTAAAATCGCTGCGGGAACTATAGGGATTTCCTTCTTAAAAACTTATATAAAAAGCGAAAATACACTTGACATCTGCATAAAAAAGCCTATACTATGATATATTAATATAGATTCCTCGATAGCTCAATGGTAGAGCACTCGGCTGTTAACCGAGTTGTTGTAGGTTCGAGCCCTACTCGGGGAGCTGAAGTTGCCAAAGAAATGGCACTTAGAAAACCCCCGTAAACATCAGCGTTTGCGGTGACAAGGAAGTAATTTCAGATTAGGCGGTATAGCCCAGATTACAAGGGCTGTACCGTCTTTTCTTGCGCTCAACGAGCGCATTTTCCTATGCGCCTTACCGTTTCGCCTGTGTGGCAGAAAGGAAATTGATTTCCCCTACAAAGTATTGCTATTATAGCGCACTTATCCCTGTTTGCCATTGGGCGGTTTGACGGTTTCCGAGACGTATCCCCAACCCTCTTGAAAACCCTCTCACTACCTACAACACCGCACAGGGCGTTTTTGACGAAGTTTTGAGAAAAATTATTCAAAAAGATTTCCTTGCTTCTTAATACGGGGGAGTTTCAGAAATGCCAAATAAAATGATAAAATTTCCGTTATGGATAGGGATTTACAAGTTGCCATAATACATTTATCTCTAAACCTCATTGACAAGAGGAAATATTCTCTATATAATTAAACTGTAAGTTTAATTATTGTAAGGAGGAACACATGGGACGAAGAAAGAAAGAGCCTAGAAGCGTACACCGGGAAAACATAGTGTCTGCGGCATCCGCTTTATTTATGGAAAGGGGGATTGCCGCGACTTCTATGGACGATATAGCGAAAGCCGCCGGATACAGTAAGGCAACATTATATGTATATTTTGAAAATAAAGAGGAGATTGTGGGCATTTTGGTATTAAACAGTATGAAGAAACTTGACGACTATATATCTTCTGCGCTGATACAGCATGAAACCACAAAAGCAAGATATGATTTTATCTGCCGCGGGCTGGTGCAGTATCAAGAGGA
>ERZ777011.1413-NODE-1413-length-25245-cov-3.181501_pt1 | contig 25245 bp, 18 predicted proteins | sample MGYA00374964_ERZ777011 | MGnify/ENA primary metagenome ERZ777011 (study PRJEB29310, sample SAMD00008975) | mouse gut metagenome | study: EMG produced TPA metagenomics assembly of the Metagenome analysis of fecal microbiota from mouse which was promoted... | reverse complement strand
GCCGACGGCACGGAGGTGCGCCCCATCGTCACCCTGTGCGGCAACTTCACCAAACCGACCTCCTCGACGCCGTCGCTGCTGACCTTCGACGAGTTCGAAACCTTCCTCCACGAGTTCGGACACTGCCTCCACGGCCTCTTCGCCGAAGGGAAATACGCGTCGCTCACGGGCACGGGCGTCTACCAGGATTTCGTCGAACTGCCCTCGCAGATCATGGAGAACTGGGCTACCGAGAAGGAGTTCCTCGACCTGTTCGCCGTAAACTACAAGACCGGTGAGAAGATGCCGCAGGAGCTGATCGACAAGATCGTGGCCGCCAAAAACTACCTGGCAGCCTATGGCAACGTGAGGCAGCTGAGCTTCGCCATGAACGACATGGCATGGCACACCATCACCGAACCCGTCGCCGTCAGCGTAGAGGAGTTCGAACGTACGGCCACCGAGCCTACCCGCATCACGCCCTACATCAGCGGCACGGCCATGTCGCCCGCCTTCTCCCACATCTTCGGCGGGGGCTATGCGGCAGGGTACTACGGCTATAAATGGGCGGAGGTGCTCGAAGCGGACGCCTTCTCGCTCTTCGAGGAAAAGGGCATCTTCAACAGCGATGTCGCCGGTTCGTTCCGTGAGAACATCCTCTCCAAAGGAGGCAGCGAACACCCCATGACGCTCTACGTGAGGTTCCGCGGCCACAAGCCCGAAACCAAAGCGCTCATCGACAAGATTCTGAAATAACCGGCCACAAGCCGCATCGATCGAGAAGGGGAAGCCTGCACAAGCAGCTTCCCCTTTGTCGTCGCTACGCCTCATGAAAAGCCGACCGTGCGCCTGCCTCCGTTTCGCATCCCCTCCGAAACACGCCCCGCCACCGGCAGACATCCCGCATCCCCTCCGAAACACGCCTCGCCACCGGCAGACATCCCGCATCCCGGCCGAAACGCACTCCGCCACCGGCAGAAATCCCGCATCCTGACCGAGACACACCTCGCCACCGGCACACATCTCGCATCCCAGCCTAAACGCACTCCGCCACCGGCAGACATCCCGCATCCCGGCCAAAACGCGATCTATGCCTGCGGCCAGCCAACCGGAACACAACCTTGCAGCCATTGATTCGGCCCCGAAGCGAACCCTTGCCACGTCCCGGTTCGCTCGACTTCCCACGATGCAACCATACCCCGCTACCGATCCGGTTCTCTTACGAAATGAGCTCTGAGCCCCCTATGCGGCCGTATGCGGAATCCGAGAAAGACACAAAAAGGAGAGCAAAACGAAAATCCACTTCCCGAAGCACACCGCCGCCCCCTCGCCCTGTCCGATTTCCCCGAAACTCAATACTTCCCTTTCCGGCCTCACCTCCTAAAATGCGCCCCTGCAACTCCCCTCTCCCGAAACAAAGTTTCGAGCTTCGTTGCACATAGCACCTCTATTCGTGCCGGGTGAATTACCATTGCCCTCGCCCTCGTACCTCTATCGCTCCGCGAACGTGCACCGCCCCTGCAGGCCGACAGGCACTTTCGTGCTTCTGCAAATAGAATTTTGTTATATTTGCATATATTTGACACCACCGACGCATAACGTCGCTCGAATGCAAGCCGAGCCGATGCCCGCAACCCTATTCGAGCTCGGTTGAAAATAGCGACCATCACGTCGGGTGAATTGCCGTAGCCAAACGGTTCCCCGCTACCTGCCGGATCGTTTCATCCGACCGGTGCAGACGGCCACAGCAACGGCAGTTCCTTATGTTTACGAAGAGAAAAATCGCATCGGACCGACTTCTTCAACGTACCGCGCAGCGTATCGCACCGTCCATACATACGTGTAACTACGCAAAAAACAACACATTGCGCCCCTGAGGTTGTGGTTTGATGTAGAAAGACTATAAGATACAACAGTATCATAAAAATCAATAGCTATGGATTGTTGTGGTTTGATGTAGAAAGACTATAAGATACAACAACACTCGGTAAAACAGGCGGACAGATCAGTTGTGATTTGACGTAGAAGAACAAAAACACCACGGCAGGTAGTTGAGGAAATTACCCCATTCCGGTGTGGTTCGATGCAGGTAGGAATAAGACAGAACCCGGCACTTTCGATAAGGGGTGCCGACGAAAGATGTTGATCGAGATACAAACATATGCCCTCTTCCGGTTATGGCGAAACATTCCGGTTGAGTTCGATAAATAAATGATACACACTCCCCATAGCTTCTAAAGAGGTATGATGAGTAGTTGTGGTTTGATGTAGAATCAAGACCATTTCATCTTGGGAACAAACGATGGAGTCCGCTGCAATTCGCAACAGAACCGGCCGAAAGGTCGCTGTTGCGGCACCGAGAATCCGCGACGCCCAGCTGTTGTGGCGCGATACCGTACGAGGAGAAGATCGGTAAAACGGTCTTTCTCTTCGTTCAGTATCGTGATAGTTTCCGTTCAGGCTGTTGGACGGGAATACGAATAAATTGCGGCTCGATAAAGCAGGAAAAAGCACATAGCCCGCGCGCGAGGGAGGTCAACCACCGCGATAAAAGCGCCCTAACATTCCCCGAGAAAACGCTTATTGCCAACAATGTACGCAGCTCTTGCACACCCTGCACGGAAGAAAATAACCCCAAATTTATAATTGACCGGGAATACCGCTCGTCGTCACACAATCCAATAAGCAAAAGGATTTAAGCACTCAACACAACTGAAGCCGAATAAAACGAGCGATTCCCGCATCTCCCCGCACACCCTGCACGGAAGAAACACAATCCCCAACTTATAGATTACCTCGCCGCCACGCGCCCCGAAAACCGAAAGGTTTTCAAATACTTAACACGAAAAAATCCGGATAAGAAACCCGCTCCTCCGCCAATCCGCCGAACACGCCGCTCCGGAACAATGCAAGGCACCTGGCTTTAACAATCCCCCAAAGAAATCCTCCCTTTCCGTACACCCGCGCCACCCTATGCAACAACAGACGGAGTCGAAACAACCCGATCGGAGCACCAGCAAACCGACTGGAGAGCGCCAAACGCGGCCCGATTCCCTGCGATTCATTCCACCGTCACTCGACGATAAGGCCGTCGCTCATCACAATGCGTCGGTCGCTCATCCGGGCCAGCCCGTCATCGTGTGTCACGATCACCACCGTCTGCCCCAAACGGTCGCGCAGCTCGAAAAAAAGACGATGGATCTCCTCGCGGTTTTTCGAGTCGAGGTTACCCGACGGCTCGTCGGCCAACAGCACGGAGGGCGAATTAATAAGCGCACGCGCAATGGCCACCCGTTGCTGTTCCCCTCCGGAGAGCTCCGCAGGCTTATGATGCTCCCTGTGTCGGAGTCCCAACATGCCCAGCAGCTCCTTGGCATAGGCCTCCACCTCAGCCCGGTCGCGGCGACCGATGTAACCCGGCATGCAGACATTCTCGAAAGCGGTGAATTCGGGCAGCAGATGGTGGAACTGGAACACGAACCCGATCCGGCGGTTGCGGAAATCGGAGAGCTCCCGGTCGGCGAGCCGCTCCACAGGAATACCGTCGATGCGTATGCTACCGCTGTCGGCGCCACTGAGCGTTCCGAGTATCTGAAGCAGCGTGGTTTTTCCCGCTCCGCTCGCTCCCACGATACACACCACCTCGCCGCGGCATACGCTCAACGAAACCCCTTTCAACACCTCCAGCGACCCGTAGCTCTTGCGCACGTCCGCCGCCTCTATCATCTTATATGTTTCCATGTTCCCTGTAAAAACCGAAAAGCCGCACGACCTCCACGGCCTGTGCGACATCGTGCACCCGCAACAGATCGGCTCCCTGCCGTAGGCACTCCCAATGGAGCGCCGTCGTTCCGTTCAGCGCCTCTTCCGGCACCGTATCGAGCACTTTGTATATCATCGATTTGCGCGAGATACCGGCCAGCAGCGGACAACCGAGCGCAGCGATCTCCCGCATTCCGCCGAGCAGTTCGTAATTCTGTGCGGTAGTCTTGGCAAACCCGAAACCGAGATCGAGCACCACATCGCGTACCCCCGCCCTGCGGGCCGCCTCCAGCCTCCCTGCCAGGTAGCCGGCAACCTCGCCCACAATATCGCCATAGGCGGTACGCCCCTGCATGTCGGCGGGCGTTCCCCGCATATGCATGGCGATATAAGGCACCCCGTAACGGGCGGCGACCTCCATGATACCGCTGTCGAGCTCGCCGGCCGATATGTCATTCACGATACACGGACCGAAACGCGCCATCACCCCCTCGGCCACACTCGCCCGAAAGGTATCGACCGACACGAGGGTTTCCGGATACTCGTCGCGCACAGCCTCCACCGCCAGCGAAACCCGCCGCAACTCCTCTTCGGCAGGCACATCGGCCGCCCCCGGGCGGGAGGAGTAACCTCCCACGTCGATGATCGACGCCCCCTCGGCGACGGCCCTGCGCACACGTTCGCGCACGGCACCGGCTTCCGCCGTCCTGCTGCCGGCGAAGAACGAGTCCGGGGTCACATTCACGATCGCCATCACCGCCGGACGGCTCAGGTCCAATATCCTGTCGCCGACTCTTATCGTTTTCACGTTGCTCTCCATCTCCATCGTCTTCTTTTCACTCTCCCGCACGGCGTCCCCCGAAAAGCGCATCGAGGCGCAACACCTGCTCCCAAAGCAGGCTCCTCTCGTCATTGACGACCACATGTCCGGCCAAGGCCTCCCGCTCCGCATCATCCATCTGGCTGCGGATACGGGCCCGAACCTCCTCCTCCGAACTCCGGTCGCGACGGACGGCACGCTCCACCCGCAGCTCTTCCGGCGACGATACGGCGACGATCTCGTCCACCGCACCGGCAAGTCCGCTCTCGAAGAGTACCGCACTCTCCACCACGACATACTCCGCACCGCACTCCCCGGCCCACCGGAGAAAATCGGCGATCACCGCGGGGTGTACGATCCTGTTCAGGGCGGCGAGCGCCACCGGATTGCCGAACACCCTCGATGCGAGGTATTTCCGGTCGAGCTCCCCGTCCCGATAACTCTCCGCGCCGAACCGCTCCCGAATGGCGGCGACCAACGAAGGATCGGACGACATGAGCTGCCGGGCCTGCGCATCGGAATCGTAGACCGGAACGCCCAGCATGGCCAGCAGACGACACACGACACTCTTGCCGCTGCCTATGCCGCCGGTAACGCCTACTTTCAACGGGGCGCGGCCACTCATAACTCTATTTCGGGGATCGGACCGACGGAGAGGAACTTTATATCGGTATTGCGGGCCGAGATCGCATTCTGCAACGAATAGGGCGATATGACCACCCACCCCGGATTGATCGCCGAGGGCGATACGTCCAGGTCGCTCCAACTGAGCTCCAGCGGTTTCCCTTTGGAATGGCGCTTGGCGAACAGACGCGTTCCCTGCCCCTCCACCATGCAGTTCACCTCGAACACACGTCCGTCGACATTCACGGAAACCGGAATTTCGGCCTGATAGGTGTATCCCAGCTTAATGGCATACCACAACGAAAAGGAGAGCAGCAACATGACGAGGAAAGGTACCGAGATGAACTTGCGCAGCCGTTTCCACACGGGCGCCCCGATCCTCTCCCCCCACGCGAGCAAACGTTTCCACCAGGGGGCCGTGCGTTCCGTCGCCGCATCGTCCGCCGCCCGGGCGGTCCCTTCGTCTTTCGCTCCGAACGTCCCCTCGTCGACGGGACGCTCCTCCGGTAGCTGTACACCGGATCGTATATCTTTCTCTGCCATGTCGGAAATTCTGTTAGGCCGCCTCGGCCGCCCCGCCGGACACGGAAGCGCACCCGTAGGAACCGAAGCGAAATCGGCATCTTGCCGAATACAAAAATACGAAGAAAGCGCGGAATAAAACCACCCTCTGCTCCATTTTATTCGTCGCCCGCAGACCGTCCCACGCGGCAGCCGGCTACCGCCGACCGCTGCTCACCCGGCCATTCCGGTCGCAGGAGGCGTGCGCAGCGGCGGACGGAGCCGCTGCTCGCCCGAGGAGAACACCTGCCGGGCGCCGCTCCGGATCGCCGCCGGACTCCACCCCGTAGCCCCGAAACGGACGAAGGCCGCGGAATTCCGCGGCCTTCGCATGCGCACCGGTTACCGGCTATTTCTTCTCCGCACCGGCCTTCTCCGCGGCGTAACGCTCGTTCAGGGCGGTAAGCACCTCGCGGGTAATGTCCATCTCCGGAGCGGCATGGAGGATCGGTCCCGAAACGGTCGTACTGATAATCATGGAGTATTTGTAGTCGGCATTGTACTCCTTCAGGTAGTCCATGACGGCGTAGTAGATACGGTTGTTCATCACCTGCTCCTCTTCGGCAAGTTCGCCCATCATGCGGTCGCGCGTTTCGAGCAACTGCTGCTGCTGCTGCATCAACTTTTGCTGCATCTCCTCGGCGGTCGCACGGGTAACCAACCCCTTCTGGATCTTCTCCTGGGCCTCCATCATATCCTTCTCCAGCCGCTGCGACTTGGCGTTGAGTTCGCGCTCCGCCTTGTTCGCCTTCGCCTGGAAAGCATTGCTCAGGTCCTGGGCGAGGAGATAGTCCATCATCAGGGAGTCGATCTGAATGTAGGCCACGTTGGGCACCGCACCTTTGACCGCAGCTTCCACCGCTGCCGACTCCGCACCGGCCGTTTCATCCACTTTCGTCTCTCCGTTCCGGCAAGCGGTAAAAGCCAACAGCACCGCAGCCGCTACAACTATTTTTTTCATTGCGTAGGGTTTATTTTATCCGTTTGAAAAACAAAGGTAAGAAAAATTGCGGGATTCGGTACCGCCGGACACACAGATTTGACACACAGCCCTTTTTGCGGAACGAACACCGCCCGCGGCACAACGGACCGACACCTGTATCCTACCCCTCTTTCAGATATCGCACGACCGGAGCCATCGTAATGCCGATATCGACCGTCCGGACGGCAAAGGCCCGGATTTCGGCTATCACCTGCTCTCTGGACCGACCCCCGTACACCGCGTCGTAAAAGGCCGCTATCTCATCCATATCCACCGCCACCGCATCCGACGACAGACACAGATTGTATCGATAATCCGTCCCCTCGAACACGTCGGTCATACCGGTAGCGATCGTAGGCAACCCTTTCGCCAGATACTCCCGGCTCTTAAGGGTGGAATGTATATGAATATCCTTATCCTGAGTGGCCAGCGAGATCAGCCCCAAATGGCATCGGTCGTAAATTGCGTCCAACTCGGCCCCCGTCAGGAACCCATGCAGAATCACCCGGCCGGAAAGTCCGTATCGGCCAACGAGTTGCTCCAATTCCGACGCCCCCGGTCCGCGTCCTATCAGATGGAGTACGATGCACCGTTTGCCTCCCGAAGCATAATACGCGGCCATTCCCCGCAGAAACCGGTCGTAGCCATGCCATTGCGTAAACATGGCCACTGCCGCAATATGGATAGCCCCGTCTTCCGTAGCCGGGACGATCGGACGTATCGCATCGAGGTCTATTCCGTTGACCATCGGTATGACAGGTATCCCGTAAATCGTTGCAGCCCGACCGACGATCACGATCCGGTCCACATACCTGTGCAGGTACGGCATATAAACCGCCTCCTTCCACCAAAGCGGATAATTCCACCAACGGGAGGTAAGCTCTTTTCGGAAAGGCCAGGTCGGCACTTCGTAGAGTATCTTCGCCGTCGGATTCCGGCGTCTTATCTTTCGGATGATCCGCAGACGATCCAACGACATCCCGTCACGCCGGATGTAAACGAAATCGGCCCGGTCCAACTCCTCCCGATAGCGCCACCGAGGATACAGACAGCCGAAAGGGAGGCGGGGCAGCAACCTCCGCCACCATCTGCCCGCACGACCTTGCTTATAAACCAACTGCCGGCACGACAATCCGGCCTCGTTCAACGCCTTGAGCTGAGCCGCCACCTTCCTGTCAATCCCTGTCGGCTGCCGCATCGAACCGGCCTCCTCGACCCCATACAGGAAAAATCCCGTTCTGTTCTTCTGATCCGTCACTTCGTCCATCCTCATTATCGGCACCCCGCCGCTTCTACAGACTCCAATAGTCCAGTTCGCGTATCTTTCCGCGGTACAACGCTTTCAGGTCGGCCAGCAACGCATCCTCGACCGTCAAGGCCCGGAACCAGGCCTCGTCGAGCCGGCCGTACACGTCGTGCGCCACGGCCACGGCCACCAGGTCGTACGGCGGCTCCGGATGCCCGGCAAGGGTCACGCCGTACATCCGCCGGACCTCCTCGCCGTCGGCATACGGGTCCACGACATCCACCCGCATCCCGCTCTCCGACAAGGCGCAGTACAACTCCTCGCTCTTCGTATTACGAATATCCGATACATTCTCCTTGTAGGTGAATCCCATCAGCAGCGCCCGGCATTCGCGGAGCTCCCTGCCTTTGGCCCGCAACCGGTCCGTCAACACCCGGGCTATGCGACAGGGCATCGTCTCGTTCACCCCGCGACACGTCCCGATGACGGGAAGCGCCTCTCCCAACTCCCCCGCCTTCGCCAGCAGATAGTAGGGATCGACCCCGATGCAATGTCCGCCCACCAGCCCGGGTTCGTAGGCCGCAAAGTTCCATTTGGTCGTCGCTGCGGCCAGCACTTCGCGGAATTCCGCGCCCATACGGGGAAAAAGGAGCGCACACTCGTTCATCAGGGCGATGTTCACGTCGCGCTGGATATTCTCCAGCAGCTTCGCAGCCTCGGCCACCCTCATGTCCGGCGCTTCGTACACCCCGGCCTCCACCACCTCGCCGTAGACGCGCGACACCGCACGCAGCGCCGCCTCGTCGCAGGCCGACACCACCTTCACGGTATTGGCGAGCGAGTGGAACGGATCGCCCGGATTGATGCGCTCCGGCGAATAGCCCACCTTGAAATCACGACCCGCCGCGAGCCCCGACAGCCTCTCCAGCAAAGGAATACAACGCTCCTCCATGCAACCGGGGTAGACGGTCGACTCATACACCACATAGTCGCCCGGCTTCAGCTTGCCGGCGATCATGCGCGTCGCCCGGTCCAGGGGTTCAAAATCGGGAGCCTTCGCCGCATCGACGGGCGTAGGCACCGCAACGACATAAAACGCAACCCCGGACAACGCATCGGGCGAGGCGGTCAACCGTAGACTCCCCTCGCCGGCGAGCGCCCCATCGAACTCCCGCTCCTGCCGGCGGCGCAGCAACTCCACGCGGAGCGGGTCGATGTCGTAACCGACCACCCCGAACCGCCGGGCAAAGCCGAACGCCAGCGGCGCCCCCACATATCCGAGTCCCACGACGGCCAACGTCGCATCCCGCTCAGCCAGGCGGGCATATATATCGAAATCAATCCGTCTCATGCACTCCATCCTCTCTCAAGACATATCGTTTCCCCGACTGGGGACACATCGCCACTCCCTCCCCGTCGAACTCCAGCCGATGCCCGCACGGGCTCATCCACCCCGTCTGCCGGGCCGGGGTTCCCACCACCAGCGCATAGGGGGCCACATCGCCCGTGACCACCGCTCCGGCACCCACGAAGGCATATTCGCCGATGCGCACACCGCACAGTACGGTGGCATTGGCACCCACCGTCGCTCCCCGCCCCACATGAGTGGGCAGGTACTCCGACCGGCGCGGAACGGCACTGCGGGGATTCTTCACGTTGGTGAACACGCAGGAGGGACCGAGGAAAACGTCGTCGTCGCACGTTACTCCCGCATAGACCGACACGTTGTTCTGCACCTTGACATTGCGTCCCAGCCGCACCCCCGATGCGATCATCACGTTCTGTCCGATGTTGCAGCAGGGCCCTATCCCGGCACCTCCCATGATATGGGCGAAGTGCCATATCTTCGTCCCGGCGCCTATCTCCGCGCCCTCGTCCACCACCGCCGTGGGATGTATGAAGACCTCTTCCATTCGTCGATTTCCGTTTTATTCCATTGCCCGCTTCACGCACGCGGCCACCCGATCCACCTGCCGCTCGGTAAGTTCGGTGTGCATGGGCAGCGAAAGTACGCACTCCGACAGCGCAGGGGCCACGTGCATCAGCCCGTCGCAGCGACACACGCCGCCGAAAGCGGGCTGCCGGTAGAGCGGCCAGGGGTAATAGACCGTCGAGGAGATTCCCTCCCCGGCCAGGCGCTCCCGCACCCTGTCGCGGCGACCGCCGGCAATCTTCAGCGTATACTGGTTGTAGGTATGCCGACAATAGGCGGGTTCGCAGGGCAACTCGATCCCCGCGACATCCTCCAACCGGCAGCGATACCAGGCGGCCGCCCGCCTCCGGGCGCCGATGTATTCGTCCAGACGGGGCAGTTTGACATTCAGTACGGCAGCCTGAATCGTATCGAGCCGCGAATTGAATCCCCGCTCCTCGGAGTAATATTTCCGGCCGCGCTGGCCGTGGTTGGCTATCGAGCGCACCCGCGCGGCCAACGCATCGTCGTCGGTGTACACCGCCCCTCCGTCGCCGAAACACCCCAGATTCTTGGTCGGGAAAAACGACGTGCATCCGATGTCGCCCACCAACCCCGCGGCACGGCGCGTCCCGTCGGAGGCGACATGCTGCGCACCGAGCGACTGGGCGTTGTCTTCGACGACACGGATATTCCGCTCCGCGGCAAGCCGCATGATCGCCTCCATATCCGCACAGCACCCGAAAAGGTGCACCGGAACGATGGCGCGGGTACGGGGGCCGACGAGCCGTTCCACGCTCGCCGGGTCGAGATTGAAGGTGGCGGGGTCCACGTCGGCCAATACGGGCGTACCGCCCGTGAGCAGTACCGCCTGCGCCGTCGCCCCGAACGTGAACGCCGGAAGGATCACCTCGTCGCCGGGCGACACGCCCGCCGCCGTCAGCGCCAGCACCAACGCATCCGTACCGTTGCCGCAGGGCACCACGTGCCGCGCCCCGAGGTAGTCCGCCAGTCCCTCCGCGAAACGCGCCACGGCAGGTCCGTTGATGAAGGCCGCCTGGGCGATCACCTCGTCCACGGCGGCATCCACCTCCTCCCGGATGCGCAAATACGGAGCGTAGAGCTCGGTCATTCCTATCTTCTCTTCCATCCTCTTTCGTTTCGGAACTCCTCCTCCCTGCGGCCTACGCCATACGCAGCGCCCAGGGATGGCAGTCGCCCACCGGCCCTACGGGCGTCGCACGCCGGATACCCGCCAGCGTGGCGATGGCGGCCCGGGCATCGGCGGGGCCGTATCCGCCCCCGGCAAGGATATCGCGGTAGCACTCGGTATGCAGATCGGTGAACCCGTCCGAGAAGACGAACTCCTCGCCGTCGATCTCCAGTTTCCGGTAGGCCGTCATGGGGGCCTGCGGCGGGCAGCAGGCCGGATCGATGCTCAGGAAATACCGCACACGCGCCCGCCGCAGCTGCAGGAAGCCCGCCACGCTCCCCGGGGAGGCACGGTGCACGACGCTCCGCTCCAACTCTCCGAATATCCAGTGCAGCATATCGTAGAAATGGACGCCGATATTGGTCGCCACCCCGCCGCTCCGGGCCGCATCGCCTTTCCACGAGGCGGCATACCATCGGCCGCGAGGGGTGATATAGGTGAGGTCTATGTCGTGTATCCGATCCTGCGGCGCCTGCGCCACCCGCTCCTTCAGGCGGAGTATTTCGGGATGATACCGCAGTTGCAGAATGGTGCGCACCCGACGACCGGTACGCTCCTCCAGGCGTGTCATCTCCTCCAGCTCCGCGGGTTCGAGCCCCAGGGGCTTCTCGCAGATCACATCCATCCCCCGTTCCAAACCGTAGGCGACATGGGGAAAGTGGAGATGGTTGGGGGTGCACACGCCGAGCCAATCCGCCGCACCTCCGCGCACCGCGGCATCGAACCGGTCGAAATCGGTAGAAAAACAGGTTTCCGGAAAATACCTGTCGAGAATGCCCACGCTGTCGAACGGATCGTAGGCCACGGTCAGCCGGTGCCCCAGCGCCCGAATGGCCTGCAGATGCCGAGGAGCCACATAGCCCGCCACGCCCATCATCGCAAATCGCTGCTCCTGCATGAAATCCATCGATTGTTCTGCTACCATGCCGTCCGGCTCCTTTTTCGACAGAGGAAAGATCGCGAGGAAGAGTTCCCCCGGGAGCCGCACGTCAATTTATCGCCACACTGTAATTTCCAAAATATATTATTATAGGAACAAAAATATTATTTTAGCATATTCCCATTAATAACAACATTGCAAATATAGGGAATTCTCCATATGTTTGTATTTTTGGAAAAATCAATCGTCCAGAACATGTACGACTACATCCGAGGAGAGATTGCCGAACTGACCCCCACTTACGCCGTGGTCGAAGCGGGAGGAGTGGGCTACTACCTCATCATCTCGCTCCAAACCTACGCCGAACTGGAGAACGCCTCCGCGGCCCGCGTCTACACCCACCTGGCCGTCCGCGAAGACGCGCAGTTGCTCTACGGCTTCGCCACGCGCGAGGAGCGCGAGGTGTTCCGCCTGCTGGTGAGCGTATCGGGCGTGGGAGGCAACACCGCACGGATGATCCTCTCAACCTACTCCCCCTCGGAGCTGGCCAACATCCTGACGACCGAGAATGCCGTACTGCTCAAGAACGTGAAAGGATTGGGGCTGAAAACGGCGCAGAAGATCATCGTCGAACTGAAAGACAAGGCGGCCGGCCTGGGCGGCACCGCGGCCGGCGCACCGGCACACGCCGCTGCCACCGGTTCCAACGAAACCTACGACGAGGCGGTAGCGGCCCTCACGATGCTCGGTTTCGGGAAAGCGGCTTCCGACAAGGCGGTCCGGGCCATAGCCAAAGAGTCCCCCTCGGCAAGCGTGGAAGAGGTGATCCGCCTCGCCCTCAAACGACTGTAACCCCCTCGGTCCGCCCCGCCGGGACAGCAGGTCCTACCGGCGCGTCCAAAGCCCGACACCGTTACGCCGTACGAGACGGCACGATCCGCCCCGCACCCAAATCCCACAGCACGTGTGGCGTCCTCCGGACTGGCGCAGGCAGTGCCGACCCTTACCTTTGCCCGCTCCCCACGAAACACGCTTTCCCTCGGCCCGAAGGCGCCTGCCCCGCAACCGACGCCCCCTCCCGGCCGACGGCGGGGAATCCATCGCCCCGACCGACGACAGGACACCGAGCTACCCCACTGACAGCAAAAAATCCTCACCCAGTCACCGCATCCCGAAAAAAACGACAGCGGCCCCCTTTCGGAGATGCCGCCTCTCTATTTTCAAATTTTTCCGGAGAAGAACGAATCGCCCCTCAGCCGCAGACAGGCCGGACGACACGAACGCACCGGAACGCCTGCCATAAACAACAAACGCGGCAGGATGTTCCCGCCGCGTCGTTCCTATCCATCCTTGGGGGCGAAGCGTGCCGTACCGGAATACGTCCGCCGGTCCTGCCGAACCGGCACCATGCCCCGCCGGAAACCGCTACAATGCCTGGATCGAGGTAGCTTCCACACCGGGGGCTATCTTGCCCACAAGCCCCTGAAGCACCTTGCCCGGCCCGAGCTCCGTAAACGAAGAGGCACCGTCGGCCACCATGTTGCGCACGCTCTGCGTCCAACGTACCGGGGCGGTGAGCTGCGCGATGAGGTTCGCCTTGATCTCCGCAGGATCGGTATGCGGCAAGGCATCCACATTCTGATAGACGGGGCACATGGGAGCGGTAATCACCGCCTCCTCGATGGCCTTGCTGAGCTCCTCGCGGGCAGGCTCCATGAGCGGCGAATGGAACGCACCGCCCACGGCGAGCTTCATCGCACGTTTCGCCCCCGCGGCCTTGAGCGCCTCGCACGCCTTGTCGATGCTCTCGTTGGAGCCCGAAATCACGAGCTGACCGGGGCAGTTGTAATTGGCGGGAACCACCACGCCCTCGGTTTCGGCGCATATCCGCTCCACCGTTTCATCGGGCAGGGCGAGTACGGCCGCCATGGTCGAAGGATTGATCTCGCAGGCACGCTGCATGGCGAGCGCACGTTTGGAAACCAGCTTCAGCCCCTCCTCGAAGCTGAGCGCACCGGTAGCCACCAGAGCGCTGAATTCGCCGAGCGAGTGACCGGCCGCCATGTCGGGCGCGAACGCATCGCCGAGACTCTTGGCCAAAATAACCGAGTGGAGGAAGATGGCCGGCTGCGTCACGCGGGTCTGCTTCAGCTCCTCGTCCGTACCGGCGAACATGATGTCCGTAATACGGAAGCCGAGTATCTCGTTGGCCCGCTCGAACATCTCCCGTGCCTGGGGGATGTTGTCGTAAAGGTCCTTACCCATGCCCACGAACTGGGCCCCCTGTCCGGGGAAAACGAATGCCTTTTTCATCGCGTATGTGTGTTAGATTGATAACAGTGTTACGCGGCAAAAATACGCAAAATTATCATACCCCGACACGCCCCGCCCCATCTTACAGGCAACTCACAGAAGCACAACCATTTACTGAAAACAAAAAAGATGCGGTTAGGAATTGAGGCGAATTTTTGCTAAAATTGCAAGCTAATTCCATACGTTATATATAAACCTTACCCCTCCCTTTCTGACCGAAGGAGGCAAACCTTTTTCCCTACATGCTGACAACCGTCGTATCCGTTCTATACTACCTCGTCCTGCTGGTGTGGTCGCTCGCCTACTTCGTCTTCATGCTCCTGCTCTTCGCCCTCACCGTGGCGTTCGACCGGGAACGGAAGGCGCTCCACGCAGCCTCGCGCCTGTGGGCGCGGAGCATCTTCCTGCTCAACCCCCTCTGGAGACTCCGCATACAGGGCAGGGAATACATCGATCCGAAAGGCACCTACGTGGTGACGGTCAACCACCAGTCCATGGTGGACATCCCGCTGATGTACGCACTGCCGAGGCTCAACTTCAAGTGGGTGGCCAAGAGCGGCGTCTACAAATGGCCGCTGTTCGGCGTGGTGCTGTGGCTGCACGGCGACATCACGGTGGACGACCGGGGATCGGTACGCAAGGCGCTCGGCTTCATGACCAAGGGACTCGAACACCTGCGCCGGGGCACCTCGATCATCATCTTCCCGGAGGGTTCGCGCAGCCGCGACGGGGAGGTGCACAACTTCAAGGAGGGGGCTTTCCTGCTCGCACGGGAAGCGGGCGTCGCCATCCTTCCGTGCGTCATCGACGGCGCCAAAACATTCGTCAAAGGCTGGCGATTGCAGCGCAACACCTTCACCGTGCGCATCACACCGCCCGTTCCCGCCGGGGAGGTGATGCAGACGCCCGTGCGCGAGGTGCTCGTGCAGGTACGGGAACGGACCGTCGGCACCCTGGCCGACCTACGCGGCGGGGAGAAGAAAACCCAACAGGAGCGATAACCATCCATGGCAGAGAATAAAAATACCAACGCATCGAGTTACAACGACGACAGCATCCAGACGCTGACGTGGAACGAACACATCCGCCAGCGACCGGGCATGTACGTCGGCCGCTTCGGCGACGGCAGCCAGTCCGACGACGGCATGTACGTGCTCATCAAGGAGGTGATGGACAACTCCATCGACGAATACATGATGGGGCACGGCAAGACCATCGAGGTGAACATCGAGGAGCATCGGGTCACCATCCGCGACTACGGCCGCGGCATCCCGCTCAACAAACTCTCCGACGCGGTGTCGAAAATGAACACCGGCGGCAAGTTCGAGGACAGCACCACGTTCCGCAAGTCGGTGGGACTGAACGGTGTCGGCGTGAAGGCGGTCAACGCCCTTTCGAGCGAATTCACCGTCCGCAGCGTGCGCGACGGCCAGGCCCGTACGGTCAGCTTCTCGCGCGGTTACGAGCTCTCGGACCGCTGGGAGGAGGGTGTGCAGGAGAGAAACGGTCTGTGGGTGAGCTTCGTTCCCGACGACGACGAGAAGATATTCGGCAACTACGCCTACAACTACGAGTTCGTGGAACCCATGTTCCGCCGCTACACCTACCTCAATCCGGGGCTGACGGTGAAGTTCAACGGCAAGACCTTTCTCTCGAAGAACGGTCTGCTCGACCTGCTCAACGACAACCTCTCCGAGGAACCGCTCTACCCGCCCATCCACCTGAGGGGCGAGGACATCGAAGTGGTGATCACCCACGGCAGCGGGTACGGCGAAACCTACTACTCCTTCGTCAACGGCCAGTACACCACCCTGGGAGGCACCCATCAGGCGGCTTTCCGGGAAGCGGTGGCGAAGACCGTCAAGGATTTCTACAAGAAGGACTACGATCCGGCCGACGTGCGCACCTCCATCATCGCGGCGCTCAGCATCAAGGTCGAGAACCCCATGTTCGAGAACCAGCCCAAGACCAAGTTCGGCTCGAAAGACGTGGCCGAGGGAGGCCCCTCGGTGCGCAACTTCATCATGGATTTCGTCAAGGAGCGGCTCGACGACTACCTGCACATGCACCCCGAAACGGCCGACGTGCTGGGCAAAAAGGTGGCCTCCAACGAGAAGGAACGCAAAGCCATATCGGGCGTCCAGAAGAAGGCCCGCGAAATGGCCAAGAAGGTGAGCCTCAACAACAAGAAACTGCGCGACTGCAAGATACACCTGAGCGACGAGAAGAACGACCGCCGCTTCGACACCATGATCTTCATCACCGAGGGCAACTCGGCCAGCGGTTCCATCACCGCCAGCCGCGACGTGCAGACGCAGGCGGTCTTCTCGCTCCGCGGCAAGCCCCTCAACAGCTTCGGCCTGACCAAAAGGGTGGTCTACGAGAACGAGGAGTTCAACCTGCTGCAAGCCGCGCTCAACATCGAGGACGACATCGGCAACCTGCGCTACAACAAGGTCATCATCGCCACCGATGCCGACGTGGACGGCATGCACATCCGGATGCTGATCATGACCTTCTTCCTTCAGTTCTTCCCGGACGTGATCCGCAACAACCACCTTTTCGTGCTGCAAACCCCGCTGTTCCGGGTGCGCAACAAGAAGGAAACGGTCTACTGCTACAACGAGGAGGAGCGGCTGAAGGCGGTGAACCGCCTCGGCCCCAACCCCGAAATCACCCGATTCAAGGGACTGGGCGAGATCTCCTCCGACGAGTTCAAGGAGTTCATCGGCGAGAACATGCGGCTCGAACAGGTAAGGCTGACCAAGGAGGACCCCATCCACGACATGCTCGAATTCTACATGGGCAAGAACACGTCGGACCGGCAGGAGTTCATCATCCACAACCTGCGCATAGAGGCCGACTACGTGGACGACCTGCTGTAATCCCGCTCCCGAGGAGGGAGGAGCGAAACCCGCAGCCCGCCGGCGGCCGCACCGCAAAAAAACGCCGGCACCGCTTTTCCGGCACGGTTTTTACTGTTTATCCTCGTAACGGAGCCTGCACCTGCCGGGCGCAGGGCACCGCAAGAACGGACAACAACTTTAAAAACGTACGATTATGAACGGAAAAGAACTGGACAGGAAGTACAGAGGCGACTTCCCCAACGAATGTGTAGCGGAAAAAGCGGATACCGAACGTCTGATGAATCAGACCGGATCGCTGGACGGAACGAAAAACGCAACGGAGGATTTCCGTCGGGACGAGAACGGACTCGACGACCTGGAGAATCCCAACAAGACGGGTTCGCCGGACATCCCTCCGCAGAGGTAGCGTTCGCCGCCCGCAGAAACAAATGAAAGCCTCCGGCGGCCGCAGGCCGCCGGAGGCCAACCAGATACGATGAGCGAAGAGAAAAGGAGAGAAGAGCGGGCGGCGAACGACCCGCAGGAGGAGATGATGTCCATGCCGGGTGCGGCGGACGATACGGAAGGAAACGAAACGGAGATTCCCGGCGCTTCCGCCGGGGAGGAGACCGACGGAACGGACAGTACGGCCGACGACGCTGCCGCAGAGGCGGTGCCGCAGGGGCGCAGGATGTCGGAGAAGTACGCACGCCTCACGGAAGCGGGTACGGCCCGTTACCGCCTCACGGGCATGTACAAGGAGTGGTTTCTGGACTACGCCTCCTATGTGATTCTGGAGCGGGCGGTGCCCCACGTGGAAGACGGGCTCAAACCCGTCCACCGGCGCATCCTGCACGCCATGCGCAAGATCGACGACGGACGGTACAACAAGGTGGCGAACATCATCGGCCAGACCATGCAGTACCACCCCCACGGGGATGCGTCCATCGGCGATGCGCTCGTGCAGCTCGGCCAGAAGGACCTGCTCATCGACACCCAGGGCAACTGGGGCAACATCCTCACCGGCGACATGGCCGCCGCACCGCGCTACATCGAGGCGCGGCTGAGCAAGTTCGCCCTCGAAGTGCTCTTCAATCCCAAAACCACGGAGTGGATGCTCTCCTACGACGGCCGCAACCAGGAGCCCGTCACACTGCCCGTGAAGTTCCCGCTGCTGCTGGCGCAGGGCGTGGAAGGCATCGCCGTGGGACTCGCCTCGAAGATCCTGCCGCACAACTTCAACGAACTGATCGACGCCTCAATAGCCTGCCTGCGAGGCGAACCGTTCGTGCTCTATCCCGACTTCCAGACGGGCGGTCTCATCGACGTGTCGCGCTACAACGACGGATTGCGGGGCGGCGTGGTGAAGGTCCGTGCACGCATCGCGAAGATCGACAAACGCACGCTCGCCATCACCGAGATTCCCTACGGCACCACGACCGAATCCATCAAGGAGTCGATCATCAAGGCCAACGAAAAGGGAAAGATAAAGATCAAGAAGGTGGACGACAACACCGCCGAAAAGGTGGAGATCATCGTCCACGTCAGCCCGGACGAATCGGCCGACAAGACCATCGACGCCCTCTACGCATTTACCGACTGCGAGGTCTCCATCTCTCCCAACTCGTGCGTCATCTCCCAGGAGAAGCACTTCATCGGCGTGAGCGAAATTCTGCGCCGCAGCGCCGAACGCACCAAACACCTGCTCGGCACGGAGCTTCGCATCCGTCTGGGCGAGCTCGACCAGGAGTGGCACATGGCCTCGTTGGAACGCATCTTCATCGAAAACAAGATCTACCAGGCCATCGAGGGCAAACGCTCGCGCGAGGAGGCATACGAAGCGGTGGACGAACGGCTCGCACCCTTCAAGAAACTGCTGCGCCGGGAGGTGACGCACGAGGATGTGGTGAAACTGACCGAACTGCGCTTCATCCGCATCTCGAAATACGACTCCGCCAAGGCCGACAACCAGATCAAGGGCATCGAGGAGGAGATGGAACGCGTCCGTCACGACCTGGACCATCTGACCGACTATACCGTGGCCTGGTACGGCCGGATACAGGAGAAATACGGACAAGGCCGCGACAGGCGCACCGAACTGCGGGAGTTCGACAGCATCGAAGCGACGAAAGTGGTCGTGGCCAACGCCAAACTCTACGTTGACCGCGAAGGAGGATTCTTCGGCATCGGCAACGCGATGAAGAAAGACGAATACGTGTGCGACTGCTCCGATATCGACGACGTGATCCTCTTCACCCAGGCGGGCAACTACCTGGTGACGAAGGTGAGCGACAAGGCGTTCTATGCCCCGGGCATCCAGTACATCGGCGTCTTCAAACGCAACGACGAACGGACGATCTACAACGTCCTCTACCGCGACGGCGAGAAGGGCCCCATCATGATGAAGCGCTGCGCCATCAAGGGCGTCACACGCGACAGGGAATACGCCATCACCAAAGGCACCCCCGGCAGCCGCATCCTCTACATGAGCGTCAACCCCAACGGCGAGGCCGAGGTGCTGAAAGTGATGTTCAAGCAGCGGACACGGCTGAAAAAGGCCATCGTGGACCTCGACTTCAGCAAACTCGCCATCAAGGGGCGCAGTTCGCAGGGCAATCTCTTCTCCCGCTACGCCATCCACAAGATCCAGGTGAAAGAGCGCGGAGCCTCCACCCTCGCAGGCCAGAACATCTGGTTCGACGAGGACGTGATGCGGCTCAACACCGACGGACGCGGACACCTGCTGGGCGAGTTCGAGGGGGACGACAAGATCATCGTCTTCACCTCCAAAGGCCAATACTACACCACCGGATACGACACGGGACACCACTTCCCGGAGGAGACCCTCCGGGTGGAGAAGTACGAGCCGGACCGCATCTACAGCGTCGCCTACTACGATGCCGAAAGCAGGTACTACTACCTGAAACGTTTCGCCGCCGAAGCCAGCGACAACCGCATGCAGCCCTTCGTCGACGACTCCAATCCCCGCTCGCGGATGACGGCCATGACCGCCGACCGCTACCCGCAACTGGAGATCACCTACGGCGGTCCCCACCGCACGAGGCCGGCAGATCTGGTGGATGCGGAGCAGTTCATCGGCATCAAGAGCCACCGGGCGAAAGGGAAGCGGCTCACCACCTACGACGTGGCGTCGCTCCGCTTCATCCAGCCTCTCCGGCCCGACCCTGCCGAAACGCCGCAGGAAGAGCCCGAAGGCGAGGAGCCCGACAACCTCAGGGAAGAACGAGGCACGCAGCCGGTCGACACGGAGATGCGAACCGCAACCGCGCAAGCCCCCCGAGGGGAGCTCGCCGCCGACAGCACCCGCCCGGACCGGGCACCGGGCGTGCCCGCACACGAAATCCGGAGTACGCGCCGCACCGTGGTAACGACCCTCGACGACGACCTCATCATCGAACGGGAAGAGGAGACGGCCGACGAAGAGGAGACCCGCGACACCGACACCCCGCAACTCGACCTGTTCTGACAAACACCCTGCCTGCAATGACCGTCTACCTCATCGGATTCATGGGATGCGGCAAAAGCTCGACGGGCCGGCGGGTGGCGCGGGCCCTGGGATACGCCTTCGCCGATACGGACCGTCTGGTGGAGGAGGCCGCCGGAAAAAGCATCGCCCGCATCTTCGCCGAAGAGGGGGAAGCCGCCTTCCGGCAACTCGAAACGGAGGTACTCGCCGCCATTGCGCAGGACGCGGACACCGTTGTCGCCACGGGAGGAGGACTCCCCTGCAACGAACGCAACCTGACCCTCATGCGGGAGCGGGGCCGCATCGTCTACCTCTCCCGTTCGCAGGAACGCCTGGTGCAGATTCTGCTCGCCTGCCGGCGCGACCGGCGGCCCCGGATCGCCGGACTGGACGAGGCGGGCATCCGGGAGTACGTCGCCGCCACGCTCCGGGAACGTCTGCGCTTCTACTCGCAGGCCGACCTTACGATCGCGTGCGACGGCAAAAGCAACCGACAAATCACCGACCGGCTCATCCGTTTCATCCGCTCCTACGACGACAGGTCGACGGAAGAAGCGTGAAAACGACAGTCCGCCCCCTTTTGCTCCCCCCTTTCGAAGCCAACAACCACGCTCCCTCCGGCGCGACCGGCGGCCCGAACCGCTCCGCCCCGAAAAATTCTCCCCGACCGCGGCGCCTCCAACATCGACTCTCCGCCCGTAAAGCCCGCACAGCAGCCCCGACAACCGCACCCGACCTTCCAAGACTCCGCAGCGCCGACAGACTCCATCCCGACAGGATGCTGCATCCAGCCGTTCGCCACAAAGAAATCTCGACACCTCCCGCGGCGCCGGAAACAAATTCCACCGGCGACAAAAACACCGCAACGGAAGATATGCGCCGAAAGAGACAAAGCACCGCAGGGCCCCCGCTACTGCCCACGCATTCCACCCGTCACCGGCGACTCCGCCTGGCCGGCCGAAAACTACCCCGCCGGCACCCCATCGCCCGGAATCCCTTCCCGCACAATCCCGTTCCATTCGCACCGCTTTTCCGGTACCACGCACGCATAAAATCCCTACCTTTGCACCGCTATGAACAACTCCCCCATAGGCGTTTTCGACTCGGGCATGGGCGGGCTCTCGGTTTGGCGGGAGCTGCGCAAGACCCTGCCCGCCGAATCCATCGTCTACTATGGCGACGGGGCTCATTGTCCTTACGGCGAGAAACCCGCCGCAGAGGTGGCGACCTATATCGACTGCGCCGTACGCGAACTCCTCGCCGCCGGCGCCAAACTGATCGTACTGGCCTGCAACACCGCCACGATGATCGCCGTCAAACGGCTGCGTGCCACCTACCCCGTTCCCTTCGTGGGGATGGAACCCGCCATCAAACCGGCCGCCGCAACCACCCAAAGCGGCGTCATCGGGGTATTGGCCACGCGTGCCTCGATAGGTAGCGACTGGTTCGGCGAACTGAGCGGCAAATACGCCGCCGGCGTACGCATCATCCCCGCCGTCGGCGAGGGTTTCGTGGAGGCGGTCGAACGGGGCGAGGAGAGAACTCCCGCCACACGGCTGCTGATACGGAACGCCGTGCGCCCCCTGGCCGAAGCCGGCGCCGACCGCATCGTGCTCGGCTGCACGCACTACCCCTTCCTGGCCGAAGCGATCGCCGCCGAGGCGGGACCGGGCATCGAAGTCATAGACCCCGCCCCCGCCATTGCTCGAAGAGTCGCCTCCCTGCTCGACCGCTACGCCCTGCAGGCCGACGAGACCCACCGCGCATGCTACACTTTCCTTTCCGCCGCAGGCACCCCCTATGCCGACCGGCTCCGGGAACGCGCTTCCCGGCTGTAAAGAGGACGCACCCGCCCAACCTCCCCCTTCCGATTCGGCCGCCCGGCCATGCCGGAAAACACCCTCCCCCTTCCGCCCGGCTCCGGGAAAACGCTCCCATCCTCCCTTCCCCTCCAAGTCCCGCACCGGAGAATCGCCGCACGAGGCAGCCGCATATCGACACAACCACATGAACCATACGCACTTGCATAATAACCGCAGGCTATCCGAGTTATTTTTCCTATCTTTGTATTTTGGATGGATAGCATCCGGGCACACCCCGCTCGGCCGGCCCGGCCGACGATACCGCGCCCGATTTGCATTATCTTTGCTGAACCGCAGAAACGCCGCGCTATGACACAGAAGGAGAAGATACGGACAAAAGGCAACGGGATAACGGCCAAACTGTTCCCGGACAGGAAAATAGGGGAGACGGAACGGTGGATATACGGTTTCCTGCTCCTCTTCGTGGCCCTCTTCTTCCTGCTGGCCGTGGTGAGCTACTATTTCACCTGGAGCGAAGACCAGGCCGCCCTGCGCGAAGGACTCAGCTGGAGTGCGGTCGACAATGTCGCCAACCATGCGGGCAAACTGGGGGCGATCACGGGATCGGAACTGGTGGGCGACTGGTTCGGAGCCTTCGCCATCTGCATCCCCATCGTGCTGCTCATCCTCTCGCTCCGCATCATGCGTGTCCGCCCCTTGTTCCTGAACCGCTCGGTACGCACCACGCTCATCATCATGATCCTCGGCTCGCTTTCGCTCGGCTACCTTTTCGGCACGCGGTGGGGCGTCTTCGGCACGGGCCTGGGCGGACAAGCCGGTATTGCCGCGGCCGACTGGCTCCGTTCGGTGATCGGGACCGCCGGACTCGGACTGCTGCTGGCGGTATGCTGGGTACTCATCGCCGTCTACATCAACCGCAGCACCATCAAGGTGGTCAACCGGGTGGGATCGTCGGTAGCCAAGGGAGCCACCGACCTCATCGGCAAGATTCCCGTCCACCCGTTCAAAGGGAAAGAGGACCCGCAACGACAAGCCGAGGAGGAGCAGTTGCGCGAAGACATGGAAGCGGTCAACTACTACTATACGCCGGAAACACCCCCGACGCCCCCCGCACCGATCATCCCCGAGGCGGCAGCGGCCTCCGTCGACGCATGGGCAACGAGCGAGGAAGAGATCGTCGTCCGCGAACCGGAGGAGGAGATCGCCGCCCCTGCGGAAGAGGAAGAGGAGTTCTTCACCGTTTTCCCTTATGAAGAGGAGATCGAGACGGCTCCCCGTACCGCCTCCGCGGAGGAGATTCCCGTACCGCCCCTTCCGCAGTCCACGACTCCGGAGCCCACGGACGACGCGGACGAATCCCCCTTCCTGGAGGACGAGGAGGACTTCGTCGTGGTGGATGAGAAAGGGGAACGCATCCTGGCCTCGACGCTGCGCCCCGACCGCCAGCCCGCGACGCTGGGTGCGGGCGGCATCGTGGTGAGCGACCAGGAAGGAATCGAAATCGTCAAAACCGACTACAAGGATACCGAAGCCGAGGAGGAGTCCGACGACTCCCGCGACCCCACCCGCACGTTGCCCCGCTACCAACGCCCCTCGTGGGTCATTCTGAAGGATCACAGCATCGGCATCCGCATCTCGGAGGAGGAGATCCGCGAAAACAAGAACATCATCCGCGAAAAGCTGGAGGACTTCGGTATCCGGATCACCGACAAGATCAAAGCCACGATCGGCCCGACGGTGACGCTTTACGAAATAGAACCGGCACAGGGAGTCAAGGTGTCGCGCATACGCAACCTGGAGGAGGACATCGCCCTCGCACTCAAGGTACAGAGCATCCGTATCGTCACCCTCGGCCAGGGCCGCGGCACGGTGGGCATCGAGGTTCCGAACAGCACGCGCGAGATCGTGTCGATGCTCTCGGTCGTGAAGTCCGTCAAATTCCAGGAGTGCCAGTACCGGCTCCCCATCGTCTTGGGCAAGACGATCTACAACGAAATCTACATCGGCGACCTCACCAAAATGCCCCACCTGCTCGTAGCCGGCGCCACGGGTCAGGGAAAATCGGTGGGCCTGAATGCCATCATCACCTCGCTGCTCTACAAGAAACATCCGGCCGAACTGAAATTCGTCCTGATCGACCCCAAACAGGTGGAACTCTCGGCATACGCCAAACTCGACCGCCACTTCCTGGCCAAGATGGAGGGCGAAGAGAGCGCCATCATCACCGACACGAGCAAGGCGGTGAACACGCTCAACTCGCTGGTGACGGTGATGGAAGAGCGCTATACCCTGCTCAACCGCGCCGGCGAACGCAACCTGGCCGACTACAACGCCAAGATTCAGGAGGGGAAACTCAAGAAACGCGACGGGCACAGCTTCATGCCCTACATCGTGGTGGTGATCGACGAGTTCGCCGACATGATCATGACCGCCGGTCGCGAGGTGGAGATCCCCATCACCCGCCTCGCCGCCAAGGCACGCGCCGTGGGCATCCACCTCATCGTGGCCACGCAGCGTCCGGACGTGAAGGTCATCACGGGACTCATCAAATCCAACATTCCGGCCCGCATCGCCTTCAAGGTGGTCTCCATGGTGGACTCGCGTACCATCATCGACCAGCCCGGCGCCAACAGCCTCATCGGCATGGGCGACATGCTGCTCTACCTCAACGGAGAACTCACACGCATGCAGTGCGCCTTCCTCGATACGCCCGAAATCGAGAACCTCACCTCCTTCATCAGCCAGCAAGAGGGCTACGAAGGCCCCATGGAGCTCCCCTTCTTCGAGCTGAAAGGCT
>ERZ777011.1412-NODE-1412-length-25251-cov-3.201818_pt1 | contig 25251 bp, 20 predicted proteins | sample MGYA00374964_ERZ777011 | MGnify/ENA primary metagenome ERZ777011 (study PRJEB29310, sample SAMD00008975) | mouse gut metagenome | study: EMG produced TPA metagenomics assembly of the Metagenome analysis of fecal microbiota from mouse which was promoted... | reverse complement strand
TATTTCGTTCATTTCCGAGCTGGTATGTTTTTCGTATCTCTTCGTCGGACCCCGCGACGGGCTCCGACCGCTCCGACTGTTTTGCGGAATTAGTAACGACAGTCACACAAAGTTAGTATAAAAACCGGAAATTTTCCGCATCTCCACCCCTCCCCGCGCCCCCTCGCCGAGCTCCACCGAAAGAGCCGCCCGGCAGGGAGCGATAGAAATCCGGCGATTTTGGCTACCTTTGCGACATCGTAGGGCGTGCCCGACACGCCCCCATTCCATTACGACCGACGATGTCCCATTTCACAGATACGCTCAATCCCGCCCAGAAAGAGGCGGTACTGCACTACGACGCCCCCTCCCTGATCGTGGCCGGGGCCGGCTCGGGCAAGACGCGCGTGCTCACCAGCCGCATCGCCTACATGATCGAACAGGGCATCCAGCCCGGCTCGATCCTCGCGCTCACCTTCACCAACAAGGCCGCACGGGAGATGCGCGAACGCATCCAGCAGCTCGTCCCCGACGGCCGCGCACGCTACATCTGGATGGGGACGTTCCACTCGATCTTCTATCGCATCCTGCGGCAGGAGGCCGAAAGGCTCGGCTTCGACCCCAACTTCACGATCTACGACTCGTCCAACAGCGAGAGCCTGCTCTCGACCATCGTCAAGGAGCGCAATCTCAGCACCGACGAATACAAGCCGCGCGACATCCATTCGCGCATCTCGCTGGCGAAGAACAACCTGGTGACCGCGGAAGCCTATGCGGCCAACCCTTCGTTCGTCGCCGAAGACCGACAGCGACGACGCCCCGAATTCTCCGCCATTTTCCTGGAATACACGCGGCGGTGCAAGGCCAACAACGCCATGGATTTCGACGACCTGCTGCTCTACACGAACATTCTCTTCCGCGACTTTCCCGATGCCCTGGAACAGTACCAGAACCGGTTCCGGTACATCCTCGTGGACGAGTACCAGGACACCAACTACGCGCAGTATCTCATCGTGCGACGCCTGGCACAGCTCCACTCCAACGTCTGCGTGGTGGGCGACGACGCACAGAGCATCTACTCCTTCCGCGGCGCCAAGATAGAGAACATCCTCCGGTTCCAGAACGACTTCCCCCAGGCGAAGGTCTTCAAGCTGGAGCAGAACTACCGTTCGACCCGCAACATCGTCAACGCCGCCAACAGCATCATCGCCAAGAACGACCGCCAGATCCCCAAGAACGTCTTCTCGGAGAACGACGAAGGCGACCGGGTGAAGGTACTGAAGGCCTACACCGATCAGGAGGAGGCCTACCTGGTGGCCGACCTCGCCAAACAGGCGGGACGGGAGAACGAGGGCCGGTGGAGCGAGACCGCCGTCCTCTACCGCAACAACTCCCAGTCGCGTGCCATCGAGGACGCCCTGCGCCGCCGCGACGTCCCCTACCGCATCTACAGCGGTCACTCCTTCTACGACCGCAAGGAGATCAAGGACCTGGTGGCCTATTTCCGGCTGATCGTCAATCCGCGCGACAACGAGGCGCTGCGGCGCATCATCAACACCCCGGCCCGCGGCATCGGTGCGGTCACGGTGGCCCGCGTGGCAGCTGTCGCCGCCGAGCGGGGCGTGAGCATGTGGGAGGTCCTCGAGGGCACGGACAGCGACGAAATTCCCGAGCTGAAAACGGCCGCGAAGAAACTCGCCGACTTCACCGGGATGATCCGCTCCCTTTCGCTGGAACGCGCCACCAAGCCGCTGCACGAGTTCGGCCTCGAAGTGGCCACCCGGTCGGGGCTCATCGGCAGCTACCGCCTGAACCCTTCGCCCGAATCGGAAGGCGCTCTGGAAAACATCAACGAGCTGCTCGCCTCCATGCAGAACTTCAAGGAGGAACGCATCGTGCTGGCCTACGAGGAGGGCGACGCGGAATCCGCAGCCGAACCCACCGTGGAGGAGTGGCTGCAGAACATCTCCCTGATGACCGACATGGACAAGGAGGGCGAGGAGTCCAAGAACCGCGTGGTGCTGATGACCGTCCACTCGGCCAAGGGACTGGAGTTCGACACGGTCTTCATCGTGGGCGTGGAGGAGAACCTTTTCCCCAGCGTGATGAGCGCCACTTCGCAGGACAAGCTGGAGGAGGAGCGCCGCCTCTTCTACGTCGCCGTCACACGGGCCCGGAAAAAAGCGTTCGTATCCTTTGCCCGGCAGCGTTTCAAGTGGGGCAACACCGAATTCTGCAATCCCAGCCGCTTCATCACGGAGATGGACCCGCGCTACGTCGATCTCCCGGCCGACATGGACGAGGAGTCGGAAGAGGGTCCGATCGCCACGCTGCGGCAGCGCTACGACAGGCGGCAGTCCGAACGCGCCGCCTACGACGGCCAGCCCCGCAAAGGCACGGGAACTCCGCCGAACAGGCGCTCGGCCGAACAGGCATCCCCAAAACCCCGCACGCCCTACATCGTATCCGCGCCGCCCGACACCCGCACCATGAAGAGCATGGGCAGCCGGCGCATGACGCAGGAAGAGAGCGGCCCCGCCCCCGGTCGTCCCGCCGCAACCTCCCGCTATGCCGTAGGGATGCGGGTGGAACACGCCAAGTTCGGACGGGGCGAGATCACCGGCGTGGAGGAGATGGCGGCCGACGTGAAGGTCACCGTACTCTTCGAGAGCGCGGGCAGGAAAAGCCTCCTCAGCCGGTATGCGAACCTCGAGATCATCGATTGACACTACACCAATCCGAAAAAGCATGAAAAAAACGATCAGCGGTCTGCTCGCCGTAGCGGCGATGACCGCAACAATGCACCTGGCGGGCTGCGACAAGAAACCCGCCGACATGCCGGCCGGCGACACCCTCTTCGCAGGTACTTACCGCATGGAGGCCAAGCCGCTCTACTCCGACATGCAGGCCAAAGATCCCGAAGCGACGGCCCTCACCGCCGACGGAATGGACATCACCTTCGCGCAAGTCATCGCGGCAGCCTACGCAATGACCTCGACGACCGACATGGGAGGCACGTCGGAGATCACTTTCGGTCCGGACGGCTCCATCGTCATCGTCTTCGACGACCCCGAAGAGGGCACCGTACCGATTCTGCCCGACGAAGCGGAAGGAGTCGCCGCCGATGCTATCACCTACGCCCTCAGCGGCGATCGGGCCGTCTTCACCCTCTCCTCCGAAACGATCGACAACCTGCTGGATGCGGAAGAGGACCCGCAGACGGCGGCCGCGACCAAGGAGATTCTGACCAAGTTCACCCAGGGCATCTTCACCTACTCGGCAGCGGACAACACCGCCAAGATCACGTTCAAATACCGGCTCGCCGACAAGGAGCTCGCCCTCTACCTCGACAAGGGGATGATCGTCGAAACCTGGCGTACGAACAAGGACGCCATGAACGCCATCGCCGCGTTCCTCGGAGAGGGGAATCCGGAGGTCGCCGCCCTGCTGACCCAGCTCGCCCCCCAGATGGATGCGATGCTGGAGGGCTTCGACAAAATCGAGGCCGGCGCACGAATGACCCGAAAATAATCAAGGATCAGCATACGGACAAGGCGGCACGGAACTCCGCCTTGCGAGAACTCTTTCATCGACAACCGAGGGCGTTACGTAGCACTACGTAACGCCCTTTTCAAGTACCTGTCCGCCCCCATTCCCCCAGGTCGCAGCCGGCGGAGCGCCGCCCCGACGAGCGAGGGTCTCTGAACCGTCCCGCCCAAGGCAACCGGGCCGCCACAAAGCTCTTCCGACACGGAATACGCGCAGCAACGCCGAAACCCGACGCACCGCACGGCGGGTCAGGAACGCGCTGCCAGCCGGGCCCCAAGCGCCCCGACCAGATCGGACGCCTCCCGGCAACCGAGCACATACTTCCTGCCGTCCTTCAACGTCACCAGAAAACAGTCCGACTTGCGGCCGTAATATGCGAAATACCGTCCCAGCCCCTTCTCTGCGAACCAACCCCAGTACCCCAGGAATCCTCCGCTTCCGCAGAGGGAAACGGCCGCGCAGGCCGGGCGGTACGGACGCACCTCCCCGATGAGGGCGAGCGGGATGGCCTTTATGCGGAGCGACCGTTCGATCCGAAGCGCATCGTCCTCCAATACGATGCGCATAGGCGCATAATATAAGGATACGCCCAACATCACCACGACCAGGATGCTCCACGAGAGCACCAGCCACCGCTCTTCGCACAGGAGCAAAAGCCCCAGTACGGTTCCGCAAAGGAGTGCCGACAGACCGACGGTAAGCAGCCATGCGGACCGGCTGTAAACGACGTATCGTTTCATATAGTTCCTCATTATCGGGTTTACCGCAAATTTACGAAAATGCCGCCGACCGGCCAACACTCCACAAGGCGGCGCCCGAAGCGGCACAACGAAAATAATCCCGTCGGGCGGTTCGCCCGACGCACCCCGCCACCTGTACATACTCCCCTGTTCCTTACTCCGTTACGCCGACGCACGCAGCGCTCCGCACGGCCGGCGGCCCCGGCCCGTCCGACGAAAAAGATGCGCAATGCCGGAAAATAATCGTACCTTTGTTATTCCGAACGCCCGGAGCCGCACGCCCCGGCACCCAAACGATCCATACCATGATATACACCATTACCCTGGACGAGATGGAGTTCAAAGCCTATCACGGCTGCTACGACCTGGAAAAGGTGGTAGGCAACCGTTTTCTGGTCAACCTCTCGCTCGATGCCGAACTCGACGAGGCGGCACAGACCGACGACGTCACGAAGACCGTAAACTATCTCCGGGTATATACCATCGTGGCGGAGTGCATGAAGCAGAAGTCGAATATTCTGGAACATGTGACGTTGCGCATCATCGAAGCGCTTTACGCCGAGTTCCCGCAGTTGCGCCGGGTCTGCGCGACGGTTTCAAAGCTCGCCCCGCCCTTGGGAGGCAAACTTCGCAAGGTATCCGTAACGCTTTGTAAATAAGATAATTGTCGAATGTTAATCGGTTGTTGATAACTAAACAGCCGGACGGATGGAGGGTCCGGAAAATGGGCGTAAACTTGTAGTCGGCGGCCGGGAGCCGTCCGCTGTCAGAGAAACATCTAAGAACCAACATCATAAATTTTGACTTATGTCCGACGTTAAGAGACACGTGGGTGCAGACGGGCGCACCCTCACCGAATACCAGTACAACGAGGCGATAGAGGGCGCCAAGGAGTACTTCAAAGGCGATGACCTGGCCGCCATGGTATGGGTCAGCAAATACGCGCTGAAAGATTCGTTCGGCCACATTTTCGAGAAATCGCCCGAACAGATGCACTGGCGAATCGCCAACGAACTGGCACGCATCGAGAACACCTACCCCAATCCGATGAAGGCGCAGGAGATTTACGACCTGCTCAAGGAGTTCCGTTACATCATCCCGCAGGGAGGTCCCATGACGGGTATCGGCAACAACCTCCAGATAGCGTCGCTCTCCAACTGCTTCGTCATCGGCCACCGCAACCCCGCCGACTCCTACGGCGGCATCATCCGCATCGACGAGGAACAGGTACAGCTCATGAAGCGCAGGGGCGGAGTCGGACACGACCTCTCGCACATCAGGCCTACCGGAAGTCCCGTCCTCAACAGCGCCCTCACGGCAACCGGCATCGTGCCCTTCATGGAACGCTACTCCAACTCCACCCGCGAGGTGGCGCAGGACGGCCGGCGCGGCGCACTGATGCTCTCGCTCTCGATCAAACACCCCGATGCGGAGAACTTCATCGACGCCAAGGTGGAGACGGGCAAGGTGACGGGCGCCAACGTATCCATCAAGATAGACGACGCCTTCATGCACGCCGTCCTCAACAACGAGAAGTACGTGCAGACCTTCCCGATCGACTCGGAGAACCCTCTCTACACGAAGGAGATCGACGCCCGTACGCTGTGGAACAAGATCATCCACAACGCCTGGAAGAGCGCCGAACCGGGCGTGCTGTTCTGGGACACCATCCTGCGCGAATCGGTGCCCGACTGTTATGCCGACGAAGGCTTCCGCACCGTATCCACCAACCCCTGCGGCGAGATACCGCTCTGCCCCTACGACAGTTGCCGTCTGCTGGCAATGAACCTCTACAGCTATGTGGACGATCCTTTCACCCCGCAGGCGAAGTTCAACTTCGACAAGTTCCGCAGCCATGTGGAATCGGCCATGCGCCTGATGGACGACATCATCGACCTCGAACTCGAAAAGATCGAGATCATCTACAACAAGATCAAGCACGATCCGGAGGACCTCGACATCCGCCGCGTGGAGCTCACCCTATGGGAAAAGATCCGCGAGAAGGCGCTCAAGGGACGCCGGACGGGCCTCGGCATCACCGCCGAGGGCGACATGCTGGCGGCCCTGGGCCTCACCTACGGCACCGACGAAGCGATCGCATTCGCGGTGAAGGTACAGAAGACGCTCGCCATCGAGGCCTACCGCGCTTCGGTGAAGATGGCCCGCGAAAGGGGTGCCTTCCCGATGTACGACAACCTCAAGGAGGAGGGCAACCCGATGATCGCCCGCATCCGCGAAGCCGACCCGGCTCTGTACGAAGAGATGACGCAGGTGGGCCGTCGCAACATCGCCATGCTCACCATCGCCCCCACGGGAACCACGTCGCTCATGTCGCAGACCACCTCGGGAATCGAGCCCGTTTTCCGTCCGGTCTACAAACGCCGCCGCAAGGTCAACCCGACCGACAAGAACGTCAAGATCACCTTTACCGACGAAGTGGGCGATTCGTGGGAAGAATACAACGTATTCCATCACAAGTTCATCACCTGGCTCGAGGTCACCGGCCACGACATATCCGCACTCGACAGCATCGGCGACGCCGAGCTCGACAAGCTCGTGGAAGAGTCGCCCTACAACCGGGCGACCGCCAACGACATCGACTGGGTGGCCAAGGTAAAGATGCAGGGCGCCATCCAAAAGTGGGTGGACCACTCCATATCGGTTACGGTTAATCTGCCGGAAAGCGTCACCGAAGAGCTCGTCAGCAAGGTCTACCAGGCGGCCTGGGAGAGCGGCTGCAAAGGCGTGACCGTCTATCGCGACGGCTCGCGGGCCGGCGTACTGGTGGATACGAAGCCCAAGAAAAAAGAGAAGGAGAACTACGAGGGCGACGAATACAAACCGCCGTTGGCACGCCCCATCGAACTGGAGGCCGACGTGGTCCGTTTCAAAAACGGCGCGGAGGACTGGATCGCTTTCGTGGGTATCTACAACGGTCACCCGTACGAGATTTTCACCGGTAAGATCGAGGAGGACTCCCTCTACATCCCCAAGTCCATCAACAAAGGATTCATCATCAAGGTCAAGGAGGAGGACGGCCAGAAACGCTACGACTTCCGCTACCAGGACAAATACGGCTACCCGCACGTCATCGGCGGCATCTCGCGCCTGTTCGACAAGGAGTTCTGGAACTACGCGAAACTCATCTCCGGCGTGCTGCGCAACGGCATGCCCATCGTAGACGTGGTGAACCTGGTGGACGGTCTCAGCTTCGACAGCGAAACGATCAGTAACTGGCAGAGCGGTGTGGCTCGCGCCCTGAAGCAGTACATCAAAGACGGCACGAAGATCCACAAGCAGAAGTGCCCCAACTGCGGCGAAGAGTCGCTCGTCTTCCAGGAGAAGTGCCCGCACTGCACCTCGTGCGGCTGGTCGCGTTGCAGCTAAGACGCTGCCCGACACCCAACCGGACGGCCACTGCTCCTGGGGAGCAGTGGCCGTTCCTGCAACCGACAACCGCAACGACCTACTCCGAAAACGTGAACCGCAAAGAGCGTTTCGTGAAACCGGTCCGGACCGGCCTCACGGAGCCGGAATACCCGCGACTCGGCACCTTCTCCTCCATCCTCCCCGGCGGCCGCGAGGCGATAACCGAAGCGTCGGAAAAGAAGGTCAGCCATAGGGAGGTTTCGTTCGGACAACGCCGGCAGAAGGGACCGACAACTGCACGACTGCTTTTTCGGTCGTTCGGACGGACCGGCCTGTTCGATTTCATGGAGCGGATATTCACCGCGGAGATGCCCCGGCGAAACGGACACGAAACGCGAACCGCACAGGGATGGAGGCACGCAGGGCAAGATTTTTCCGTCACGAATTCATCCGCCGGTTTCCGCTCGCCCCTCCTCGCCTGCGGCAACTACATCCGGCCGGACGGCACAGGCACGCAACGGGAAATAGACGCGCCGTTCGACGGCGCCCTCCGGCAGGAAGCGACCGTCCGCCAAACCGACAACCGGAAATACGCTTTCCGGATACACGTGCATGATACCGAAACGAAACCGGCCGTCCATGCACGCCCATTGAACGGAGACGCACCGGATACCCTGTTGCAAAAGATGGCGGAGACCATCCGAAGATTCCTCGCCGCTCTCCCCGGCAGCACGCAACTGCCGTAAGCGACTACCGGCCGGTATCTTCGTCAGGGCCGACGACGAAGCATCTCCGCCGACAAAAGACAGCTCCTCGAAGCCCTCGCCACGCCGGGGAGCACCGGAAGGGCCCCATCCGGCACCGCCCGACGGGACATCCGACGACACGCAAAAGGGGCGAACCGCCGACACGGGAAACACGCCGCACATACGGCAACCTGCAAACAGACGATGACGCCTGCGGAAAGGAACCTTTCCGCAGCGAAAGAATCCCGACAAGCGCCGCGCTACTGCGTGACCACCTCCTCGGCGGGAACGATCTTATAGAGTTTGTCGCCCCGGCGGACAGGCTCCGGGGTTTTCACCGAACAGAAAACGCCCTGGGGAGCGACCTCGGCGGGACGTTCGGCCACATACACCTCGTCGACCACCCCTTCGAGGGCACCGGTCGTTTCGCCCAGCACCACGTAACGGGCACCCCGCTCGAGCGGCGAAGCCTCCACCTGTATCTCCGCAACGCCTATCTTCTTGAAGAAATTGGTGACCTTGCCGACATATACTTTCCGCACCGTGGCCGACGAACCGTAATTGGCACTGAGCTCCACTACGGGAGCACCCTGGTAATAACCGCCCCAGAATCCCCGGTTGAACACCTCCGAAAGACGCTCCATCCAGCCCTCCACCCGCTCCGGCGAATACTCCCCGACCTCGATGGCCCGCAAGGCCTCGTCGTAGGTCTCCACCACGCGCTTCACATACTCCGCCGACCGGGCACGTCCCTCGATCTTGAGCACGCGCACGCCGGCCTCGATGAAGCGGTCCAGGAACGGCAGCGTACACAGATCCTTCGGAGAGAGCAGGTAACGCCCCTCGACGGCGATGGTTTCGCCCGTATCGCGATCGCGCAGCTCGTAGGAACGACGGCATATCTGCCGGCAAGCCCCGCGGTTGGCCGAGGCACCGCACTCGTGCAGGCTCAGGTAACACTTCCCCGATATGCCCATGCAAAGGGCACCGTGGGCGAACATCTCTATCTTGACCGGCTCCCCGGAGGGCCCGCATATCCGCTGAGCCCGAATGTTGTCGTGTATACACCGTATCCTGTCCAGGTCCAGTTCGCGGGCGAGCACCACCACGTCCGCCCACTGGGAGTAGAAACGCAGCGTTTCGGTGTTCGACACGTTGAGCTGCGTGGAGATATGCACCTCCATGCCCACGCTCCGCGCATACAGGATGGCGGCCTGGTCCGACGCTATCACCGCATCGACCCCTTCGCGCAGGGCACGGTCCACGACAGCGTGCATGGTTTCCAACTCATCGTCGTAGAGAATCGTATTGACCGTCAGATAGGTTTTGATACCGTACTGCCGGGCGATCTCCACGATACGGGCCAGGTCGTCGAGGGTAAAGTTGGCCGCCGAACGGGAACGCATGTTCAGCTTTCCCACGCCGAAATATACCGAGTCGGCGCCGGCCGCTACGGCCGCCCTGAGTGATTCGTAGGAACCGACCGGGGCCATTATCTCTATGTCGCTGCGTTTTATTGCCATCATTCAAATGCTATCGTCGATCGTTGCGAAAGGCTGTCGCCCCGTTTCCGGAGCAGATGCCGGATCAGCTCCACCGGCTGGGGAGTTCGAGCGCAAGCCGCTCCATCGGTTCCCGCCTTGCGGCCGGCACCGACAGGCCGGCGAGCGCAGCGGTCGCCCGATCGGTATAACGCGTCACGGCCGCCTCGGCCCGTTCGCGTACGCCGAGCGCATCGTAGATGGCCAGTACGCGCGTCACCTTTTCGTCGGGGATCATCTCCCTGTTGTGCATCAGGCCGGCCAGCCGCCTGCGCGTATCCTCGTCGGCAACCTCCATCGCGTCGGTAGTGAGGAAAGTCTTCTTCCCTTCGATAATATCGCCGCCTATCTTTTTCCCGAGCGATGCCTGCGTTCCGTAGCTGTCGAGAATGTCGTCGCGTATCTGGAAAGCCATGCCGAGCTCCATGGCGAACGTATGGAGCCGCTCGCAGTCCTCCCGCGACGCCCCGCCGCATATCGCTCCCATCACGGTGGCCCCGGCCAGCAGCACGGCGGTCTTCAGCGATATCATGAGCAGATAATCGTCCATGGGCACCCGTTCGAGGGACTCAAAGTCCATGTCGTACTGCTGCCCCTCGCACACCTTCAGCGAGGTGTCGTTGAAAATGGGGAAGAGCTCCGGCAGCAGGACGGGATCGACCCGCTCCAGCAGACGGTAGGAGTAGATCATCATGGCATCGCCGGAGAGAATGGCGCTGTTGGCGCCCCACTTGCGATGCACGGCAGGTTTGCCGCGCCGCACCGCAGCGTTGTCCATGATATCGTCGTGCAGCAACGTGAAGTTGTGGAACACCTCCACCGCCGCCGCACAGGGCAACGCACGCTCCACATCGTCGCTGAAGATATTGCACGCCATCATGGCGAGCAGCGGCCGCAACCGCTTGCCTCCCCGCTCGAGCGAATAGGCGATGGGGGCATAGAGCGAATCGGGTTCTTCGGGGAAAGGGAGCGCATGAACATACTCCTCTATGACGGTCGAAAGTTCTTCTTTGCTGTACATGATTTCCGTATCGAATCAATCGGTTACACCGCCGGAGGGAGCGCCTGGCTCCTTCGGACGGCCTGCGCTGCAAAGATACGGAAAGTCGAGCGCAAAACCGAATAGCATTCGGATTTTGCCGAGACGGGATATCCAAGACGAAGTCAACGAGACGGAAAACCGCGGGATTTTGCACAATCATTGTATTTTAGATAATTTTGCCAATTCGCCGGGAAGTCCGTCGGCACCTTTTCCGATACCGGAAAGAGCCGACATCGTATCCCGGCCGGGCGAACGCACAGAGGCACAAATCCAAGCACAACGCTATCATGACGGAAAAACTGGCAATAGGAATCGACATCGGCGGCACGAACACCGTCACGGGACTCGTGGACGCGCAAGGACGCATGCAAGGGGAACGAAGCTTCAAGACCAAGGCATATCCCTATTTCGACGATTACGTGGAACGACTCGTGCAGGACATCGAGTCGCTCCGGCGCACCCGCCCCGACGCCGCCCTGGCGGGGATCGGCATCGGCGCCCCGAACGGCAACTATTTCAGCGGCGTGGCCGAGAATCCCATCAACATCCGGTGGTACGAGCACGCGGCGGACGGTTCGCAGGGAGCGCAAATACTGACCGTGCCCTTTGTGGAAACCGTCAGGAAACACTACCCCGCCCTGCCGGTGGTCGTCGACAACGACGCCAACGCCGCCGCCATCGGCGAGATGATCTACGGCGGGGCACGCGGCATGCGCGACTTCATCGAGATCACACTCGGCACGGGCCTGGGAGGCGGCATCGTGGCCAACGGCGAAATGGTCTACGGCCAGGGCGGCACAGCCGGCGAACTGGGCCACGTGACGGTGCGGCCCGGAGGCAGGCGCTGCGGCTGCGGACGCCGGGGATGCCTCGAAACCTACGTCTCCGCGACGGGCATCGTGCGCACCATGCTGGAGATTCTGGCCGACGATCCCCGTCCCAGCAAGCTCCGAAGCGTCGCGGTCGAATGCCTCGACTCCCGGATGATCGCCGAAGCCGCCCTCGACGGCGACGAAGCGGCCCGGGCCGCTTTCGAGATGACGGGTCGGATCCTGGGCGAGGCGCTGGCCAACTTCGTCGCCTTCTCCTTCCCGGAAGCGATCTTCCTCTTCGGGGGACTCGCCAAATCGGGCGACCTGTTATGGGAACCCACCAAAAGGCACATGGAGGCCAATCTACTGCGCAACTACAAGGGACGGGTGAAACTGCTCCCCTCGGGCATCGACGGAGCCAACGCCGCCGTCCTCGGCGCATCGGCCCTGGTATGGAAAGAGCTGCGGAAACTGGAAAGCCGGTAAGCCGGGCGGAAGACAACGACGCCCCGCCTCCGGCAGCACGCGAAGCACCTACCCGCACAACCGAAACCTCACCCCCGCGCCGAAGATGAACGACCTTCCCCGCATCCTGTCCGTCCGGCAACACCCCGCATACGCAGGGCAAGCCATAGCATACATCTCCTCCCGCTGGAAGGAGGTACCGCAAGCGGTCTACGAGGACTGCATCTCGGAATCGCTGTATGCGGCCGGTCCCCTCCCCCAATGGTACCTCCTCATGGATTCCGAAACCGTTATCGGTTGCGCCGGCCTCATCGCCAACGATTTCATCAGTCGCCACGACCTATATCCCTGGGTTTGCGCACTCTATATCGACGAACCTTTCCGCGGACACGGCTACGCCGGTCTGCTGCTGGAACAGTGCCGCAGCGATGCGGCCCGCGCGGGCTACCGGAGCCTCTATCTCTCGACCGAGCTGGAGGGATATTACGAAAAGTACGGCTACATGTACATCGGCGAGGGATACGGTCCGGACGGAGCCGCGACCCATATCTACCGTTTCGACCTACGCGCCTCCTCCCTGTCCGCCGCAGGCTATGCCATCCGCCCCGAACGCCCCGACGAAGAGCAGACGCTCTACCGCCTCGTCGGGACGGCCTTCGAAACGGCGCGAGTCAGCGACGGGGCGGAACAGGATTTCGCGGCCGCGCTGCGGGCCGGGGATGATTACATTCCCGACCTCGCCTTGGTAGCGACCCACGAAGAGCAACCCGTAGCACACGTCCTGTTCACCCGGACACGGGTGACCTCCCCCGACGGCAACCGCTACGAAGGGGTGCTGGTGGCTCCGCTCTCCGTGCTCGCCGCCCACCGCGGTATGGGCCTGGGCGGAGTCTTGCTGAAAGAAGGCATGCGCCGTGCCCGATCCATGGGGTTCGGCGCGGCATTCCTGTGCGGCGACCCCGCCTATTACCATCGTTTCGGTTTCCGCGCCACGACCCGTTACGGCATCCGGCCGACGGGCGACCTCCCGCCGCATTTCGTAATGGCTGCCGAATTGCGGCCCCGGGCGCTGCAAGGCATCCGGGGAACGGTCTCCTTCTGCTGAGCCCCCTGCCCGCCACGAAGGCAGCCAACCGACAACCGGCCCCTTTCCGGGGCCGGATTCCGCAAATTAAATACGCAATTTTTTCCGAGCGGTAGTTAATTTGCAAATTATTATTACTTTTGTAGCCCGTAAGCAGGAGGGATATGCCCCCTGCGATGCAACGGAAAGATGCCGGAGTGGTCGATCGGGCCGCACTCGAAATGCGGTGTACGGGCAACTGTACCGGGGGTTCGAATCCCTCTCTTTCCGCCAAAGCCGACCCGCGCCGCAAGGTGCGGGTCTTAACAAACAAGAGCAACTGCAAGTTTACTTGTGAGTTGCTCTTGTTTGTTAAGGCACTTCCCCGAGGAGGGGTAGTCGGCTTTGCAGAGCTCCCCCCTGCGGGGATCAACGAGCGCAGCGAAGTGAATCCCCGCTTTTCCGGTACACCTTCTGCAGAAGGTCCCGGGGACCGACCCCGGTCGCGGAGCGTGAATGGAGCAACTGCAAGTTTACTTGCGAGTTGCTCTTGTTTGTTAAGGCACTTCCCCGAGGAGGGGTAGTCGGCTTTGCAGGGCTCCCGCAGGAAAACGCCCTCCCGTGCGACAATCGGACGGAAGTCCGGCACACGCAATGCCGCGGGACGTCTTTATGGCAACACGAAGCCGGACAGGCGACCGGACCGTAACGAAGGCGCCGCAACATGCCCGTACCGAAGCGCCACCGGAACGACTCCGGACAACACCTCCGCACCGACGATACCGCGACCGCAACGGAAGGCACTACGCCTCCTCCCGGTAGGTGCCGGCTATCTGACGGAAATGATCCTTCGTATCGACCTTCGTAAAAACCTTCTCGATCACTCCGTCGCCGCTTATGATAAAGGTAGTGCGCAGAATCCCCATGTACTCGCGCCCCATGAACTTCTTCAATCCCCATACGCCGTAAGCGGAGGCGATGGATTTGTCGGTGTCGGCAATCAACGTAAAACGCAGTTCGTGCTTGTCGGCGAAACCGCGATGCGACTTCTGGCTGTCGGGACTCACGCCGACAATCTCGAAGCCCTTCCGCTTCAGCTCCGCATAACCGTCCCGCAGGCTGCACGCCTCGGCCGTACATCCGGTCGTATTATCCTTCGGATAAAAATAGAGTATCAGTTTCTTCCCGCTGAACTGACCGAGCGTCACGGTCCGCCCGTCCTGGTCGACACCCGAAAAATCAGGCGCCTTATCTCCCTCTTTGAGCATTATGTATGTTTTTATTGGTTGAATCCGATGCAATACGCCCCGGCCGGGAGCGCACGGGCCGAAAGGCTCCGCTGCGGTCACTCAGCCGGTTCGCCGAAAAGCTCCCGCAGAATGATCGACGTCGCCCCCCGATGGGAACGCACGTACTCCGCCGCCTGTTTTGCAGCCCGATCGTAGGCCTCTCCGTCGGACCGCAGAGCGGAGAACCAGGCGGACAGCTCCTCGTAGCCGGCGACGCTTTGCGCCGCGCCGAGGGCTACCAGATCGCGGGCCTCGCGGAACTTGGCGTAATTCGGCCCGAAGGCCACCGGCATCCCGAACGTGGCCGCCTCCAAGGTGTTGTGTATCCCCACCCCGAATCCTCCGCCGATGTAGGCATACGAACCGTAGCTGTAGACCGACGAGAGAATGCCGATCGTATCGATGACGAGCAGTTGTTTGTCCCTGCCGCCGTCGGCCTCGCCGTATCGGGTGTAACGCACGGCACCGCCGTTCACGGCGGCCTCCAGCTCCCCGATCCGCTTCTCGTCCATCTCGTGCGGAGCAAGGATGAACTTCACATCCGGATTGGCATTCATCAGTCGGACGAGGAGCTCCTCGTCCGGGGCCCACGTACTGCCCGCCACGAACACCGTACCTCCGTCGACGAAATCCTCCACCTGCGGAAGCCTGCGGGCTCCGTCGGCGATCCGGCCCACCCGATCGAAACGGGTATCTCCCGCCACGGTGACAGCCGTGACACCGATACCGGCCAACAGCTCCTCCGATTCGGCATCCTGCACGAAGAGCCGGCGGAACGAACGCAGGGCCCGACGGAAAGCGCCGCCCCAGGGACGGAAGAAGACCGAATCGCGACGGAAAATGGAGGATATGATATAGGCAGGTACCCCGCGTTCGGCGAGGGCCGAGAGGTAGTTCAGCCAGAACTCATACTTGATGAAAACCGCCATTTCGGGTTTCACCGCATCCAGAAAACGCGCCGCATTGCGCGGTGTGTCGGCCGGAAGGTAAAACACCCAGTCGGCGCCGGAATAGTTCTTGCGGATTTCGTAACCGGAGGGAGAAAAGAACGTGAGAAGTATCCGGTAGTCGGGATAGCGCTCCCGCAAGGCCTCCATGACGGGACGTCCCTGCTCGAACTCGCCCAGGGATGCGGCATGAAACCAGATGATCCTGCCGCCGTCGCCCACGGCCCGTTCCAGTTGCGGGAAGATGTCCCTGCGTCCCTGGGTCCACAACGCCGCCTTCCGCACGAACGGGGAGGCCAGCCGGACGGCACCGGTATAGAACCGGATACCTAAATTATACCACCACATCTGCCAATTCGTTCTTATTTCGTAGCCGTGCGGCACCGCCGGGGACCGCACGGCACGAAAGTATAAAATTTTGCCCGTACGGACAAACCTACCACCTGAGCGGCACGGCATCCGGCACATACCGCACCTGTGCGCTCCCGTCCGGCATAAGGTCCACCGCCACCAGATCGATCTGACAGTCGAGCGTCACCCCGCGGGCTTCGATATAACAGTTGGCCGCCCGCAACAGCGCACGCCCTTTGGCTGCCGTCATGGCCTCTTCCGGCTGCGTGAGTCCTCCCGCACGGCGCAACTTCACCTCGACGAAATGGACCCGCTCGCCCCGCGCCGCCACGATATCCAACTCGTAACGCCCCATGCGCCAGTTCCGATCCATGATGAGAAATCCATGGGCCCTGAGCCACCCCACTGCGAGCTCTTCGCCCGCCGCACCGAGTTCGCCGGTCATCGACATGCCGTCCATCGAATTTACAGTGAAACAATCCGTTCCTTTTCCTCCGTCCCGGAGGGATACCCGCTGCCGGAAAAGACGGTCCGCCCCGCTCCGACAAAAGCGGAGCAGCGGGGCGGACCGACATCCGGAGCTCTTACGCCCTCTGCATCAGGAACGAAAGATCGTCGCCGGGCTGCACCTCGCGCGGTGCCTCCCCGTAACGGAAGATGCGCAGCGGCCTGGGGCCCTTCAGTTGCATTCCGTCACCCTCCACACGCAGCATGCACCCCTCGCGCAGACCGGCCACATAGACCTCCCGGTTGGCGGCGATGAACTCCTCGATGCGCTGCTCGCGCGTTTCGCCCGCATGCCCCTCCGGATTGGCGTCGAGGTAGTGGGGATTGATCTGGAATCCCACGGCCCCTATGGCCCGGAACGATTCGGGTTCCACGATGGGCATGTCGTTGGTGGTACGGATCGTGGGACACGCCACGTTGCTGCCCGCACTCCATCCTACATAAGGCATCCCCTCTGCGAGCCGTTCGCGGAGCGGTTCGAGCAGCCCTTGCTCCTGCATCTTCTTGATAAGGGCGAAGGTGTTGCCGCCGCCCACGACTACCGCCTCGGCCTCCATGACCGCACGCACGGGGTCGGCCTCAAGATGTATGGAACGAACCCCGATGCCTATCTCGTCGAAACGACGCTGCACCTTCTCGGCATATTCGTCATAGGAGAAAGAGACGGCGGCATAAGGGATGAAAAGTACCCGGTCGACACAGCCGAGAAAGTCGGCGATGTCGCCTATCGGATACTTGAGGTACTCCTCGCCCGCATTGGTCGAGTTGCTGATAAGAAGAAGTCTCATGACAAAGTGGTTTTATATTCGTAAATTACAATCGAAAGCATTCGCATCGGCAAATCGCAGCTAAAGATAGGCAATTACCCGCAGGCCACCAAAAACCACCGGCCCCACGCGAGGCCGGCATCCGGCCGACCGGGACACGAAACGAAGTCAAACCAATGAATTTAAGTGCCATACAATCCGGGCTCCGGCATCCGCGAGCAGTCCGGAAATGCAGGCGGAGGCCACGAAAAGCTCCCTTCCGCACCCGCACCCACGGTCATGAGGCTTAACGTACTGCCGGTTACGGCGGTAAAAAGAGGGGCTTTTTTAGTTTTATCGGAAAAAGTGTTATATTTGCCCCGGAGTTTTCTTGGATGGAAACTAAATTTACTTGCAAAATATTGTTGAACTAAAATTAGAAAGTTATGTCTGAGATTTCATCAAAAGTGGTTGAGATTATAAAGGACAGGTTGAACGTTGCCGAGAAAGACATCGAGCTCACTTCGAGCTTCGCCAACGACCTCGGTGCAGACTCGCTCGACACCGTAGAGCTCATCATGGAGTTTGAGAAGGAATTCGGTATCTCCATACCGGACGAAGACGCCGAGAAGATCACCACGGTCGGCGACGCCATCACTTACATCGAGGCTCACAAAGCATAACTTCCATTGTGATGCACACTTAATAAGGTAAAATATTAACTTATTTTACCTTATTATTTATTGCCCGGAACGGAAGGGAGGCGCCGCAAAAGGCCTCCGCAGCGGTACGGACACCCTGTTGACCGGCTCCGCTATTAACCCAATAATTAAATTTCGCTATGCAGAAAAGGAGAGTTGTCGTGACCGGTATCGGCACGATCAATCCGCTTGGCAACAACATACAGGAATACTTCGCCAACCTGAAGGCGGGCGTGAGCGGCGCTGCGCCCATTACGCATTTCGATGCCGAAAAGTTCAAGACGAGATTTGCCTGTGAAGTAAAGGGATACAACTGGGAGGATTTCTTCGACCGCAAGGAGGTACGTAAATACGACCTTTTCTCGCAATACGCCATGATAGCCGCCGACCAGGCGATGACCGACTCCGGCATCGACCTCGAAAAGGTGGACAAACTGCGCTCGGGAGTGATCTGGGCATCGGGCATCGGCGGTCTCAAATCCATGTTCGACGAGATCACGGGTTACCTGGACGGAGGACAGATTCCCCGCTTCAGTCCCTTCTTCATCCCGAAGATGATCTCCGACATCGCCGCCGGATACATCTCCATGAAATACGGCTTCATGGGCCCCAACTTCTGTACGGTATCGGCCTGCGCCTCCTCCAACCACGCCATCATTCTGGCTGCCGACCAGATCCGCATGGGACGTGCCGACATCATGATTACGGGCGGTTCGGAAGCGGCCGTCAACCAGCCCGGCGTAGGCGGATTCAACTCCATGCAGGCCCTCTCCACGCGCAACGACGATCCGGCAACGGCATCGCGTCCCTATGACGCCGACCGCGACGGGTTCGTCATCGGCGAAGGAGCCGGCGGTCTCATCCTGGAGGAGTACGAACACGCCAAAGCCCGCGGAGCAAAGATATACGCCGAAGTAGGCGGCAGCGGCATGAGCGCCGATGCCTACCACTTCACCGCACCGCATCCGGAAGGACTGGGTGCGAAGCATGCGATGGAGGACGCCATGAAAGAGGCGGAAGTAACGCCCGACCAGGTGGATTACATCAACACGCACGGTACCTCCACCCCGGCAGGCGACATTCCGGAATTGACCGGTATCCAGAGCGCCATCGGCGACAGCATCTACAAGGTGAACCTCAGCTCGACCAAATCCATGACCGGTCACCTGTTGGGCGCCGCCGGTGCGATCGAGGCGCTCGCATGTATCATGGCGATCACCGAAGGAGTGATCCCGCCCACCATCAACAACTTCAACCGCGACCCCCGGATCGACGAACGCATCAACCTCACGCTCAATACGGCACAGGAACGCGACGTACGGGTTGCCATGAGCAATACGTTCGGCTTCGGCGGCCACAACGCCACCGTCCTGCTGAAACGGATCTGACAAACGCGGGACAAACGACACCATCACTCCCCGTAAGGGCCCCGCAGGCGGTTCTTATGGGGAGTTTTCACACACGGGAACGGAGGCCCCGACCTACGGAGTGCCCCGCGAGCCCGCCATACTTCAGAAAGCAATGTTCGACGCTATCAAAAGGATATTCCGGAAACGGTTCGGCAAAGACAGGGAGTTCTATGCGGTCATAGACCGGCTGCTGGGCATCACCCCCGACAACATCGAGCTCTACAAGCTGGCGCTCATCCACCGTTCCGCCTCCGTGACGCTGCCCGACGGCGCCCCGGCCAACAACGAACGGCTCGAGTTCCTCGGCGATGCGGTGCTGGAAACCATCGTTTCGGACTTTCTCTTCATCGAATATCCGGAACAGACCGAAGGATTCCTCACGCAGATGCGTTCGCGTATCGTCAGCCGGGCCTCCCTGGACGAGATCTCATCCAAAATGGGAATAGACAAGTACATCGTGGCCAATTTCAACGGCACCTACAGCCACAAACACCTCAACGGCAACGCCTTCGAAGCTCTCGTGGGAGCGATTTACCTCGACAAGGGGTACGACTTCGCCAACCGGTTCGTCATCAACGACGTCCTGCGGCGGTACGTCGACCTGGGCGACATCACCTCCACCGAGGTCGATTTCAAGAGTCGCCTGATCGAGTGGTGCCAGAAGAGCAAGCGCTCCATCCATTTCAACACCGCGTCCGACGAAACCGCCACCATGCGCACACCCCGATTCCTGTCGAAAATCGTCATCGACGGCATCGAGCTGGGCCACGGCACCGGCTGTTCCAAAAAAGAGGCGGAGCAGAAGGCCGCATGGGCCGTCACGCAGATCGTGGGCAACGACGACATAGGCGACTTCTTCATGGAGACCATCGACCTGAGCTTCGAGCAATATACCGCCGGCCATGGAGAGGCTAACTGACAGGCAGGTACGGGAGAAGCTCGTCTCACGCGGCGTGAAGGCGCTGACCGATGCCGAACTGCTGAGCGTGATACTCGGCGAGGGCAGCGCGGGATACAGCGCCGCGGAAACTGCCGAACGCATTCTCGATGTGTACGAGGGATCGTTCGCGGCCATGGCGAAGGCCGACATGACGCGCCTGCGAATGACCGAGGGCATCGGAGTAAAACGGGCCGCCGTACTGACGGCGGTCTTCGAACTCGCCGACCGGCTGCATCGCCAGGAAGCCGCCGCACCGGCCTCCATCCGCACGAAAGACGACGTAACGGCCCTCTTCGCCCCCCTGCTCGCCCGCCTACCGCACGAGGAGATGTGGGCGCTCTACCTCTCTTCCGCCAACGGCGTCATCGAGAAGACGCGTGTGAGCCAGGGAGGGGTAACGGCGCTGGTAGTGGACTACAAACTGGTGGTGAAGCGTGCGGTGGAGGTGCTGGCCTCGTCGCTCATCATCGTCCACAACCACCCTTCGGGCGTTGCGGCGCCCAGCCCGGAAGACATCGCCATCACGCAACGCATCGCCCAGGCCGCAGCCCTCTTCGACATCCGGCTCGTGGACCACATCATCATCGCCGACGGCGCATCCTACAGCTTCCGGCAATACGGGATGATCGAATAAGCCCCCTCCTCCTTGCGGGACGGCCCCGCAGGGATTCCCACACGATAGGCACGGCGCTCCCGCGACCGCGTGCGCATGCGCGGCGAACTCCATCCGCCTTTCGGACCGCTTACCTTATATAATATTGAAATGCCGCAGGGCCTTGGCGATACCGGAAGCATCCGTTCCGGTGGTGACATAATCCGCCGCGGCCTTCACCGTCGCGTCGGCATTGCCCATGGCCACCCCGATCCCGGCATACCGCAACATGGTGATGTCGTTGTCGCCGTCGCCGAAAGCCATGCACTCCTCCCGTGAAAACCCGTAGTGGTCGAGCACCTTCCCGATGCCGATGTGTTTGCCCCCTCCGCGGGGAATGATATCGCAGAGCAGGGGCGTCCATCGCGTAGCCTCGCACGCAGGCATCTCCCGCAGGATGGCCTCCTCCTGCACGGTATCCGCGAAAAAGATGAGTTGCAGAATCGGATGCTCCGGCAGGTCGTCCATATCGGCCGGAGCGGGCAATTGCAGGTTGATGAGCGCCGCCCCCGCCCGGGCCCTCTCCGTCACCGCATTGATGCGGATGAAATCCACGCCCTCGAAGATGGTGGCGATTCCCCGTTCGCGCACGAAGCGCACGGCGGCCCGGGCATCCTCCGCGGGCATGGCGTTGGTATGGATCACCTCGTCCCCGATACGCACGCACTGGCCGTTGAGGGACACGATGCCGTCGAACAGCGATTTATCCACATTGTCGATGAGCAGTTCGTGACGTCCGGTGGAGATGAAGAGCCGTATCCCCTTTTCGCGAAGCATCTCCAGTGCCCGAAGGGTGCTGTCGGGCACCCTGTGCGTCTTGAAACTCACCAACGTGCCGTCTATATCGAAAAATATCGCCTTTATCATGACAAGTTTGTAATCAGGGCGGCAGACCGCCGCCCTCCCGACAAAAGTACGAAAAACTTCCCGAGGCCGGAAAAGAATCCGCAACCTGCATCGACGGGGCAATTATTCCCGATTTAGACAACCGCCGCTTTGTATTCTGCATCCGTTTTGCTATATTTAGGGTCGATATGTTTCCGGTGCACGCCCCGGCCGACCCACGGCCGACCGGTACTCCCGGCGGAACGATCCCCCCGCGAGAGCGCCACGACATGTCGGATGATTAACCTAAAAACAAACGACGCATGAAAAACTATCGAACTTCAGAGATCAAGAACGTGGTCCTGCTCGGCGCCCCCGGCTCGGGGAAAACCACCTTTGCGGAAGCAATGGCCTTCGAAGGCAAAGTGATCGACCGCAGGGGCAGCATCGAGAACGAGAATACCCTCTCCGACAATACCGATCTGGAACGCACCAACCGACGCAGCATCTACTCCACGATCCTCTATACGGAATTCATGGACCACAAACTGAACATCATCGACGCCCCGGGCTCCGACGACTTCAGCGGCGGCCTGTTCGCGGCCTTCAAGGTGGCCGACGTCGGCCTGATGCTCTTCAATGCCCAGAACGGTTTCGAAGTGGGCAGCGAGATCCAGTCGCGTTACGCCAAGACCTACAACGTCCCCCTGGTGGGCGTGATCAACCAGCTCGACAGCGACAAGGCCAACTGGGAGGGCACCCTGGAGAGCATCACCGCCTTCTCCAAAGTCAAGCCCGTCATCGTACAGTATCCGGTCAATCCGGGTCCCGGCTTCGACGCCTTCATCGACGTCCTGCTCATGAAGATGTTCCGTTTCAAGGACGAGAACGGCACGCGCGAGGAGCTGCCCATCCCCGCCGAACATGCCGAACGGGCGGCGGAGCTGCACCGGGCATTGCTGGAGGCGGCCGCAGAGAACGACGAAACCCTCATGGACCTCTATTTCGATAAAGGCGACCTCGAACCCGACGAAATCCGCAAGGGGCTGGGCATGGGGATCGCCAACCGCGACTGGATGCCCATCTTCTGCGCATCGGCCAAAAGGGATATCGGCACGAAACGCATCATGGAGTTCATCATCAAGGTAGCGCCCAATCCCGACCAGCGCCCGCCGATGCAGGACGTCGAAGGCAACGACGTCGTGGCCGACGCAACGGCACCGACGATCCTCTTCGTCTTCAAGAGTACGATCGAGCAGCACGTGGGCGAGATCAGCTATTTCCGCGTGGTCAGCGGCAAGGTGACCGAGGGGATGGAGCTCGTCAACATGCGCACCGAGAACAAGGAGAAACTCTCGCAACTGTTCGCCGTAGCGGGCAAAAACCGCGTGAAGGTAGGCGAGCTGAATGCCGGCGACATAGGCTGTACGGTGAAACTGAAATCCACCCGCACGGGCGACACCCTCGCCGCAGCCGGTTCGCAGACGGTCATCTCGCCGATGGTCTTCCCCGAGCCGCGTTACCGAGCCGCCGTCAGGGCCCTGAACCAGGCTGACGAAGAGAAACTCGGCGAACTGCTCAACAAGGCCAAATACGAAGACCCCACCCTGCTCGTGGAGTACTCCAAAGAGCTCCGGCAGACCATCGTGCAGGGCCAGGGCGAACTGCATCTGAAAATTCTGCGCGACCAGCTCATGAGCGGCGGCAAGATGGAGATCGAATACTTCGCCCCCCGCATTCCCTACCGCGAAACCATCACCAAGACCGCAGCGGCCGACTACCGCCACAAGAAACAGTCGGGCGGCGCGGGACAGTTCGGCGAAGTACACCTCGTCATCGAACCCTACTACGAAGGCATGCCCGAGCCGTCGAAATACAAGGTGGCCGGCAAGGAGCTCGCCCTCAACGTGAAGAACAAAGAGGAATACGACCTCGATTGGGGCGGCAAACTGCAGTTCTACAGCGCGATCGTGGGCGGGGCAATCGACGCCCGCTTTATGCCCGCCATCCTCAAAGGCATCATGGAGAAGATGGAGGAGGGTCCTCTGACCGGTTCCTATGCCCGCGACATACGCGTAATCGTCTACGACGGCAAGATGCACCCGGTGGACTCCAACGAAATATCCTTCAAGCTGGCAGGGCGCAACGCCTTCAAGGAGGCCTTCCGCAATGCCGGACCGAAGATCATGGAACCCATTTACAACGTGGAGGTCCTCGTTCCGTCGGACAAGATGGGCGACGTGATGAGCGACATGCAGAACCGACGGGCCATCATCGAGGGAATGTCCTCCGAAGGGGGACTCGACCGCCTGCAGGCACGTGTGCCGCTGGCCGAACTCTACCGCTATTCCACCACGCTCAGCTCGCTGACCAACGGCCGGGCCACCTACACGATGCGCTTCGCCTCCTACGAACAGGTTCCGTCCGACATTCAGGACAAACTGCTCAAGGCCTACGCGGATACCGACAAGGACGAATAAACGGCAACGGATAACAAATCAGGGCGGTGAAACCACCGCCCTGATTGATTATGGGAGAAACAATCCGCCACACGTTGTGGCAAAATAATTGTTATACCAAAAAAACGCCCTCCGGTATGGGGTGCTCACCAGAGCGGGCATTGTAGAAAAGGCGACTTCTCAAGCCCCCGTAACCCCCAACCGAAGGGCTTTATTGTACCCTTCTAAAAAATATATACGGGGAATTGTATTGAGAAGTCGCGTAACAAATATACGCTATTTTTCCTTAACAACAAATACCGTCCGCGATAAACGCCCTTCCTCTCCCCTGCCGGACGCCCTCAGCCCGCATCCGGCACCCCTGCAACCCTATTTATCCGACCGGCTCTCCGAAAAAAATATTACTTTTGTCGTATTGCTATCCAATCATCTAAACAGTTACCACATGGCTATACTGAGAGTTGAAAACGTCACCAAACGTTTCGCCAACCATACGGCCCTGGACGACGTATCGCTGGAGATACCGCGCGGCTCGGTCTACGGGCTGCTCGGCCCCAACGGAGCGGGCAAGTCCACCCTCATCCGGATCATCAACCGCATCACGGCGCCCGACAGCGGCAAAGTATACCTCAACGATCGCGAGCTCTCTCCGGAGGATATCTACAAGATCGGCTACCTGCCCGAAGAGCGCGGTCTGTACAAGCAGATGAAGGTGGGTGAACAGGCCGTCTATTTCGCGCAGCTCAAAGGACTCTCCCGCCGGGAGGCGATCGCGCGACTGAAGGTGTGGTTCAAGAAGTTCGGTATCGAGTACTGGTGGGACAAGAAGGTGAGCGAGCTGAGCAAGGGCATGGCGCAGAAGCTCCAGTTCATCGTCACGGTGCTGCACGAGCCCGAACTGCTCATCTTCGACGAGCCGTTCAGCGGCTTCGACCCCATCAACGCCAACCTGCTGAAAGAGGAGATCCTCGCCCTGCGCGACAAGGGGGCGACGGTCATCTTCTCCACCCATAACATGGCATCGGTCGAGGAGATCTGCGACCACATCACCCTCATCAACAAGTCGCGCAACATTCTCACCGGGTGCCTCGACGACATCCGCCACGAACACGGCAGATC
>ERZ777011.1410-NODE-1410-length-25287-cov-10.856095_pt1 | contig 25287 bp, 15 predicted proteins | sample MGYA00374964_ERZ777011 | MGnify/ENA primary metagenome ERZ777011 (study PRJEB29310, sample SAMD00008975) | mouse gut metagenome | study: EMG produced TPA metagenomics assembly of the Metagenome analysis of fecal microbiota from mouse which was promoted... | reverse complement strand
GCCTTTAGGCGTAAGCCAGTAATATGCTGCCCTTACAGGGCTGGAGAAAACCACCGGCTTAGCCGGTGGTCTTTATTCGGCATAAATTTTTTTGTCCTGGACGCGGTAAATTTTTGTTCCCTGCACGATTTCCTGAAGAATTTTTGCCGTCCGTTCATGGCAGGTATAAAAAAGAATTTGCTGGTTATTATACAGATCAAGCGTTTCTTGGACCATTAAATCCAAAACTTTGGCTGTATTTCGTATTCTCCGTTCGTCGAAGTTGACCAGAATGTCGTCCATTAAAATAGGCAGGGGACGTTTGGTGAGCGAACGGTTTTTTATATGGGCGAGGCGCAGGGAAAGATAAAGCTGTTCTTTCGCGCCCTGGCTGAGCATTTCCGCTTGCAGGTATTTGCCGTTTCCGTCAATGACATGGACGCTTCTGTCGTCCAAATTGACTTTTATCCCCTGCCATGCATTGTCGGTGATTTCAGTGAAAAATTCAGAGGCGATCTGCACGATTTGGGGTTGGCTGTTTTCTTCGTATTGCTTTTTGGCGCGTTCCAAAATTTCTTTTGCAAAGGCGTATTCCAGCCATGACTCATAGTTTTCTTTTATTTCCTCTTCGGTTTTTTTCATGCGGTAGCCGGCTTCGTTGGAAAGGCTTTCTTCATACATGAAGGTCCGTTCCGCTTCAACCTTGCCTTGCAGGGATTGGATATGTTTTTCTATACGGTCAAGTCCGGCGTCTTCTTCCTGCAATTCTTCCAATTCCGCTTCAAAGCGGGTTTTCGCGTTTTCATCAAAATAGGCGAAAATTTCCGGCAGCGGTTTTTGGTCGGGCAATTCCCTGTATTCCCGCTTGCTTGGCGTATCGCTTTTTCCGATGAATTGCGGAATTGCTTCTTCCCTCAGGCTTTCTTCAATAATAACAGCCTGCTGGGTATAACGTTCGCTTTCTTTCATTCGGGCGAAAAGGTCGGCGAGGGCTTCTTCGTTTTCCACATGGGCGGAGGCGTAAAGCTCCTGCAGTGTTTTTTCCACTTCCTGGACATCTGTTTTCGCTTGGTTGTAGCGCTCTTTTGCTTGCTCGTATTCTTTCAGCAGGTTTTCCTTTTGCTGGAAAAGGGCGTATTCTTCTTCAAGCTCAAGCATGAGGTCCCGATACGCTTGAATATAGTCGTTTTCCGTGCGGATTGGTTCTTTCGGAGAAAAGTCGGTACGGATTAAAATTGTCCGCAGGGGTTCGATGAAATCTTTGAGCGCCTCATATTGCGCCGACAACTGCTCTTTGCGGTTTTCCTGTTCCGTATGAAGCGTATGCAGGTGGTAAAGCATTTCCACGCATTGTTTGACATTTGAAAATGTGCCTGAAAAAATATCTTGTTCCTGTTCTTCGTTGCAAAGTTTTCGCACGAACTGATTATGCATGTCTTCGGACAACAAGCCGTTTTTGCATAAAAAATCCGCCAATTGCTTATAAATTTTTTCCAAGGCGTTCTTCCGCTCCGCAAGGGATTTTTCCACATTGGCGTAATGTTCCGCGCTTTCTTCCAAACTTGCCAAACTTTCGGCGAAAATAGCCCCGTGCATTTCTTGAATGTGCTTGAACTGTTCTTCCCGGATAGTGTGGCGGTATTCGATTAAACGAGGCAGATATTCCTCGGAGGGGAGTTTGGCGAACATGTCGGATAATTGGGGGATGGCTGTTTTCAGCCATTGCGTGAACTCATTGTAAACGTCATGGCACTGCCGCACATTGACGCTCATGGTGTTGATGTCCTGTACCAGCAAATCCAGGCGGCGGATTGTTCTCATGAAGTTCGGCACATCCGCCATGGACCGTATGCTGCCTTGCGCTTGGGAAAGGGAATTGCGGATTTGCTTTTCAAGCTGTTCCGCTTGTTCTTTCAGTTCCGCAATTCGGGCATGGTTTTGGAGCGGGTCGGGATTTTCTTGTGTTTCTTCTGCGGCGCCGGTATTGAATTTTTTTGCGTAATGGCTGTAAAGGGACGCTCTTTCCTTCGCTTTTTCAATGACTTGAGTAAGCCATGAAAGTTTCGCTTCGTCAATTTTCTGAAGCAGTTCCTCGTCAAAATGCAGCATTTCGTTTTGTTTTTCCGCCGCTTCGTTTTGAGGAAGTTCTTTTGCCTGTTCCGGATAGAAGTTTTGCAGAAGTTTTTCTTGGATGTCCTGCAATTCCTGTAAATCATGAACAAGAAGGTCAACTTGCTCGTTGGGGGAATAAGAGGGCTGTCCGGCATTTTTTTGTTGGAAATACCATAAAAAAGCCCCTTGTCCGATACCTGCCAAAAGCAAAATGACAGGCAGCAAAAACGGGATGTTCAATATTCCGAAAAAAATATCCACTTGGGAACTGCTGCTTGTAAAGCGTAAGAGAAGCAGCAAAAAAGCCGTGCCGGCGCATAAAAGCGCGGGAATTTTGGTCCATTTCGGCAATGCCTCTTGTTCATATTCCGGTTCCGTTTTTTGCTCTATTTGCTCCAGCTGCCTGATAATGTTACGGGTGGCTTTGTCAATGGCGTTGATTTTTTCAATACGTTTTTTGTCTTGTTCGCCGTTTTGTTTCGCTCTGTTTGCTTCTTCCTGCAAGTGTTCTTCCTGCAGCTGCAAATCTTGGGTAGTTTGTTCATATTGTTTGAAAGCAGTTAAAATTTCTTCTTCGTTGCTGTGGATGCCGCGTACGATTTGGGCAAGCTGCATGTAATGCTGCAGAAAATCTTTTGCGTTGTCCTTGCTGACGGTATTGTCCTGCAGGGAAGAAAAGCCCAGTTCCTTGCTTTGGTTTAAAAATTCCGTATATTTTTCGGTGGAAATGTCAAGATAGGAGTTTTCTTTTTCCTGGGTTTCCTGCAAGCGGTTTTGCCATTGCTGGAGCAGCTGTTCAAATGCGATTTCTTCTTTGCTCAACAAATTGTTTTTATTTAAATTTTTATTGTTTTCCGCTTTTTCTTTCAATACGGCTTGGTATTTGAGATTTGCTTTTTCCGTATCGCGTTTCGCATATTCCAAGGCTGTTTTGGCGTTTTGCACCTGGGCTTTGGCTTCTCTGATCCGGCTTGCGGATTTTTCCAGATCGTCAAGAAAAAGGCTGTCTTCCAAAACCGTGCCGAAATGTTCCAATAAACGTTCGGGGCTTTCGTAATGGTGGATAAGAGGGCTGGGATTGAAGAGCTGCCACGCTTCAAGGATTTTTTTGTTTTGTTTGTTAAGGGCGAGAAAAGCCTGCTCGATTTGAACTTTTTGCACAGGGATTTCAGCAATGATTTTTTGCGCTTCCAAAAATTTTGCATTTAAATTCTTAATCGGCAAATACTGGGCGATAAGGTTTGTTCTGATATTGAATTTTTTCAGTCTGTATTCAAATTCCCGCTGCGTGTGTGAAAGGGAAGCCAAAAATTTTTGTTTTATGCTGCGCTGTTCCAAAATTTTTGTGAATAAAATTTCGGCGTCATCGGCATGTTCGTCAAAAAACTTGCCTGTGAGGGCTTGCATTTTAATAAATTCTTTTTGCAGGTCCGCCCATTTTTTCCATTGTCCCCAAAGGGTTATGCATGTGCGCAATTCTTCCGCATGGGCTTTTATCCTGATTTTTTCCTGTTTTAATTCGTCATAGGAAAGGGTTGCGCTTTGAAGCTTGTTTTGCAGTTCGTCAAATTTTTTTACCCGTTGGTTCGTTTCTTCAAAAAGCGCGTTTTCATCTTTCCATTTTGCGAACAGCGCCTGCAATACGGATGTTTTGCCTTTCGCCTTATACAGTTTGTCCATTTGTTCCTGGATTTTCTGCAAGGCGATTTCGGGAGTGATAAGTCCGAGCCCATAGCTTGCGCCCAAAACGTTTTCAAGGATATTGGTGTCTTGAAACGCGGAAAAATTTTGCAGTTCCGCCAGATTGAACCCGAAAACAAGGCGGTACACATCTTGTGAGATATTATCTGTTGCATTGAAAAAAATCGTGTTTTCAATTTTTTTTCCGGTTTCGTCGTATACTTTTAAATTGCGGTTGGAGCGGGCGGAAAAATTTCTTTCCACACGCATTCCGCCATATTTTTCATCTTCCAAAAGAAGGGTTCCGCCCCTGAATTTCTTGATGGACTGGGAAAAGAGGTCGCGCCTGTTGGGAATACCCGTGAGCATGGTGCGGATAAATTCCATGGAAGAACTTTTGCCTGCTTCGTTGTCGCCAAGAAAAACCGCCATTGTTTGGGGCAGATTTTCAACATCAATATTTTCTAAAGGACCGAATTCTTCAATATGAAAATTTTTAATATACATATTTCCACCGGATTATTTGGGTTCCAATACGTTAACGCAAATGTTCTCGCATGCTTTGAGCAGCGTTTTCCGATACTTTTCCAATTGTTTTTTGCTGCGTTTATCGCCATGGGCGAAAAATCCGAGTTCGATTTCATTCTTGATTTTGAAATCATTATCCAATTTTCTGATAATGTTCTCAAAGGTTTCCGGGTCCTGGCGGAGCGTTTCCAGCAGTCTGAACACTTCACCCAGTAAATCATCGCGTTTATGGGCGTTTTCATAGCCGAAACGCGGGCGGATCAGGCATTTGATTTTTTTGATAAAAATTTTTGTGTCTGTTTCAATTTCTTCAAGTTTGCTTTTTAGGTTTTGAATAAAACCTTCCTCTTGCAGTTCTTCGTAAAAATCGTGCTGTCCTTCGAGATAAAGATTGAAAATTCTTGTGCGGCAAAGAGGATTTTTTTCAAATTTCGCGTATTCTTTTTTGAATGCATAGAGAAAATATTCAAGGCATTGTCCGGTATTTTCAAGCTCTTCATCCATGGCGAGGGCAAGGGAAAGAGAATAGGTTTCAAGCGGGGCGAGCGGAAAAAATTCCGTATGAATTTTCTGTTCCGTTTTGTTTTCAAAATGTTCCGCGGTGACAAGCGTCGCTCCTCGGGCTCCTGTTTCACTCATGCGGGTAGCCTGCATCGCGCCCGCATAGGCGAGAAAGGGGCTTTCCTGAATGACGGCTGGTTCGTGGATATGTCCCAATGCCCAGTAATCAATAGGGAAGCTGTTGAAGTCTTTTTCCCTGCAAAGGGCGACGACGTGTTTGTCGGTATTTTTGATTTTATCGGAGCTGCCCACTGTCGCGTGCAGAACGCCGATATTGAACGGGGCGGCGGCATTGCAGGAAAAATCTTTCAAAAAATTTTTCAATTCCTTGCGGGTGCTGTGGCTTACGCCGTATATGCTGCATAGGGGCGCGCATCGGTCCGCTTCGTTCTCCGTATCTTCGCTCTTACTTGGGGGATAAGGAAAATGCGACCAGTTTTCGGAAAAGCGGAAAACATTTTCAAAATTTTGGAAAAAGCTGTCGTTTTGCCCTAAGTGATCGTGATTGCCGCAGGCGTAATAAAAAGGAATATCCAGCGTTTTCAGTTCGTTGAAAAAATCTGTCAGACAAAACCGGGCTTCCAGGCTTAAAAGCCCGTGCTCGTGGATGTCACCCGAATAAACAATGAATTGCGGTGATTTTTGTCTGCAAAGTTCCAATAAATTTTTCAATGCCTCGTAAGGGGCGTCATGCAGACGGATTGCCATTTCATCATTTTCTTGTTTCACGGGAGGAAAATTGTCTAAATGCAAATCAGAAACATGAATAAACGATAGTTGCTGCATAACCCCTCTTATTTTTGCTGCATTTTGCTGATTTCAATAAATTTTTTCGCTACGGCTTGGTTGTTCGGTTCCGCTTCTGTGGCGCGTTTATAAAAATGTTTCGCCCGCGTGATATAGTTTTTTTGCAGATAAAGTTCGCCGATATAGGCAAAAATGGCATGTTCGTCCTTATAATTTTCCAGCGCCTTTTCAACGGCTGTGTCGGCTTGTTCAAGAAAATCCCTGCTTAAAAAGTCTTTGGCGGAATTTAAATAGGTATCAAGCGCTTTTTTGCGTTTGAGGGCGTCTTCGTAACTCTCTTCCTCTTTTTGGTTTTTGGTCAGATGTTCATAGGCTTTCATGCAGGTCACAAGCAGTTTTTTTTCTTCGCCTGCCGTGTAGCTGAAAGAAATGTTCAATGCGTCTTTTACTTGGGTGAACGCGTTGTATTCCATTGTGGTGTCGCGGATAAGGCTTTTTAGTTCGGTGGAAACGGGCGTGTTGGACTGAACGAGGGCGTGCATTGCGTAAATGAAGCGTTTTAGGGAACCTGCCAAATCGCCTTTTTTGGCGCTTACTTTTGCGGAAGAAAGTTGGGTGCGTATTTGATTTATATCCATAAAAAACCTCTGATTTGTATTTTTTACATTTTGTCACAAATTAGCGCTTTTAGCAAGGCTTTTTATTCTAACAAACTCTATTTATTATAGAATGGATTTTTTATCTTGTTTAGCTTGCAATAAAAAAATACTTATGGCATAAGAAATGCATGCGAAGGAGATCTTGATTTTGGAGAAGGGTTATGGCTTTGGAGCTTAAACAACAGCTGAAGCAGACGCAGCAGCTTCTTATGTCGCCGCAATTGCAGCAAGCCATAAAATTGCTGCAAATGTCCAGACTGGAGCTTGTGGAGCATATTCAGCAGGAATTGCTTGAAAACCCTTTTTTGGAAGAGGTTCAAGGTTCTCCGGAACTTTCCGATGTTGACGAGAATTTTTCGGAATTGAATGAAAGCCGTGCAAGTTCTGAAGCCGATGAGGGATATTCCTTTGAAGAGATAAACAAAAACGGCGATTGGGAAGATTATTTGGGGGAACTTTCCTCCGCTCCCAAGACTTCGTCCGCCCATGAATACGAATCCATAGAAGACAATAATTTTATCGAAACACGCTATGCGGAAAAAAGTTCTTTGGACGATCACCTCATGTGGCAGCTCCGCCTTTCCTCTTTTACCGAGGAAGAGCTGGATATTTGCGAAAATATTATCGGAAATCTGGACAGCTGCGGGTATTTGCGGGCTGAACTTTCCGAAATAGCGGAAGCGACGCGAAGCAGTGCGGAAAAGGTCGAAGAACTGCTTTACAAGGTGCAGCGTCTTGACCCCGTCGGGGTTGCCGCAAGAACGCCCCAGGAATGTCTGCTTGTGCAGGTGGAAGTGCTGAAATACGACCGTGACCCTGTTTTGGTCGAGCTTATCAAATACCACCTTACGGACCTTGAAACGCACAGGTACAAGCCCCTTTTGCGCAAATTCCATTTGGATATGGAAACCCTCAAGGAATACCTTGATATTATCCAGTCCCTCGATCCCATGCCCGGAGCGAGTTTCGGCGAAAGCGAACCGCTGTATGTCAGCCCTGACGTGTATGTTTTTCCGAGTGACGGCGATTTTGTCATTTTATTGAACGATGAAGATATTCCCAATTTGCGCCTGAATGATTTTTTGGATAAGGGCAATGTTTCTGCCGAGGTGAAAGATTTCACCAATAAGAAAATAGCGTCCGCTTCATGGCTTATCAAAAGTCTTGAACAAAGAAAGCGCACCCTTTATAAGGTGGTGGAAAGCATAGTCAAATTCCAGCGTCCGTTTTTTGAAGAGGGCGTGGATAAGCTGAAGCCTCTTATTTTAAAAGATATAGCGGAAGATATTGAAATGCATGAATCTTCTGTAAGCCGTATTACGACCAATAAATATGTTTCCACGCCGCATGGGGTGTTTGAGCTGAAATTTTTCTTCAACAGCGCCCTAAACTCCGACGACGGCGACTCTGTCGGCTCGGAAAGCGTGAAAGCGCTTATCAAGAAGATGATTGGTAAGGAAGACCCCAAAAACCCCCTTGCCGACGAGAAGCTTTGCGAGCTTTTAAAACAGGAAATAGGGGTTGACATCGCCCGCCGAACCGTGGCGAAATACAGGACTGCATTGAATATTCCTTCTTCTTCCAAAAGAAAACAACGGTTTTAATGGTATTAAACAGAATGATGATAGCCCGGATAATTTGTGTTTTGCTTTGTTTTTTTAGTTTCGGTTTTCATGCCGCCGCCGCGCCGCTGAACGTGCGCGGGGCGATTTTAATGGATTTGGACTCCGTTAAGGTGCTGTATAAGCAAAATGAAAACAAGAAAATTCCGCCTGCTTCGCTTACGAAGATTATGACCATGTATTTGGTTTTTGATGCCATAAAAGCCAAAAAAATCAGCTTGGATACGAAAGTGAAAATCAGCCGGAAGGCGGCGTGCACGGGCGGTTCGAGCATGCACCTGAAAAAAGACGATATTGTTACGGTAAAACAGCTTTTGTACGGCATGGCTGTTGCAAGCGGCAATGACGCCTGCGTCGCCATTGCGGAACATATGGCAGGTTCCGAAAAAAAATTTGTACGGCTTATGAATGAAAAGGCGAGACGCCTTAAAATGAACCATACTGTTTTTAAAACCTGCAATGGATTGCCCGCGAAAGGACAGTACACAACGGCGAACGACATGCTTGCCTTGAGCCGGAATTATATCATGACGCACCCCGAATGCCTGACGTATCATAATACGAAACAATACGCCTACCGCGACTATGTATTGAGAAATAAAAATCCGCTGCTTGGCAGATACCAAGGGGCTGACGGGCTGAAAACCGGCTGGACGAGGGCTTCGGGCTACAATATCGTCAGCACGGTGCGGCGCGGGGGCACAAGGCTTTTGGCTGTCATTTTAGGGGCGAACACCGATACCATACGGGCAAAGGAACTGAAAAAGCTCATGGACGCGGGGTTTGCCGTAAAATCCCATAAAGTCACTAAAATTTCCAAAGCCTTATAGCGATATGAGGCTTTTTTCTTTGACGAAACCGTTTTATTTTGTTTCTCATTTTATCCCGCTTTTCAAAAACCGCTTAAGCGTTTTTTTAGTATGAACGTTTTCAGATTTGCCCCCGTATCGGTTTGAACTGCTCTGTTTACAATATTGTAATTTTTGTTTTTCGCCGAAGAGTTCTTTTTCTTCTTGATAATCATATTGCCAAGGAAAAGATGTTTATCGGTATGACAGAATTTTAATTTAAGAAGATAATGCTTGCTTATTCTTGTATAATGCAGTATTATTCATTTTTACAAAATTGTAAAAATGGTTGAGTCTTTTGGTTAAACAATTAATTTTGAGAGGTTTCGCATGAACCAGATTTTGGATCAACTTAATGTGTTGGTTTCAGATATCAACAGCATCCTTTGGGGACCGTATTGTCTGATTCCGATTTTAGTTGGTGCCGGCATTTATTTTACTTTGAAACTCAAATTCGTCCAGGTTAAACGCTTTTTCAAGGCTGTCCGCTATGGTTTCGGCGATATGTCCTTACAGGGGGAAAAGGCAGGCAAGGACGGCATGAGTTCGTTCCAGTCCCTGACAACCGCCGTTGCGGCGCAAGTCGGCACGGGGAATATGGCAGGTGCGGCAACAGCTATCGCATGCGGCGGTCCGGGTGCTATTTTCTGGATGTGGATTGCGGCTTTCTTCGGTATGGCGACCATTTTCGTCGAAGCCGTCCTCGCTCAAATTTATAAGACAAAAGACGATAAAGGGCACAGTGTCGGCGGACCTGCTTATTATATTTCCAAAGGGCTCGGCAGCAAAGCTTTGGCGGGATTTTTCGCCGTAACCATTATTTTGGCTCTCGGTTTTATCGGGAATATGGTGCAGGCGAACTCCATCGCCGATTCTTTTTATACCGCTTTCGGCATTCCTCCTTTTGTCATCGGTTTGCTTGTTGCTGCTTTCGTCGGTTTCATTTTCCTCGGCGGTGTTTCCCGTTTGGCATATACCACGGAAAAAATGGTGCCTCTCATGGCGGTGCTTTATATCATCGGTGCCGTTATTGTTATGGTTATCCATATCGACCAGCTCATTCCGGCTTTCAAAATGATTTTTGTGGGCGCCTTTGACCCCATGGCTGCAACAGGCGGCGTTATCGGGGCAAGTATTAAGGAAGCCATGCGTTACGGGGTTGCCCGCGGGCTTTTCTCAAACGAAGCCGGTATGGGTTCAACGCCTCATGCGCACGCTATCGCAAAGGTTAAATACCCTGCTCAGCAAGGTTTGGTCGCCATTATCGGTGTTTTCTTCGATACCTTTGTCGTGCTCAATATGACGGCATTCGTCATTCTTATGACCGGCGCGCTTGGAACCGATCCGAATGCCGTGCCGCAGGGCATAGCTCTTACCCAAAAAGCTTTCACCATCGGGCTCGGACCTCTCGGCAGCACCTTTGTTGCCGTCTGTTTGTTCTTTTTTGCAGGTTCGACTATTTTGAGCTGGTCTTTCTTCGGTGAACAAAACATCAAGTATTTGTTCGGAACAAAGGCGGTCAGACCGTATAAGCTTGTTATCATCGTCTTTTTGGTCCTCGGCTCCGTGCTCAAGGTCGACCTTGTTTGGAACCTGGCGGACTTCTTCAACGGTATCATGGTGCTTCCAAACATTATCGCCTTGTTCGCCCTCGGCAAGTTCGTAAGCATGGCTCTTGACGAATTTAACCGCGAAGTGAAGTAATTCCATAAAAATATGTTGGTAAAAAACTAAAGCCGCCTGCTTGTCGGGCGGCTTTTTTGCGTGAATACGAAACGGAACGGTTTTGCCGAAGACACGGGGCAAATCCGCTGTCGGTGATTTACCTTGCTTTCATAAGGGGAACAGTGTATCTTGATTAAAGAAAGTAAAATTTAAGTTAATAGTAAATTGAGGTGGTTATGAATAATGGTTTGCAAGCAATTATAAAAAATAATAATGCTCTCAATATGGAATATGATAAGGACGAAATTGGTGACGGTTTTCAATTAAGATTTGTCGGGAAAAGTTATGCCAAGTATATAAAAGAACTGGATACGGAAACAATGCTTGTGCCTGATACTGCATGGAATGAACGGGAAGAAAATAAAAACAGCGAAAATGTTTTTATTACCGGTGATAATTTGGAAGCCCTAAAGCATTTGCAAAAAGCCTATACCAATAAAATAAAGCTTATTTATATAGACCCTCCGTATAATACGGGCAGTGATGATTTTGTGTATAAGGATAATTTTAAATTTACGGACAAAGAGTTGGAAGAAAAATTAGGCTTATCTTCGGAAGAAATCGAACGGGTAAAAAGCCTGAAAGGTAAAAGCTCACACTCTGCGTGGCTTACTTTTATGTATCCCCGTTTAGCCTTGGCGAAACGCTTACTGACAGAAGATGGAGTTATTTTTATTTCCATTGATGATAATGAACAGGCAAATTTGAAATTAATCTGCGACGAAATTTTCGGGGAAGGGAATTTTACTGGTTCAATAACAGTAAAAAATAATCCAGGAGGTAGAGATTATGGGTCTTTTGCTTTAACTCATGATTATTTATTAGTATATAATAAAAATATTGAATATGAATTGAATATGATAAAAAAAGATGAACCATTTCCGTTTGTTGATGAAAAAGGTGGCTTTTCATTAATGGAATTGAGGAATAGAAATATTAAATTTAATATACAAAATAGACCTAATTTATATTATCCGTTTTATATTAACGAAAATAAAATAGATGAAAATGGGTTGAATGAAATTTCATTAGAAGCTAAAAATGGATGGATTGAGCTTTATCCTAAAGAGTCTCAAGGAATAAAAACAGTATGGCGATGGGGAAAAGAAAAAAGTAAGGAAAATTTAAATATAGAAATTAAAGCAAAAAAGAAAAGTGATGGAGATTTTCAAATTGTTCAAAAAAGTAGAACTCTTTTTAAAAGAGAGCGGACAATTTGGGAAGAAAAAGAGGTAAGAAATGAAGCAGGAAGTCTTGTAATAAAAGAACTATTTAAAAATAAGAAACCATTTGAATATCCTAAGTCTTTATTTTTATTAAATAAAATTTTACAATTAGGAAGCAATGAAAACGACATCATTCTTGACTTTTTCGCAGGTTCTGCAACCACTGCCCATGCTGTCATGCAATTAAACAAAGAGGACGGAGGCAATCGCAAGTATATTATGGTTCAGCTTGACGAACCGGTAAAAGAAAATTCGGAAGCACAGAAACAAGGTTATAAGACTATTGACGAAATAAGCAGACAGCGGATTAAAAATGCTGCAAAAAAATTAGAAGACAGCAGCGGTTTTAAACATTATAAAATCGCTTCTGTTTCCGATACTAAGATATTGGCTAAAATTGAAGAATTCAATCCCAACAAGCCGTTGCTTTGGGATAGTGATAAATTATCCTTGGATGATTTTTCTGGCAAGAGTCTGAATACTGATTTGGCTGCAACAGGAAAAGATACGCTTCTTGCAACATGGCTTATTGCTGACGGTTTTGCATTTAATACTCCTATTCAGGAATTGCATATTAAAGATTATGTTGCTTATTCTCCTGATGCGTACCGCTCTTTATATTTTATCAATGAGGGCTGGAACAGCGGGCATACAAAAGAATTTCTCAATATGATTGGTAAAAGAAAGCAACGTGTTAATACTATTTATTTGTATAATCACAGTTTTGATTTTACCAATTTAACCGAATTGAAAAATAATTTAAAAAGTGTTCTTGATGTTGAAAAACAGATTAATATCATAGAGAGATTTTAATATGGAACTTTTTTTAGAGCAATTACCGCACCAAGAAGAAGCGCTTCAATGTATATTGAAAGAATTCTCCCAAAAAGATAATTCCCGAAGAAAAGCTGAGGCAAATCCCGATGTGCAGGTGAAAAATTTTATTGATGTTAAAATGGAAACAGGTACGGGCAAAACCTATGTTTATACACGGATAATGTATGAACTTTTTGCTGAATACGGCTTGCAGAAATTTATTATTGTCGTTCCCAGTCTTGCGATTAAAGAAGGCACGAAAAATTTTATAAAGGCACAATATGTGCAAAAACATTTAAATGAAGTTTTAAAAACAAACTACACAGTTGCTTTATCTGTAATAAACAGTAAAGATTTTGAAACGAAAAAAGGCAGAAAAACCATTCCAAGCCACCTCAAAGATTTTTTAGACGGTTCAATGCATGAAAAAAATACTGTTTTTTGTTTGCTGATTAACGACGCCATGTTGCGGAGTATGGAAACCAAGGAATTCGACCAGACATTGCTTGATTCGTATTCAAAGATATATCCCGCTATTAAAGCAATCAAGCCTATTATCATTATTGATGAACCGCACAGATTTAAACAAGATAATAAGGCGATGCGGAGCATTCAGGAGTTAGCCCCGCAATGTATTCTCCGTTTTGGGGCGACGTTTCCGGAAATTGAAGTCGGAACCGGCAAAAATAAGCAGAAAAAAATCGATTATAAAAATTTGGTCTATGATTTAAATGCGTTGTCTTCTTTTAATCAGCGTTTGGTCAAAGGGGTAAATATCCAATATCCAAGTTTAATAAAAGAGGAAAGCTCAATTTATAAAGTTGTCGGGTTAACCAATACTGCATTGACATTAAAAAAGGATAATAAGGAATATCAAATAGAAAAGGGAGAATTGTTGCCCGATGATTTCGGAGGCAATTTATACTATGTTGGAGGAAAAGAGAAACTTCTTTCCAACGGGTTGAATCTTGAAAGCAATATGCAGTTGGTTTCCGATGTTTTTCTGCAAAGTTATCAGGAAATATTATTGAAACAAGCTATTGATACGCATTTTAAAAAAGAAAAAGAAAACTGGGAAGAGAATATAAAAACCTTATCCTTATTTTTTATTGATGATATTAAGAGTTACCGTAATAAAGAAAATGAGGGCTGGCTTAAACAAAAATTTGAAGAATTATTAAAACATAAACTTGAAGCGTTGATAAAAGAGGAAACGAACCAAGAATATAAAGAATTTTTAAAAGAAAGTTTAAAAAATATCGGGCAAACCCATGCCGGCTATTTTGCGGAAGATACAGGAAAGGCTGATGAAGAAATTCAAAAGCAGATTGACGATATTTTGAGAAATAAATCGGAAATGCTTTCTTTTAAAGATAAAAATAATGCATGGGTTGTGCGAAGGTTTTTCTTTTCAAAATGGACATTACGTGAGGGCTGGGATAATCCGAATATTTTTGTAATTACAAAATTACGGAAAAGCGGAAGTGAAATAAGCAAAATTCAGGAAGTCGGCAGGGGCTTGCGTTTACCCGTGAATGCCAGCGGTAAAAGAATGTCAAACACGGATAAAGATTATTACTTAGATTTAATTATTGATTGGTCGGAAAAAGATTTTGCACAAAGTTTAAAAGAGGAAATTGTTAGTGATAATAAACAATTATATAAAAAAATAACCGATGAATTGTGCGATATTGTTTTGCAAAAACAAGGGAAGGAATGCACAGAAAAAAATAGGGACGAGCTTTTTATTTCTTTGCTGACTGAGAAAATTATTAACCGTGAGGGTGAGATTACAAATTTTGAAGAACTTGTAAAATATTTGCCTGAAGAATATGTTCTGAAAGAAAATATTATTACTGAAAATGGCAGAAAAAATTCTAAAGTAAAATTACGGAAAGAAAATTGGGAAAAAATTAGGGAATTATGGAAACAAATTACAAAAAGATTTATGGTTGAGTATGACCAAATCCCTAATGAAGATTTAAAAAATATTTTAAAACATTCCTTAAAAAATAATGCCTTTCAATTAAATTCCGGAACTATTGTTCATAAAAAATTGGTTGTTGAAAATGGTATGCTCGTTATCAAGGAAACGACAGAAGATTTGAATTTTCCTGTGGGAACCTTGCCTTATGGTGTGTTTTTACAAAAACTTTCAATGGTTACCAATATTCCTGTACATATAATTCATAAGGCAATGTGTGAATTATATCCTGATGGAGTGAATAAAGAGCAATTCAATATCAATTCTGTGAATAATATCAATGTTAATTTTGAAAAAGAATTTGCAGAATATTTTTCAACAAGATATGAATATAATTCTTTAGATTTTATTGCCGCAACCAGCCTTATGAAAGACGGTGTTTTCCTTGATGAAATAGAGCAAAATTTATTGGGTCTAAAGGAAGATAAAACCTTTGAGGTTGAGAAAAATTATTTGTATGACAAAAAAGTTTTTGACAGTGGCATAGAGCAAGATATTTTGAAAAAAGCCCCGCAGAAAGAAGTTCTTGTTTTTGGAAAACTTCCAAGACGTAGTGTAAAAGTTCCTCTTTATACCGGCGGAACAACAAGTCCTGATTTTGTTTATGCCATAAAAAATAATAAACAGGTGCAAGTTGGTTTAATTGTCGAAGCAAAATCAGATAATTTGCGGGAAAAAGAAATATCTGCCATAAATGCCCAAGAAAAATATTTTAAACAATTTGATAAAATAAAATGGAAAAAAGTGACTTCTGTAAATGAATTTCGTAATTGCTTGAAAAGTTTGATTAAAGAGGAATAATTTTTTAAGTGAGATAAGAAAAGAACAAAAAGCATATGGATGAATTTTGTATGGGCTTATATGCTGTATAAAATTTATACAGGAAGGCGGAAAAACTGTGTAAAGATTGTATAGGCGGCAGGGGCTGTGAGATGAGTTTATAGAATATATGTTTTTATCTTATTGAATTTATTATATTTTTATTTTTACATGTTTTTGGCACGGTCCTTGCTGATAGACAGGTATCATATCAAAGTTCTGATTTGATATGTTTACATAGCTTATAAAGCAAGGGGAGTTCGGAACCCCTATAAAAACACCGTTTATATAAAACTCTCCTTTAAACTGCCTCCTTTTTTAGCCCTTTATTCCCCAAGATAAGGGGCTTTTTTCGTATGATTTTTTGTGCTTGCCAAATATTATAGAAATGATATTAACGTAACTGCAAAGAAAAAGGAAACAATATGTCAGAAAAGAAAAACGAGATAAAGCAAAATACGGAGCAAAACGGTGCGATCATTGTCGAAGGGGCAAGACAGCACAATTTGAAAAATATCAATGTGCGTATTCCGCGCAATGAACTTGTGGTTGTGTGCGGTCCTTCCGGGTCCGGCAAATCGACCCTTGCTTTTGATATTGTTTACGCAGAGGGGCAAAGGCGCTATGTGGAGTCTTTGTCCGCCTATGCCCGCCAGTTTTTGCCTAAAATGGATAAGCCCTTGGTGGATAAAATCGAGGGGCTTTCTCCCGCCATAAGTCTTGAGCAGCAGACCACGGGGCGAAATCCGCGCTCGACTGTGGGCACGGTGACGGAAGTGTATGATTTTTTAAGGGTGTTTTTCGCGCGGCTCGGTTCGATGTATTGTGTGAAGTGCGGTACCCCCATTGAAGCCCGCGCCTCTGATGAAATCATCGCCGACATCATGGATTTGCCGCAAGGGTCACGGCTTGTTTTGCTTGCGCCGCTTGTGGAAATGCAAAAAGGCACGCATCAGGACAGGTTTAAAAAATTGAAAGCTGACGGTTTTGTGCGGGTGCGGGTGGCGACCCTTGGTGAAGAAAAGAAAATTTACACCCTCGATGAAGCGCCTGAATTGGATAAGAATAAAAAGCACAGTATCGATTTGGTCATTGACAGGCTGGTTATCAAGGAAGACATGCGCACCCGTCTGGCTGATTCTGTGGAATTGGCTCTCAAATACGGTGAGGGGCGTATCATTGTGTCCTGCGAGGGCAGGGAAGACGTCGTCCATTCGACAGACAGCGTTTGCCCTAAATGCCATACGACAATGCCGGTTCCCTCTCCGCAGCTTTTTTCGTTCAACAGCCCGCAGGGGGCTTGCCCGCAGTGCGCAGGCATAGGCACTGTGGCGACGTTCGATTCCCAACTTATCGCGCCGGATGAAAGCCTGTCCCTTGCCGAGGGGGCATTGGCGCCGTTTTCCAGCCCGTATACATGGAAACAAATAGAAAAACCTCTTGCGGAACTGGGCAGGCGGCATGGTTTCACGTTGGATACGCCTTTGAAAGATTTCAGCGAAGAAGCCAAAAAAGCCCTTTTTCATGGCGAAGCGGGGGGCGTGAACAGAACAGGAAGCCTGCGCCGGAATTTCATGGGCGGAACAAGCCTCAATCGGGCGCTGGACGAAAGCGCAAGCGGTAATGCCCACTGGTCCGGGGTGATGTATTTGCTGGAGCGTTTCATGGCGCATGGCGATGCATGGAGTGAAATTTTGTCGAAATACAGCTATGCGGTGGACTGTCCGCAGTGCAGGGGGGCAAGGCTGCGTCCGGAAGCGCTTTGCGTGAAAGTGGGCAAAGCCCATGTTAAAAATCCGGCGGCAGAATATAATATTTATGAATTTTGCAGTCTTTCCATTGCAAAGGCTTTGGATTGGCTTGAAGGTTTGGAATTTACCGGCAGGCATGCGATCATTGCCGAACCTTTATTGAAGGAATTGACGCACCGTCTTTCTTTCATGCTCAATGTGGGGCTTGATTATCTTTCCCTCGCCCGTTCCATGATAACCCTTTCCGGCGGGGAGTCCCAGCGCATACGTCTTGCTTCCCAGCTCGGTTCCGGTTTGGTCGGGGTGACCTATGTTTTGGATGAACCGTCCATCGGTCTGCACCCCCGTGACAACGAGCGGCTTATTCAAACGCTGCGAAGCCTGCAAAACAGAGGCAATACGGTTTTGGTTGTGGAGCATGACGAAGCGACTATCCGCGAGGCGGATACCATTTTGGAACTGGGACCTGCTTCGGGGGCGAACGGCGGAGAACTTGTTTTTGCGGGAACTGTGCAGGAATTGTATAAAAATGCGCATTCGCTCACGGCAAAATATTTGCGTGGGGATATGAAAGTCCCTCTTCCCGATGAACGGCGCGAGCCCAAAGAGTTTTTAACCTTGAAAGGCGTGACGACCAACAATATCAAAAACATCGACTGCGCCATTCCTTTAGGTTTGCTTACGTGTGTGACGGGCGTTTCCGGATCCGGCAAAAGCTCCCTTGTGATTGATACGCTGTATAAGCATATAGCCATGCACTGCGGGATAAAGGTCGATCAGCCGGGGGAAGTGAAGAGGATTGTCAATATCGATAAAATCGAACGTGTCGTGTCCATTGACCAAAGCCCTATCGGCAGGACTCCCCGTTCCAATCCTGCAACCTATACGAAGATTTTTGATGAGATACGCAATATTTTCGCCATGACGCAGGACGCGAAACGGCGCGGGTACAAGGCGGGACGGTTCAGTTTCAACGTTGCGGGCGGGCGCTGTGAAACGTGCAAAGGCGACGGACAGATCCGTGTCGAAATGCACTTTTTGCCTGATATTTTTGTGCAGTGCGATGTTTGCAAAGGTCAGCGTTTTAATCGGGAAACGCTGGAAGTCCGCTATAAGGATAAGAATATCGCCGAAGTGTTGGATATGACGGTAAGCGAAGCAAGGCAGTTTTTTGAAAATTATCCTTCTCTGGAAAGGCGGCTTGCCATGCTTGAAAGCGTGGGACTCGGTTATATCCGTTTAGGGCAGCCGGCAACGACGCTTTCAGGCGGAGAAGCGCAAAGGATAAAAATCTCCCGCGAGCTTGGCAAGCGTTCTTTGCCGAATACCTTATATATTCTGGATGAACCGACAACGGGGCTGCACATGCACGAAGTGGGCAAACTGGTGACGGTTTTGCACCAGCTGGTGGAGCGCGGGGCGAGCGTTGTCGTTATTGAGCATAACACGGATGTGATTTTGGCTTCCGATTATGTTATCGACATCGGTCCCGGAGGCGGCGAAAATGGCGGAACCATTATTTCAGAGGGCACGCCGGAGGCTATTATGGCGGACCCGGCTTCCGTGACAGGAAAATTCCTGGTAGAGGAACGGCGTATGCGCCGGAAATTTTCATAGGGATTTTTTATGATTAAATATCTTTTTGCAGACAGGGACGGAACCCTTATTCTTGATAAGCATTATCTTTCCGACCCCGCCCAAGTGGAACTTTTTCCGGGGGTGTCAAATTCCTTGAAATTGTTACGGGATAATGCTATTAAGATTTTTGTGGTAACAAACCAATCCGGAATTGGCAGAGGCTATTTTTCAGAAAATGATTTTTTTGCCTGCCAAGAGGCGCTGAAACAGCTCTTGCTTGAAAAGGGTGTGGAAATTTCCGATTACGCCTTTTGCCCCCATGCGCCGGAGGAAGAATGTTCCTGCCGCAAGCCCGCCCTCGGAATGTGGGAATACTTATCGCAAAAACATGGCATTTGCGCGGATGAATGCGCCATGGTCGGGGATAAGATGGAAGATGTCGTTTTTGGAATAAAAGCGGGTTTTGCGCTTTCCTGTTTGGTTTTGACCGGAAAAGGAGAACAGACGGCACGGAAATTTCATCTGCAAAAGAAAGGAGAACCTACGGGGTTTTCAAGTGAAGTTTTTGGAATAAAACAAGAAAAAACAAAATGTTATCTTGTTTCAGCTTTGTCATCATTGAGTGATTTCATTATAAAAGACAGCAGAGATTAGTATGAACATATCGGAAAATTGCTATCAATGGCTTATGAATATGCATGATTTCAGTGCGGAAGAAGCGTTGTGGAATAAGCTTTCAGGTGAAGAACAAGCACAATTTGAGGCATTGAGAAAACAACATTCAGCCCGGCTTGCACAAATTAAAAAAATGGAAGAAGACAATCAGTATTTTTTAAGTGCTTTCAATGCCATTCCGCTGCCTGTCGCCATAAAAGACGCAAATGCGAAATTTTTGCTCGTAAACGAAGAATATAAGAAAGTCGTGCGGATGAACCAAACCGATTATCAAGGTTTGGACGTTACGCATTTGGCGTATTTTTCCGATGAAGACAGGGAAGTTTTTTATGAAAACTGCAAATATGCCATTGACCAGTCCGCTATTGTCCAGCAGGAATTCAGCCTCGGACTTGATGATGAACAGAGGAATTATGTTTACTGGCTCTCCGGCTTTGAAACGGAAAGCCGTAAGAAAGGCTTGGTTTCCATTTATTATGACGCAACATTCTTTCAAAGCATTTTGAACAGATTGAATAAAAAAGTTGTCGATTTGGAGCAGGAACAGCAAAATATCATCAAAAACTCCGCGCTTGACCCTCTGACCGGTGCGTATAACAGAAATGTTTTAGCCGGATTTCTAGAGGAAGCATTTAAGGAAGCAAGCGAAAAAGGAAGGGATTTTTGTTTATTGATGCTTGATATCGATTACTTTAAAGCGGTTAATGATACCTTCGGGCATTTGGTCGGCGATCAGGTTTTGCAGCTGCTTGTCATGCTTTTGCAAAAAACGCTGCGTGACAAAGATTATGTCGTGCGCTTCGGAGGCGAGGAATTTATCATTATTTTGCACAATACCGTTTTGGAAAATGCTTACCGTATCGCGGAGCGTATCCGGCATACTGTGGAAACGAATATGGTTACGCCGAACCATAAGCCGATTACCGTCAGTATCGGGCTTGTTTCCTACCGTGCGGGCGAGGGCGTAAAGGAACTGCTCCAGCGTGTCGATGAAAATCTTTACAGGGCGAAGACGGCAGGCCGCAATATGGTTGTTCCGCAGATGTGATTTAAAATTTATGTGGTATGAAGAAAGAAAAAGGTACCTGAAACAGGTACCTTTTTTATGTTGAATTGTTTTGTCAAATCAGCGGCGAGGAGGACGGGGAGGGCGCCCGTGGGGCGGACGCGGTCTGTGAGGGGGCGGCGGGCGGTGGTAACGTCTGCCATGCCAATACGGTTTGTAGTAGCCGAAAGGATAAAAAAAGCCGACGGATAAGGCGGGATAAACAGGATACGTCTTTTCGATAACCACGGTTTGTTTCGGTATGATTACTTCTTCGACTTCGACAATAGTTTGTCCATTTGTCACCGGTACTGTGGTTATAACGCTGACACTTTCCGTTGTGGAGTAATAGTGCCGGGGTGGGGGAATAAAGCCCGTATTGAAACTCACACTGCTTACGCACCCGGAAAGCAGGCTGACACTAAGAAATACCAATAAAAATTTTTTCATTTTTGTTTCCTTGAATAAAAATTTTATTAAGGAAAGCTTGCTTGCATAACATAAATAAGTATAGGCTTATTGTTGTTTTTATGCAACTGATTTTGCTAAACAAAAATAGTGTTAAATAAGGATGTTATAAAAATGAGCGGAAGTATTGTTTGTCATTTTACTTCCAGAAGCATACAGAAAATCATATAAAAATAAATGGGATAGTGTGTGTTGTATCTTTTGGGGAGAAATTTTTTATGCTTAAAAAGCATATTAAACAAAAAAATTGCACTCTTTTCAGGGAGTGCAATTTTTTTATTTTCATATTCTAGAGGATTCTGAAATCGCGGCTTGTGTTGGTTTCGTTGTCAATAACGTGAACGGAGCAAGCCATGCATGGGTCGAAGGAGTGAACGGTACGCAAGATTTCAACTGGACGTTTCGGATCTGCGATAGGCGTTCCGATAAGGGCTTCTTCAACAGCGCTCATATTTCCTTTTGCGTCGCGCGGTCCCAAGTTCCATGTTGAAGGCACGACAAGCTGGAAGTTTTTAATCACGCTGTCTTCAATGACGATCCAGTGTGAAAGACCGCCGCGCGGAGCATTGACAATGCCGACGCCTTTGGCTGCAGCCGGAACTTCAGTGTCAATGCAGATTTTCGTATCGCCTTTGGCAAGGTTTTTCTTGAGTTCTTCAAGCCAAACTTTTACTTGCCGGGTAACGATGAGGCATTCGGAAGCGCGGGCTGCGGTTCTGCCGAGTGTTGAGAAGAGGTCGGCAGGTTTAAGACCGAGAGCGTTCAAAACAAAATCAATGGTTTCTTTTGTTTCTTTGTGTCCTTGCGCATAGGCTACAACCATGCTTGCCAAAGGTCCGGTTTCGATGACCAAGCCGTCGTACCGTGGGGCTTTGAGCCATGAATAACGGTCTGTGTCGCCGATTTTCGTGAATTTCGGTTTGGTTTCGCCTTCGTACGGATGGCGCGCCTTGTCGCCTTCATACCAGCTATGGCGTACGTGTTCGTCGATTTTGCTGAAATCAATGTCGTATACTTTGCTCAAGTCGCGGTTTTTCACAAGACCGGGTTTGAACCAGCGGCTGTTTAAATCACGTTCTTTGCCCGGAGCCGGAAATTCGCCGAAAGACAAATAGTTTACCGCGCCGCCGCCGAATTGCGCCCAATCTTTGTATGCTCCGCCTACGAGAAGAACATCGGGGATAAGGGTGTTTTCAATGAAATCAATGGTTTCATTGTACAGTTCCTCAAATTGTTTGAGAGGTTCCTTTTCAAGGCTGTTGTAGCAAGTCACGCCGCCGGCGATAAGGGTTTGCGGATGAGGGTTTTTGGAGCCGAAAATAGCCATTGCGCGTGCGACTTTCACTTGGATTTTAAGCGCTGCGAGGTAGTGGGCGACAGCAAGCAGGTTTTGTTCCGGAGTGAGATAGTAGGATGGGTGACCGCCTAAGAAATATGCATTGCTGAAAGGTCCCAATTGTCCGCTTTGCACAAGTTTGCTTACTCTGTCTTTTACTTCCTGCAATTCTTTTTGGGAAGTCGGTTTTTTAGACACGGATTTTGCAAGTTCGGCTGTTTTTGCGACATCGGCGGTTGTTGCGGAAGCAACGTCGACAAAGTCCAAAGCGTGCAGGTGGTAGAAATGCACAATATGGTCGTGGGCGAAAAGCATGCCGAGCATGATGTTGCGGATGTGGGTGGCGTTTGCGGGAATTTCAATGCCCATTGCGTCTTCCAGGGCGCGGGTGGAAGCCAAAGCGTGGGTGTAGGTACATACGCCGCATGTTCTTTGGGTGAAATGCTGCGCGTCGCGCGGGTCGCGGCCGACTAAAATATTTTCAAGACCGCGGAAAAGCGTTCCGCAGCTTCTTGCATCTTTAATAACACCGTCTTTTACTTCAACTTCAATGCGAAGGTGACCTTCGATACGGGTGAGCGGATCAACGACAACCGGTCCGCTGTAATTGCTTTTTGGAGTTACTTGACTCATATATCAGCTCTCTTTAATAATAACGTTATGCCATTTGGCGTAAAAAATTTTGATAAGGATTATGCTTCATAGAATGGAGATAAGCTGTCCCAGAAATCCGGTTCGCTGCAGCCGATGCATGGGTGCCCGCCTTTGACCGGCCAGCTCACTTCGTTAAAGAGGACTTTCGGGCAGTTGTTGTAGGTGCTTGGACCTTTGCAGCCAAGCTCATACAGGCACCAGCCGTTTTTAGCTTCTTCGGAATCAAAGGAAGGGGCGAATTCGCCGGCTTCGAAGTGAGGCAGGCGTTCGCATTGGTCGTGGACGGTTTCGCCAAAGAACATAAGTGGACGGTTGTTGTCGTCAAGTTCGACTTCTTTTCCTTGCAGAAGTGCTACCAATGCGCCTACCATGTTGAGCGGATTTGGCGGACAGCCTGCAATGTTGATTGCATTGACGCCAAATTCGCCGTAACAATCATTGAGGCCTTTCGCTCCGGTTGGGTTTGGTGCTGCGGCTTGCACACCGCCGAAAGCGGCGCATGTGCCGATAGCGACGACAGCTTTCGCTTTTGTGAGGATTTTTTTGCAGTTGTCATACATGGTATGTCCTGCGATTGTGCCGAAAATGCCGTCTTGGGCGGTAGGAATGGCGCCTTCCACCAAGCAGATGAAACCGTCGGGGTGGTTGATCGCTTCTTCAAGGGATTTTTCCGCCATTTCACCAGAAGCTTGCATAAGGGTTTCGTGGTATTCAAGGGAAATGGTGTCAAATAAAATCGCGTCGAGCAAAGGTTGATAGGTACGAAGCAATGCTTCGGAACAACCGGTGCATTCTGCGTTGTGAAGATAAACAACGACAGGACGTTTGCCTTGGGTAAGAGCTTTTGCGATGGATGGCGCCATGGATGGGGCGAGTCCCATCGCTACGGCGACAGCGGAACAGAATTTAAGAAAATCGCGGCGGGAAACGCCATTTTGTTCAAGACGTTCTTCAACTCCGTCTTTTCCAAGTCCAATGGAGAAACGCATAAGTAGCCTCCGTATAAGTTTTTATAAAAGGGAAAGAAGTAAAACTTCTTAAATAGTTATTGCATGACCTTACTTTTAAAAACGGATTGCGTCAAGAAGTTAGGGCTTTATTTTGTCTTTTATTGAAACTAAATGAAATATGAGCAAGAAAAACTTTTTTTCACAATCCTGATGTATGCATTATCAAGTGAAATTTGCTTTTGCATTTTTTTTAAATTCATTATATGAAGAAACGGTATTTTTCTTTTGGAGGATGTATGAAAAAAATAACGTGGTTTGCGTTTTTGGGGCTATGCTTATTCGCCTGGACCGGAGCGGCGTTTGCCGAAAATATCAAGATCGGTCTGATGTGTCCCCTTACCGGCGGCTGGACAAGCGAAGGCAAGGACATGGAACGCATTGTCAGCTTATTGGCTGAAGAAGTGAATAAAAACGGCGGAATTAACGGAAAACAGATTGAACTTGTCATCGAAGACGATGCCGGCGACCCGAGAAGCGCCGCTTTAGCCGCGCAGAAACTGGCTTCCAATGAAGTTGTTGCCGTAATCGGCACGTATGGTTCCGCCGTGACGGAAGCTACCCAAAATATTTATGACGAATCGGAAATTTTGCAGATAGGCACAGGTTCGACCAGCGTCCGCCTTACGGAAAAAGGGCTCGATTATTTCTTCAGAACATGTCCCCGTGATGATGAGCAAGGCATTGTCGCCGCGCGCTATATTCAAAAGCTCGGCTATAAGAATGTCGCCATTGTGCATGACAATTCTTCCTATTCCAGCGGCTTGGCGGAAGAAAGCCGCGCCGAACTTGAAAAACTCGGTATCAATGTTGTTTTTTACGACGCCCTCACGCCGAAAGAAAGGGATTATTCTCCGATTTTAACCAAAATCAAAGCCGTAAATCCGGATCTTATTTTCTTTACCGCCTATTATCCGGAAGCGGGCTTGCTGCTCCGTCAAAAATCGGAAATGGGCTGGGATGTGCCCATGATCGGCGGCGATGCTGTCAATAATCTCGATCTTCTGAAGATTGCGGGAAAATCCGCTGAAGGCTTTTTGTTCGTAAGTCCTCCGGTTCTGAAAGACTTCAGCACGGAACAAGGCAAAGCTTTTCTTAATGCGTATAAAGCCAAATATGACGATACGCTGCCCCAATCCGTTTGGGCTGTTTTGGCGGGGGACGCGTTCAATGTTCTGGTGGAAGCGCTGAAAAATGCGGAACCTGACGCCGAAGCGCTTTCTGCATACCTGAAAAATGATTTGGGTGAATATGAAGGTATTACGGGAACGTTCGGTTTCAACCAAAAAGGCGACCGTGTCGGGCCTTTGTACAGATTGTATGAAGTGGATAAAAACGGAAATTTCGTGATTAAAGAATAATCATATTGTGATTACAGTATATTGAAACAAAAAAGGGCATAGGGATATGCTCTTTTTTATTGTAGCCTTTAGCGACAATAAACCACCTGCTATGCAGGTGGAATTA
>ERZ777011.1409-NODE-1409-length-25298-cov-3.477400_pt1 | contig 25298 bp, 27 predicted proteins | sample MGYA00374964_ERZ777011 | MGnify/ENA primary metagenome ERZ777011 (study PRJEB29310, sample SAMD00008975) | mouse gut metagenome | study: EMG produced TPA metagenomics assembly of the Metagenome analysis of fecal microbiota from mouse which was promoted... | reverse complement strand
GCATACAGTCCTTGGAGAGGGACTATAAAAACTACTACTTTATAATACGAGGAAAGAATTATGAACATAAACGATATAACAACAAAATTACATGTAGACGAGCTTATTATGATGGCTTTAAGGGAGGATATTTCCGGGGAGGATGTATCTACCAATTCCGTTATGAGGGAAAAGGCTGAAGGAAGTGTTGAGCTTATTTGCAAGCAGGATGGCATAGTGGCAGGACTTGGAGTATTTAAAAGAGTTTTTGAGCTTTTGGATGAAAATGTACAGATTGACTTTAAGTGTAAGGATGGCGACAAGGTAACAAAGGGACAGCTTATGGCTGTAATAAAGGGAGATATAAGAGCGCTTCTTTCAGGAGAGAGAGTAGCCCTTAATTATTTACAGAGAATGAGTGGTATTGCTACATATACAGGTGAGGTTGCCAGTCTTTTAAAGGGAAGCAGAACCAAGCTTCTTGACACAAGAAAAACCACGCCGAACAATAGGATATTTGAAAAATATGCAGTTACGGTAGGAGGAGGATATAATCACAGGTATAATCTTTCAGACGGAGTACTCCTTAAGGATAATCATATCGGAGCGGCAGGAAGCGTGGCAAAGGCAGTAAAAATGGCAAAGGAATATGCTCCCTTTGTAAGAAAAATAGAGGTAGAGGTAGAAAATCTTCAAATGGTTAAGGAGGCAGTGGAAGCAGGAGCGGATATTATAATGCTTGACAACATGACGGCGGAGGAAATGAGGGAAGCCATAAAAATAATAGACGGAAGGGCAGAGACAGAATGCTCAGGAAATGTGACAAAGGAAAATATAGAAAAGATAATAAATCTTGGGGTTGATTATATTTCGAGCGGAGCATTGACACATTCCGCGCCTATAATGGATATTTCCCTGAAGAATCTTCACGCCCTTAAGCAGTGACAAAAGGATTATTTCAAAAGCAGCAGATATATAGAAACGGGGTGTAGGGAATGTCAGGAGAGGAACGAAGAAGTAAAATATTAAAGTATATAAGTGAAAGCGCGGAGCCGGTATCCGCAACGCTTCTGGCAGGCGAGTACGGAGTAAGCCGTCAGGCTGTAGTACAGGATATAGCCCTCCTTCGCGCATTGGGACATAATATAATATCCACCCACAGAGGATACGTAATGGAAAAAATGTCAAGACATGTGAGAATATTTAAGGTGCGCCACAGTGACGAAGAGCTGGTTGCGGAGTTGTACAGTATTGTAGATTTAGGCGGTATGGTGGAGGATGTATTCATAAATCATAAGGCATACGGCAGGGTACAGGCGCCCCTTAATATAAATTCCAGAAGGAAAGCAGACGAGCTTATGGAAATGATAAGAAGCGGTAAGTCAAGCCCCCTGAAAAATATTACGTCAGATTATCACTATCATACCGTTACGGCAGACAGTGAGGGGATATTGGATGAAATAGGAGAAAAGCTTAAGGAGCTGGGGTTTTTAATAGAAAAATAAGGTGATTTATAAAAGGTAGAGAAAAATAATTGACATTGTAAGTGCGAAAAACTGACATTCTTTGTGTGGGCTTACAACATACGAAAGGAGATAAAATGTACAATTATATTGAAAATATTATGGATTATAAAACGTATTTTAGCTTACGTGAAAGCGTGGGATGGAATAATTATTCAGAAGTCCAGGCAAAGGAAGCAATAGAAAAAAGCATATATACCGTTGCAGCGCAGGAAAACGGGGAAAATATAGCTATGGCAAGGCTTATAGGAGACGGGATTTATTATATTGTTGCAGATGTAATTGTAAAGCCGGAATATCAGGGACATGGAATAGGTACGTGCATGATAAATATGATATGCTCTTATGTGGAGGAAAGATTGCCAAAGGACGGAAGGGTAAGTATATTTCTTGTTTCTGTGGCCGGAAAAGAGATGTTTTATGAAAGATTTGGATTTAAGAAAATACCTCATGAGTTTTGCGGATGTGGAATGAGAAAGGTAATTTATGGTAAGGGGTAATATTTTTTGAAGATTGTAAGAAAAGGCTGCCGCTTAAAGCAGCCATTATACAATATACAGATATTTTTCCAAATATAATTATTTATACATTGTATAACGGCTGTTTTAAGCGGAAACTTCTTGTTTTCATAGGAATTTCCTATAGAAATAAGAAAATTCCTATGGAAATAAGAAACTTGGTTAAGTCCAGTTAAAGGACTTTAGTTCTTTACACTTTATGAAATTGCAGATGTTGTTTTTAGTTTCTTACTTACTATGAGCCCGTGGAATATGTATCATCTGCCATATCATAAATTCCGGCAAGAAGCATAATAATTCCCTGCACCTTATGAGGCTGTACAATATATGTTCCCTTAGAGGAGCCGGCATCATCCTCCTTAATAAGGTCTGCAGCAAGCAAGGGCTTCATATGATGATATGCCTGACCGGTTGAATTAAGCTTACATTCTTCGACAATTTCTGCAACTGTCATAGGCTTTTTTAGTATAGCCAGTAAAATATTTAATCTGTCATTATTGCCAATGCAGGATAAAACCTTTCCTGCAGTTTTGTTTTCGATAAGCTCCAATAAAATATCCGTATCAATATTGTTCCTTACCCATGTGGATTGCCTGCCGCCGGAAGCGTATACGCCAAGATAGGTAATTGCTCCGGTTTGTTTATTGTTTCCGCAGGAATCCTCCAGCCTGCTAAGTATTGACATAATATTTTTATCCTTATGCATATCAGGCATCTTTTGGACATGTCCTATCATTTCAGGTTTTTCACTGCTGCTATCAGATGATGAATTTCCTTTGTTTTTTGTTAAAAGCTCCTTGATTTCAGATATTTCTTTTTTTAATTCGTCGATTTCTTTTGCAAAATCTCTTTCCATATGTTAAGCCCTCCTTTATATTTTATAACAACGTAATTACGTAATAATATAATATAGTAAAAATACAACTTTGTCAATACGTAATTACGAAAAACAATAAAAATTAATGCATTTAATAAATATTGGAAAAATCATAAAAACAGCTTAGCATCAATATTCCTTGACAATTGTATTTAATTTGCTATAATTAAGGTTATGATTATAAAGTGATAAAAGTGATATGTGTAAAAAACATAATAAGCAAAAAAATGCAAAGAATGGAGATTTATTATGAGCAGAACGGAAAGTGTGGAATTAACGGTTTTGTGCCTGATACATAAAAACGATAAATATTTGCTTCAGGATAGAGCTAAAGATGATTGGAAGGGATACACATTGCCGGGAGGGCATATCGAAAAGGGAGAATCTATTGTGGACGCTGTGGTTAGGGAAATGAAGGAAGAAACAGGACTGACGGTTTATAATCCTAAGCTGTGCGGGGTAAAGCAATTTTCTACAGATGAAGGCAGATATATTGTGTTTTTGTTTTGCGCAGATGAATTTAGCGGGGAGGTTATTTCATCAGATGAAGGGACAATGCATTGGATTAGTAAAGATGATTTGCAAAATGTAAATACAGTGGAAGATTTTCAGGAGCTGCTTATGGTAATGCTTGATGATAATTTGAATGAATTCCAGTATGTTATAGAAGATAATAAATGGAAAATTAAATTAAAATAATTAAAATTATGTAAACATAATTATCGCCCCTCTTTCCAAAAGAATGAGGGCAAGACAACCTTCAAAAGAGGGGTAACGCCTGTCAGATATTCTCTGGAGCAAAACTCCAAAGGTAGTATAAAATAAAAGTCAAAAGGTGTAAATGAAATCTGATATTAAGAAAGCTTATGGGCTCAGGCAGAATACATAAAAGAAAAGCTGAAAATCCTTTAAAAATAAGGTTTTCAGCTCCAAAACAAAAGAGCGCGAGACGGGACTCGAATCAATGGATTTAAAGTAAAGCTTAAAAATAAAGCATAAAAATAAAGGAGGATACACACTATCCATTGTGGGCTCATATATCTGGGTTCAAAAACAAGATGAATATTATAGTTAAAGCGGAGAACAGTATAAAGAGGTTATTGCATGAGGTTTTTGGTATGTTATTAATAACATAGAGAGTGTTTACAATGAGTACGGGTTGTAGTATAATAATACTGAAAAGGAACAGTATACTGACAATGAAAGAAAAGGAGAGGTTTATGACAGTAGCAGTAAAGGAAGATTACCAAATGGCTTTAAATGAGCAGAGAAAAGAAGTCCAAGGTCTTGTGCTTGCAGGTTTAGAGCAGATAAAAGAGGGTAAGACAAAAGAATTTAATGCTGTATGTGATAGATTGGAGAAGAAATATAAATAAATTAAATAGAGAACTTTCATTAATTCTTTACAAGCTAAAGAAAATATGTTAATATAGTAGTGAAAAGGGAATACCAGACGGTACACCCTCAAAGCAAGCAGTTATAAAATATAACCGTCACTATTAGGGGTAGTGGCGGTTATTTATGTTTACCTTTGAAAATCTGATAACACAGACTAACAAGTGTAAGTAACAGAATACCAAGCTGAAAAAGTTCAGTATATGTAATCATGTCACATTCCCCCTTTCCAAAACTAGGGGGGATAAATTACACCCCCAGTAAAAAGAGGGTGACCGCCTGTCGGATATTCCCTTAGAACATAAGTTCCAAGAAGAGTATAGACTAAAAGTCGAAGAGTGTCAATAGAAAAGGCTTTATTACAATGGAGACTGCATTAAGGCAGTCTCCATTGTAATAAAGAGGTTAAGTAGCGGCTATAAAGTATACATTCAGGTATATAAAGGTATGTTATAATTTAAAGAGATTAGGATATATAGAACATTGACAATTGAATACTGCGTAATATATGTCAAATCTTCCTATTTTTTCTATGCTTAGAAATTATGTAACAATACATTATTGAAAAACATGGGCTGTATTACTAATTACTTAGTGATACAGCCCATTAGAAAGGTAGGAAGTAATATGGAAAATAAAATGAAGATGATAATAGTGATTGCAGTAATTATTGGTGTGTGTGTCTTTGCATGGTTTATTTCTGAATACTTTATGGATAAAGCCATTGCATCTGTATTACAACCAGTAATAATTATAATACTAGTTTTATGTGCAATAATATCAATAAAGAAAGATAAAGAGCAACTAGATGATAAGTAGCTAGATAAAAAAGTGCCCAACAATACAACGAATAAGAAGCATTGTGATAATAATAGCAGCAGCGTAGCCAGCATATTTCAAACTTCTCTTTTTGTAAAATATACATATAGAAATAATAAGAACAATGAAAATAAGAGCAAAGTACACACCTGACATAACAGTGTCAAATATGATATTAAGCATAAACACACCTCCAATCTTCAGTGTAACAATTTTAGCATTAGTAAGAATAAGAATAGTCAGATGGATTAGTAAATATACAGTTTATAAAAAACAAGAACAAAACTTACGTTTGTTATTTTTTATTTCATATATGTAGAAAATTATATGTGACATGTTTCAATCTTTCTAATCTTATTAAAATAAATTATAGCATATACATAGTAAGCAGTCAATATAATTCTACAAATTGATAGCATATATGGTATACAACGTAGTACTATATACATCTAACAAATATCCAGTAAAATCAAGCATTGGGGGTTGTTAATTTATTTCGATTATCATAATAACATGTAACCATGACTTCAAGGTAACTGACATTACAGTAACAGATAGAGACATCGCATAAAATCAAGAGAAACAGAGGATAGTAATATAAACACATCTCGAATAAAAAGTTAACATTTACTTTATAAGTTTACTACTGTAAAACGTTACAATAACAAAAAAGGATGTAAAACTTACATAGAAAAAATTTTCTAGTCTACTTTTTCGTCAAAATGACAAAAAGAAAAAACAACAACGCCTGTATAAAAAATATTAACGTCTGTTAAGTTTTTTGAATGCTGTAAAAATAGGGGTTAAAAGTTACTACAGTCATTAAAAAAAGTTTGTAAATATTTACGATAGCTTAAAAAATAATTTAATGCTATTATCCATTTATAAATATGTATAAGCGGAGGAAAGAAAAATGATAAGCATATAATTGTGACATGTAGTATAAGAGCAAAGAGGATATTAATAAGGGGCAGGGGTTTATGTGTTGTAGTAAAAAGTTGTTAAGATACAAAGAAAAAGATACAGACGTAGGAAAAATTATAGATGCCTTGCAAAATGTCATAAACGGCGATATATTGGACATGGATAGTGTGGTAAGCATGATTATGGATTATAAGATAGCGAAAGTACAGAATATCCACAAATACAAAATAACTACACCAAAGTCGGAAAATGCAAGGTGGCAGACTTACATTAAGAAGGAGGGAGAGACGAGAAGGTCAGTAAAGGCACAGTCTGAAGAAGAATTGTATGAAAAACTATATAACATGTATTTTGAAGAGAATACGAGCGAGACCAATTCAAAAGCAAAAAAGAGGTCAAAGAAAACGTTTTATAGTTTATACCTTGAGTGGTTAGAGTATAAGAAAACAATTACTGACAGTAATAATACAATAAAAAGGCATAAACAGCATTATGCTAAGTATTTTGAAAAATCAGTTCTGCATAACAAGGACATAGCAGAAATGGAGGGTTTATGGTTAGAACAGCAATGTAACACCATAGTGAAAAGTAATAACCTTACAAGGAAAGAATGGGTAAACATAAAAACTATTCTCAGTGGAATGTTTAGGTATGCAGTGAGGAGTGGGTATATAACAGTAAATCCGATGAATGATATTGAAATACATGTAAAGTTTAAACAGGTTGTTAGAAAGACAAGCAGAACAGAGACATACAATACACAGGAGTTAGATGCATTACTAGAATATATTGATACAATGTATTCTAAAACAAAAGACGCAGCATTTATGGCAGTAAAACTGAATTTCCTTTTGGGGCTTAGGGTTGGAGAGCTTGTAGCCCTGAAGTGGTCGGATATAATTGAGCATGACATACATATAGTGCGAGAAGAAGTAAGAGACCAAGAAACGAATGCATATTCGGTGGTGGAGCATACCAAGACAAACAGAGACAGATTTGTGACATTAGTACCAAAAGCAGTAGATATATTAAACAGCATAGAAAGGAAAACTGAATATATATTTACAAGGGATGGGGAGAGAATTACATCAAGACAGATAGCATATGTATTAGAGAAGTATGCAGAGAGACATAATATAAAGACAAAGAGTACCCATAAAATGAGAAAAACATATGCAAGCAATTTAAGTGCAAGAGGGGTACCGCATGAGATAATAAGGGAAATGTTGGGGCATACAAATCTACAGACCACAATGTCATACATATATAATCCGTTAACCAAAGACGAGACATATGAAATTATGAAAAATGCATTGCAGTCAAAGAGCAGTTAATAAAAAAGTAAGATGTTGCATAGTATCCAGATAGTGGGCTCACCAAAAAAGTAGAAAATACAGGGCTTTAAGAAAAAATCCTTAATTATGGGTTCAGGCATAGTATATAAAAAGAAAAGCTGAAAACCCTTCAAAAATAAGGCTTTCAGCTCTAAAACAAAAGAGCGCGAGACGGGACTCGAACCCGCGACCCCGACCTTGGCAAGGTCGTGCTCCACCAACTGAGCCACTCGCGCATACATTATTCATAAGCACTCACGCTTTCTGAACACTATGGTAGTATACAATAACTTATAATGTTTGTCAACAACTTTTATAAAAAATAAAAAAATTGTAAATAAAAAAATTCTGCCAGCATTTTTTAGTGACACAAAACTGCTAATGATGTATAATTAAGATATCTATGGAGACAGCAATAAAACAGGAGGTTTTAGATAAGTGAACGATACAAGAATAGTAGTAAAGGGGATAATAAAACGTGGAGATAAATACCTGCTAATTAAAAAATGGTATGACGACCGTATAAACGAGCCGTACCAGTGGGAATTTGTCGACGGGTATGTAGCGATAGGAGACAGCCCTGATGATGCAGTAGACCAGATAGTATCAGATAAAACATATCTTTTAGTACAAAATAAAAAGATACTATACACATGGTCGTATCAGGTAGGAGACACAGGATATGTAGGCTTAGCTTACCTGTGCGAGGTAGAGTCGGATATAGTTATACTGTCAGAGGAAATCCAGGAGTACAGATGGGTTAATCCGGAGGAATTTCCCGATTATATAACAAACCATGCTATTTTAAGGGATGTACAGAGAGTAATCGGAAATGAATAAAAAGCTTTAAAAAGCATTGATGTTAAGTAAAGAAAGGCAGATTAAAAGTGAAGACAATTATAAAAGGCGGAAGGGTGATAAATCCTGCCGCAAATATGGACGAAGTAAGAGACATAGTTATTGAAAACGGTATAATCATAAAAAATGAAAAAAATATAACAGACCTTTCAGATATAGATAAAACAATAGACGCGGCAGGCTGTTATGTTATGCCGGGACTGATTGATTTGCATGTACATTTAAGAGAGCCGGGCTTTGAGCATAAGGAAACAATAGAGACAGGCGCAAAGGCGGCTGCAAAAGGCGGTTATACCACCGTATGTCCTATGCCAAATACGAAGCCTGCAACCGACTGTGTGGAAACTGTGGCATGGGTGGTAAATAAGGCTAAGGAAGTATCGCAGATTAATGTGCTTCCTGTAGGAGCAGTAACTATAGGGCAGGCAGGACAGGAAAACACAGATATAGCTGCAATGAAGGAAGCAGGAATATATGCCATAAGCGAGGACGGAAAATCAGTTATGAATTCCGGCATATACAGAAAGGCAATGAAGGAAGCGGCGCGTTTAAATCTTCCAGTTTTTGCCCACTGTGAGGATATAAATATGGTAGAGGGCGGAGCCTTAAACGCAGGAGAAAAAGCAAGAGAGCTTGGAGTAAAAGGCATTACCAATGCAGTGGAGGACGTGATAGCCGCCAGGGATATTATGCTTGCAAAGGAGACAGGAGTAAAGCTTCACCTGTGCCATTGCTCCACTATAGACAGTGTGGAGATGGTAAGGCAGGCAAAGGCAGACGGCATAAAGGTAACGGCTGAGGTATGTCCACATCACTTTACCCTCTGCGAGGAGGATATAGAAGGCGATGACGCTAATTATAAAATGAATCCTCCCGTAAGGGGAAGGAAGGACCTTGAAGCGTTAAGGAGGGGCTTGCATGATGATGTGTTTGACGTTATATCAACAGACCATGCGCCTCACTGCGCTTACGAAAAGGCGGCAGGCATAGCAAAGGCGCCCTTTGGCATAGTAGGCAGTGAAACAGCGGTAGCGCTTACCATTACAGAGCTTGTGGACAAGGGAGTGCTTACGCCAATGCAGATGGCAGCAAAAATGAGTTATAATCCTGCAAAAATCCTTGGAATAGATAAGGGCGATATTTCAGAGGGAAAGGTAGCAGATATAACTATTATTAATCCGTCAGAGGAATACGTTATAGATGTAAATACCTTTGAATCGAAGGGAAGGAATACACCGTTTAACGGATGGAAAGTAAGAGGAAAAGTAAAGTATACTATCGTTGCAGGGGATGTAGTTTATATGGATAAATTATAAGACCAAAGAAAGCTAACAGGTGAAAAAATGATAAGACTGGAAAAGGTGACAGGCAGAAATGTCTGGGATATTCTTAGATTAAGCGTAAAGGATGAGCAAAGGAGCTTTGTTGCCGCCAATGATATAAGTATTATTGAGGCGTACACATCAATTACAGGAAACGGATACGCGTATCCTTTTGGAATTTATGACGACGATACTGCAGTTGGGTTTTTAATGGTTGGGTATGATACAGACGACTATTGGGAGAATCCTCTGAAAATTGCTGAAAAAAATTATAACCTCTGGCGTTTTATGATAGATAAGAATTATCAGCATAAGGGTTATGGAAAAGCAGCCATGAAGCTAAGGAAATGTACCGTTCCTTTGGCTTTACAGAAACCGGCGATATGGACGAAGAGGAGGTTATTGCAGTTTTAAGGCTGTAAAGATAATTATTTTTTAATATTTGCTTAACGGTTAAAAAGTAATTGACAAAAATAAAAATAATGAAATAACATAAAACAGAAAGACATCAGGAAATGAAAATATATAATGCGGCATTTTATCGCAGGAAAGAGGAAATATGATAAATAAATTAGTAGAAAAAATCAAAAACGCGCCTATAGTAGTAGGACTTGACCCCATGCTAAGCTATGTGCCTGAGCATATACAGAAGGCAGCATATGAGCAGTTCGGAGAAACCTTAGAGGGAGCAGGAGAGGCTATATGGCAGTTTAACAAGGCTATAGTGGACGCCACATGCGACCTTATTCCTGCCGTAAAGCCACAGATAGCCATGTACGAGCAGTTTGGAATAGAGGGCTTAAAAGCATTTAAAAAGACGGTAGATTACTGTAAGTCAAAGGATATAATAGTTATAGGAGATATAAAAAGAGGAGACATAGGCTCAACCTCAACGGCATATGCGGCAGGACATGTAGGCAGAGTGCAGGTAGGCTCAAAGTCATACGCTCCCTTTGACGAGGATTTTGTCACAGTAAACCCATATCTTGGAACAGACGGAGTAAAACCTTTTATAGATGTGTGCAGGGAGGAAAATAAAGGCATATTCGTGCTTGTAAAAACCTCAAACAAATCAAGCGGAGAGTTTCAGGACAGACTTATAGACGGAAAGCCTCTTTATGAAATTGTTGGCGAACAGGTGGCAAAATGGGGAGAGGAGCATATGGGTGAAAGCTACAGCTATGTGGGAGCCGTAGTGGGAGCGACATATCCTGAAATGGGAAAGATACTTAGAAGGATAATGCCAAAAACATATATTCTTGTGCCGGGCTATGGAGCGCAGGGAGGAAAGGCGTCAGACCTTAAGCCATATTTTAACGAAGACGGACTTGGAGCCATTGTAAATTCGTCAAGAGGAATAATAGCTGCCTACAGGCAGGAAAAATATGCAGAATTTGGAGAAAAGAATTTTGCCGAGGCGTCAAGACAGGCGGTTATAGATATGATAGACGATATAACCTCAAATGTATTTTAAAAGGAGCTGTCGCAATAAGAAAATTATATATAAAATATTGTATAATATAACTGCGTATTAATACCATATCTTGTATGATTAAAACTTATTGCGATAATTCCAATACATTAAAATGATATATAACCGGAATGTGTCAGGAGGACAGACATGGATATGGACATTAATATAAGAGAAATTGAAAACAAGGATTATACATCCATAGGGGCAATTTGGCGCGAGGCGCTGGGATTTTTGTCAACAGCAGACGAAATTGTTGTTGAAACCTTTGAAAAAATGAAAGAAGACAGCCGCTATCGTACGTTTGTTGCCGATGTGAACGGTACTGTTGTAGGATTTGTTACTACGGTTAAGACTTTGGCGATTGACCATCCTAACGGATATATGAAAGTGAACGGACTTGCTGTTTTATCTGAATTTCAGCACTGCGGTATTGGGAAAAAGCTGATGGAGCGCGTTGAAAAGCTTGCAAGGGAGCAAAATGTTTCAATGATTGGACTGGCGTCAGGCTTTCAGAGGACAGGAGCCCATGAGTTTTATGAGCATCTGGGCTATGAAAAGTCGTCGTTTTGGTTTCGCAAGAGGATGTAGTGATGTATTAGGGACAATTTGAAAAAAGTATAAGAAGAGGAACGCATATGAAATATAAGGAAAATGTAAAGGTTATATCTCAGGAAAGGCTGGCTGACGGAATATACAGCATGTGGCTTCAGACTACAGACATAGCAAGAGACGCCATGGCAGGTCAATTTGTATCATTGTATTGTCAGGACAAGTCTGCCCTCCTTCCCAGACCTATCAGCATATGTGAGGCGGATAAAGAAAAAAATGCGCTCCGCATAGTCTACAGGGTAGTAGGAAAAGGAACGGAGGAATTTTCAAAATACGGTAAGGGACAGGAGATACCTGTTCTTGGCCCCTTAGGGAACGGTTTTTTTAAGAAGGATAAGTCAGCAATGCTTATAGCGGGAGGAATCGGAATACCTCCTATGGTGGAGCTGGCAAAGGAGCTTAAGGAATCGGGAGTTTTAGATATAAAAATAGTATTAGGCTACAGGGACAGCCAGATGTTTTTAAAGGACGAGCTGTCAGAATATGGCGATGTATATGCTGCCACAGAGGATGGAAGCTTTGGAACTAAAGGAAATGTAATAAATGCCATAGAGGAGAATGGGCTTACGGGAGAGGTCATATATTCCTGCGGGCCTGCGCCAATGCTTCGCGCAGTTAAGGAATTTGGCATTAAAAACAAAATAGAAACCCAGATATCAATGGAGGAAAGAATGGCGTGCGGAATAGGAGCCTGTCTTGCCTGCGTCTGTAAAAGCATCGAGGTAGATTCCCATACTAATGTACATAATAAGCGGATATGTGCAGACGGGCCTGTATTTTATGCTGGGGAGGTGGAGCTATAATGAATACAAAGGTAAATTTGGCAGGAGTAGAGCTTAAAAATCCTGTTATGGAGGCAAGCGGAACCTTCGGCTCAGGTATGGAATACAGCGAATTTGTGGATTTAAGCAGGCTTGGGGCAGTAGTGACCAAGGGTGTGGCAAACGTGCCGTGGCAGGGAAATCCAACTCCCCGTATAGCGGAGGTTTACGGAGGAATGTTAAATGCAATAGGACTTCAAAATCCGGGCATAGACGTATTTGTAAAGAGAGATATACCGTTTTTAAAGCAGTATGATACAAAAATTATAGTAAATGTCTGCGGAAAAACAACGGAGGATTATATAGAGGTAGTAGAAAGACTTGGCGATGAGCCTGTAGATATGCTTGAAATTAATATTTCCTGTCCTAACGTAAAGGAGGGAGGTATAGCCTTTGGACAGGAGCCAAAGGCAGTGGAGAATATCACAAGGGAAGTGAAGAAATATGCAAAGCAGCCCGTTATAATGAAGCTTAGTCCAAATGTAACGGATATTACCGTCATGGCAAAGGCGGCAGAGGCAGGGGGAGCAGACGTGCTTTCACTTATAAATACCATTACGGGAATGAAGATAGACGTTGAGCGTCAGAGCTTCGCCCTTGCAAATAAGACAGGGGGCATGTCAGGACCGGCTGTAAAGCCTGTGGCAGTCCGCATGGTATATCAGGTTGCAAATGCAGTTAAAGTTCCCATTATCGGAATGGGAGGGATAGCTGCGGCAGAAGACGCCTTAGAGTTTATTCTTGCAGGAGCGACGGCAGTATCCGTAGGCACGGCAAATTTCTTTAATCCTACGGCAACCCTTGACGTGATAAAGGGAATAGAGGAATACATGATACGGCATAAGACAGAGGATATAAATGAGCTTATAGGTATAGTAAAGTAATAGCCGTAGCTGACGGCATTTTTGAAAAATGCGCTTATGATAAGGTACAAACAGATTATTTCTTTTTTTGTATTTTTATAATTGAAACTTAAAAAAAATACGCTATAATAGAAAGAAAAAGTTTGTACAATTTGGAGAAGATACCTTGATTAGAAGAAAGCTTATGAGAACCAGGCAGCTAAAGCCGGGAATGAAAATAGACCAGTCGATAGTAGACAGGCTGGGAAGAGACCTTGTAACAAAAGGCTCATTTCTTGATGAATATATTATAGATTCCCTCTTAAAGATGGGGATTATGAGCGTATATATTCAGGATGGCGAGGAGGAAGAAGAAAAAGTAACAGTATCTCCTGCCGCGCAGAAAAACATAGAAAAATTACACACGGACGACCGCTCAAAGGTTACTCTGTCAAACAGCGTGCGTGAGCGTGTTGCCCAGGGAATTCAATATATTTACAGCAATACGGAGTCTGAAAATATGTCAGATGCGGCTGACAGCATAGCAAGAGACTTAATCGGGGCTATAGACAATAACGACGCCATCGCCATTGACATAAATGAGCTGAAGACAAGCGATGAATATACCTTTAAGCACAGTGTGGATGTGGCTACTATCGCCATGATTTTGGCAAAGCAGCAGGGAATGTCAAAAAAGGAAATATATGAAATCGGAGTGGCAGGTCTTCTCCATGACGTTGGAAAAACAAAGGTGCCCATTGAGATTTTAAATAAGCCGGGAAAGCTTGATGATAACGAGTTTGCAGTTATGAAGCAGCATTCCGTATTTGGCTACAATATGCTTAAAAACCGTAAGGATTTTAATACGGGAGTCTTATATGCAGTTCTGCAGCACCATGAAAAGACAAACGGAAAGGGATATCCCTTAGGAGTTCAGGCAAATCAGATTACGCCTTATGCCAAGCTTCTGATGGTGGCGGATATATATGACGCGCTTGTGACGGAGCGTCCCTATAAAAAAGCATTTTCACAGCGAAACGCAGTGGAAATGATTATGTCAATGACAGGTGAGCTTGATATGTCTGCCATGAAAAGCTTTCTTGAAAGTATGATTTTATATCCGGTTGGCACTGTTGTAGAGCTTAGCAACGGAGAAAAGGCAACGGTGGTAAAAAATAATCCCCACTATATTTTAAGACCTGTGGTGGTAGGTGTGGAAAGCGGAAATGTATATGATTTAGGTCAGGATTTATCGTGCGCAAGCATAATTATATTATAACAGAGTAACAAGACCTTGTTTAAAGGCAGGTATTGCAGATATATGCGCAGTATCTGCTTTTCTTTATACCATAACAAAAAAATACGATTTGTCGGTAAGTAAATATTGATATACAATATTACTTTGTGCTATAATATATAATTATGCGAAAGGAAAGGGAGCTTATGCTTAATGAAGAGAAGATAAGGCTTATGACTAAGCTTGCTTTATATGAGCAAAAAGAAGGAAAAAAGGATTTACCCCTTAGCAAATATTATAGAACAGATTATCTTGCATTAAAGATGATAAATTCCACTATCAGTATGTCGTTAGGATATATTGTCCTGTTAGCCACAATAGTGCTGATAAGGGTTGAAGAACTGCTGTCGAATCTTGTAAATATGGATTTGGCTGCAATAGGAAGAAATGCATTGATTATATATGTTGTTTTGTTTGCAGTTAATATGGCAGCCACATATTTTATATCATCATACAGATTTAAAAGGTCAAGGGGAAATTTAAACCATTACAACGGGAACTTGAAGGATTTGTATATGATATATAAAAAGGAGGAGAATACAGGCAGCTTCTTTGATGAAAGATTTGATATGGAAAAGCTTGGAGAGGCTGATATGGCAGAGTTTGGAGGAATATATGATGACAAAGTTATTGATGATTAGGGAACGAATGAGGAAAATATACGGGGCATATGGAACATATATAAAGCCGCTTCTTCATTTTGCAGTGATGCTGGTATCTATGATTATAATAAATAATAACATAGGAGCCAGAGGACTTTTGAAAAATCCCGCTGTAGTAGCTGTCATAAGCCTTTTGGGCGCCTTTTTGTCAATGAAGCTTATTACAGTTCTTCTGGCGCTTGTTATAGTGGCCCATATGTCGGCAATATCCATAGAGATAGGCGCGATGGTTTTTCTTATTATGCTTATTATGTATATGCTGTTTTTCAGATTTACCCCAAAGGACGGCATTGTACTTATACTTGTTCCCCTGCTGTTCTTTATAAGAATACCGTATGTGGTGCCTATTGTGGTGGGAATGGTATGTACGCCGTTTTCAGTTATTTCGGTATCCTTTGGAGTATTGCTTTTCTTCATATTAAATTATGTGGGAACAAACCTTGATGTTATTACTGCGGCGGCAGCTTCAGACGGTATGGGGCAGATGACGAAGATAGCAACGGAGATTTTTAAATCACAGGGCTTATATTTAACGATGATTGCATTTGCGCTTGTTGTGCTTGTTGTGTATTTTGTAAAGAGGCTTTCTGTAGATTATTCATGGATAATAGCAGTTATTTCAGGCGGAGTTTTGTGCATAGTTGTTATGCTTATAGGAGCTCTTTCTTTTGACCTTAAGGAAACAATTTCCGTTTCTGCCATTATAGTTGGCGGAATAATCAGTGTGCTGCTGGCTCTGGGCATAAGATTTTTTATTCACTCGGTGGATTATTCCAGAACAGAATATACCCAGTTTGAGGATGATGATTTTTATTACTATGTTAAAGCAGTGCCAAAAATCAAGGTGACAACGCCGGAGGTAAAGGTAAAGCGTATAAACGCAAGAAAAGTAAAAACAAACAAAAAGTAGCAGGCATTAACACGAAATAAGGAGTGCAGTATGTTAGAGACAATACAGGACTTTGTTAGAACATATATACCTTTAAAAATTCAAATAACAGATATTATAGAGATAATAATACTTTCCATATTGTTCTACGAAATTCTTGTATGGACAAAAAGAACAAGAGCATGGGCATTATTTAAAGGCATTGTGTTTTTATTTATATTTTATCTTGTGTCGTATTTTTTGGGGCTTAATACTATATTATGGCTGATAGAAAGAATAGTAAGCGTCGGTATTATAGCCATAGTGGTTATTTTCCAGCCGGAGCTTAGGAAGGCGCTGGAACAGCTTGGAAGAAAAAAGTTTTTCTCAGGCATGTTCAAGGAGAATAGCGCAGAGTCGGCAAGGTTTAGCGACAAAACCGTAAGCGAGCTGGTTAAGGCAGCGTATGAGCTTGGAAAGACAAAGACAGGAGCCCTTATTGTCATAGAACAGGAGGTTACCCTGTCAGATTTTGAAAGCACGGGTATACCTATTGACGCAATTATTACAAGCCAGCTTTTGATTAATATATTTGAGCATAACACGCCTCTCCATGACGGAGCCGTTATAGTCAGGGGAGACAGGGTTGTTTCAGCCACATGCTATCTGCCCCTGTCTGATAATATGGATATTAGCAAGGAGCTTGGAACGAGACACAGGGCGGCGGTTGGCGTCAGCGAGGTAACGGATTCCTTTACCATCATAGTGTCAGAGGAAACAGGAGCAGTATCTGTTGCAATAGGCGGAAAGATAATAAGAAATATTGACGGAGAGAAGCTTCGGGCGCATCTTATTAAGATACAGAATAAAAAGGTAGATGTAAAAAAATTCAGATTATGGAAGGTTAAGAAGCAATAAGAAAGACCAGCAGGAGGTAGAAGATGAAGGCAGGCCGGAATATAATTAAAGATATGCTGTGCAATAATGTGATACTGAAAGCAGCATCTATCATTTTTGCCGTAGCAATGTGGCTTCTGGTTATAAATATAGATGACCCTCAGGTTACCACTACCATAAAAAATATTCCTGTTCTTATTTTGAACGAGAGCGCAATCACGGGAAATGATGAAGCATATGATATATTATCGGGTGATACGGTGGATATAAAGGTGACGGGACCAAGAACTATCGTGGATTCTCTTACCAAGGACGATTTTACCGCCACAGCCGATTTTAAGGATTTATCCAAGACAAGCGCAGTACCAATAGATGTTTCAATAAATAATACAAGGTATGAAAGCAAGATTACCATTTCCGAGAAAAGCCAGAATGCAATGAGATTGTCAGTGATGGCGCTTGTGGAAAAGGAATATGAGATAGGAGTAGATGTAAACGGTACGGTACAGCAGGAGTATGTGCTTTATGAGGCCGTTCCGAGAGAAAAAACAGTTGTTATAAAGGCGCCGGAGGCTGTTCACAAGAGAATAGGCAAGGTAGCCCTTCGATTAAATCTTTTGGGAAGTGAGAACGAAAGCTTCAGCTATCTGTGCGGAGCCGTAGCATATGATTATGGAAACACAATGATAGACACAAAGACAAATCACATGACCATATCAAATGCAAATATAACCGTTGACGGTGTTGTGTATTATAGAAAATCAGTGGAGATAAAATATAATATAGTAAACAATATGGGCACGGAAATAATTATGACAGATTATGAGGTGTCGGCAGACAGGGTAGATATAGCAGGCTCAAAGGAGCTTCTTGACGGAATACACAGTATAGATATTCCAAAGGAGCTTACCATATTGACTAATAACCACAGAGAAATACAGATTGATTTGAATAATTATCTTCCTGAGGGAGTCTTTGTGTATAGTGAAAGCAGTATGTTTACCGTAACCACAAAGACGGAAGGCAAGGCGACAAAGGCTATAAGCATAAGAACAGGCGATATAGGAATAAGAAATATACCTGACGGATACGAGGCGTCTATAAGCAGTACGGGAAATATAACCGTAGTATTGTCCGGCAGACAGGCGGATATTGACGCCATAGATGCTGAAAAGCTTGCGCCGTATGTGGATTTAAGAACGGCAGTCCTTGGTGAAAACAGCATAAGGGTAAATGTCATGCTTCCTGAAGGAATAGAACAAAACGAAAATATAAATGTCACGGTGGTTGTTACTGAAAAAAACACTTCTGAGCCGGAGAGTGATACCGGCAATCCGGATACTACGCCGCAGCCGACTACGCCTCCGGAAATAGAAACAACCACAGAGAACATAACAACAGAGCAGGAAACAACTGAACCTGAGGATATACCTGCAGGAGAACCGGTAAATGGCGAGGATAAGGAAAACGCAATGCCCATGCAGCAATAAAATAAGGGCTTGAGTATAATAAAAATATGCGTGAGAGTACGCAGGAATGGAGAATAATTATGATAAGCAGAAAAGTTATAGTAGCAGACGAAACAGGATTACATCTTAGACCGGCAGGAATTTTATGCAAGCTTGCCTGCAGATATAAGTGTAAAATTGAATTTATCACGGATAAAGGAACATTTAACGCAAAGAGTATATTAAACGTGCTTGGCGCATGTGTGCAGAAGGATGATGAGATAGAGCTTAGATGTGACGGAGAGGATGAAGAACAGGCCCTTAATGACATTGGAAATGCTATTGAAAGCGGACTTGGGGACGATTTTAAGATGAGTGAATAAAGTGAAAAATCGCTGATTTTTCACTTGTGAGAAATCATAGATTTCTCACTTATGGAAAACCTTAGATTTTGCACTTACGAATTTGAACAGTATCGCAGAGCTTTCTGTAATATGGTGGGTATTAATATATATATTAAGGATATAAAAAACAGGATTGGAGATTTATATGGGCAGATATTTTGGAACGGATGGCTTTCGGGGCGAGGCCAACAGAGAGCTTACAGTTGAGCATGCGTTTAAGGTAGGAAGATACCTAGGCTGGTATTTTGGTCAGAATAAAAAGGCAAAGATAGTTATAGGAAAGGATACAAGACGCTCAAGCTATATGTTTGAGTATGCCCTTGTTGCAGGAATAACGGCGTCAGGAGCGGACGCATATCTTCTTCACGTGACTACTACGCCAAGTGTGGCATATGTGGTAAGAACAGAAGGGTTTGACTGCGGTATTATGATATCTGCAAGCCATAATCCCTTTTATGACAATGGCATAAAGCTTATAAATGCGGCGGGAATGAAAATGGAAGCAGGTGTTGAGGAAAAAATAGAGGAATATATAGACGGCCGGATAGGAGAGATACCGTTAGCCTTAAGGGAAAACATAGGCCGTACGGTAGATTTTTCGGCGGGAAGAAACAGGTATATAGGATATCTTATATCGATAGCCACACGCTCGTTTAAGGATAAGACCATAGCCCTTGACTGTTCAAACGGAAGCGCGTCTGCAGTGGCAAAAAGCGTTTTTGACGCTCTTGGAGCAAAAACCATGGTTATAAATAATGAGCCTGACGGAACAAACATAAATACAAACTGCGGTTCTACCCATATAGATGTGCTGGTTGATTTTGTAAAGAAAAATCAGGTAGACGCCGGCTTTGCATATGACGGGGATGCCGACAGGTGTATTGCCGTGGATGGAGACGGCAATATAGTGGACGGAGACGGAATTATGTATGTATGCGGAAACTATATGAAGGAGCAGGGCCAGCTCTCAAGCAATACGGTAGTTACCACGGTTATGTCAAATATAGGGCTGTACAGGGCTTTTGAGGAGCATGGCATAAAAACGGAAAAGACCGCCGTGGGAGATAAATATGTATGCGAGAATATGATGAGAAACGGATACTGCCTTGGAGGAGAGCAATCAGGTCATATTATATTCAGCAAGCACGCCACAACGGGAGACGGAATACTTACCTCAATAAAGGTTATGGAGGCAGTTGTAGAGAAAAAGAGTACCCTTAAGGAATTGACAAAGGGACTTAAAATATATCCCCAGATACTTATAAACGTTAAGGTGAAAGACAAAATTGCCGCCATGGAGGACTCGCAGATATTAGGGCTGGAGAAGGAAGTTAGCGAAGAACTGGGAGAAAACGGACGTATACTGTTAAGACCAAGCGGAACGGAAAATCTTGTGAGAGTTATGGTTGAGGCAGAGACGGACGAGATTTGCAGAAAACAGGCAGAGAAGGTAGCAGATTTGCTTAAGACAAAATATGGTGCATAGCTGATTTTAGAATATGTATATAGAATAGAATATGTAATAGAATAAAAGCGTTTAGTGTAAGGTAAAGGTCTTTGCAGTTATATATGCAGATTGCTTGTGTAAGCAGGAAAGGAGATAGTATGTGTAAAATCACAGCGGTTATATTGGCATACAGGCCGGATGAAAGATTAAAGATGATAGTTTCCCGTTTAAAGGCACAGACTGTCATACCGGATAAAATTCTTATTATGCACACCGTAGATGAAGAGACTTCTGATACAGAGCTTGGCTGGGCATACGATATGGAAAATGTAGCTGTGGAAAAGGTAAAAAAGGCAGAGTTTGACCATGGAGGCACAAGAGATAAGGCTGTACAGATGTGTGAGGATTCAGATTATGTGCTTTTTATGACCCAGGATGCCATACCAAAAAACAGAAAGCTTACGGAATATCTTGTGGAGGCCCTTAAGGCAGATACAGGGACTAATGCGGTAGCATATGCCAGACAGGAGCCGGATAAGGGCTGCAATATTATAGAGAGATATACAAGAAGCTTTAATTATCCCGACGAGCCCCATTCCGGTCTGGAGCTGGCAGCGGAGACAAATAACGGAATAAAAGCAATATTTTGTTCAGACGTATGCGCCATGTATAATAGGACGCTGTACAATGAGATAGGCGGTTTTCCGGGGAAAGCCATATTTAATGAGGATATGGTGTTTGCAGGAAAGGCCCTTAAGGCCGATAAGGATGTTATATATGAGCCAAGGGCGGTGGTTATACATTCCCATAATTACTCAGGAGCGGAATACTTTAAGAGATACTTTGATTTAGGCGTTTCCCATGCAGAGTTTAGCTATATTTTAAAGGATTATCATTCAGGGGAGGAAGGCATAAGGCTGGTAAAGGAAACGGCAAAGTTCCTTATACGAAGAAAACAATACATTATGCTTATCCCTCTTGTCTATTACAGTCTGTTAAAGTTTATTGGTATGCAGCTTGGAAAAATGCATAAAAAGCTCCCTGAACGTATTATAAATGCTTGTACCATGAATAAGGGGTACTGGAAAAAAGACAGGAATTAGAGAGGTTTATTTTGAAATGTTAAATTATGAGCGATACAAAAGAGTGCCGGTAGTAAGCCTTCCGGACAGAGAATGGCCAAATAACGAAATCAGTAAAGCGCCTGTATGGTGCAGTGTTGATTTAAGAGACGGAAATCAGGCGTTGATTGAGCCTATGGTTGTGGAGGAAAAAATTGAATTTTTCAATATGCTGGTTAAGCTGGGCTTTAAGGAGATAGAGGTAGGTTTCCCTTCTGCGTCACAGATAGAGTATGACTTTTTAAGGCAGCTTGCAGACAGAAATCTTATACCGGAGGACGTTACTGTCCAGGTGCTGGTACAGTGCAGGGAGCATCTTATTAAACGTACCTTTGAAGCCCTTAAGGGCATAAAGAAAGCCATTGTCCATATATATAATTCTACGTCAGTTCTTCAGAGGGATGTAGTATTTAATAAGTCAAAGGATGAAATCAAGCAGATAGCTGTAGACGGTACCCGGATGGTAAAGAAATACGCAAAGGATTTTCCGGGAGAGATAATATTGGAATACAGTCCGGAAAGCTTTACGGGAACAGAGCTTTTGTACGCCTTGGAGGTATGTACGGCAGTTCAGGAGGAATGGCAGCCTACGCCGGAAAAGAAGATTATATTTAATCTGCCGGCTACGGTTGAAATGAATACGCCAAACGTATATGCCGACCAGATAGAGTGGATGAACAAAAACTTTATTAACAGGGAGTCTGTTATTTTAAGCGTTCATCCCCACAATGACAGGGGAACAGGCGTTGCGGCGGCAGAGCTTGCCCTTCTGGCAGGAGCGGACAGGGTTGAGGGCACATTGTTTGGAAACGGAGAGAGAACAGGAAATGTGGATGTCTTAAATATTGCTTACAATATGTTTTCCCAGGGCATCAACCCCCTTCTTAATTTAGAGCATATAAATGAGATTATAGATGTGTATGAAAGATGCACTAAAATGCAGATTGATATGAGACACCCATATGCGGGAAAGCTGGTATTTACCGCATTTTCAGGTTCACATCAGGATGCCATAAACAAGGGAATCAAGGCTATGCAGGACAGAGGCGCCGAGCACTGGCAGGTTCCGTACCTTCCTATAGACCCAGGCGACGTAGGCCGCGAGTATGAGCCTATAGTACGCATAAACAGTCAGTCGGGCAAGGGAGGAGTGGCGTTTGTCATGGATACATACTTTGGCTTTAAGCTGCCAAAGGGCATGCATAAGGAATTTGCGGATATTATACAGACAATAGCGGAGGCTCAGGGTGAGGTTTCTCCTGAAACCATAATGGAGAAATTTAGGGAGGAATATCTTACATTTAAGACAGAGAGAGAATATCCTTATGAATTTACAAGCTGTAAGCTTCAGGATGTGGACGACACGCCATGCGGAGACACCCATATTACCATGGAATTTAAGTACAAGGGCAAGCCTGTTAGGGTGGAAACCACAGGCAACGGGCCTATAGATGCAGTAAAAAATGCTCTTCATGAAACCACGGGAGTAAACATGAAGATATATGATTACACGGAGCATGCCTTAAGCGAGGGCTCTAAGGCAAAGGCGGCGGCATACATAAGCGTAACGGATATGGATACGGGAAAGGCTACATATGGCGTGGGAGTAAGCACAAATATAACAAGAGCGTCAATAAGAGCCGTATTTAGCGGACTTAACAGGCTGGCAAGATAAAAAAGTCTCGTCTAAAGCCGAGACTTACAAATTCGGCAGAGCCGAATTTGTGGCTAGCATGTCGAAATTTCCTACTTAAAAATAGTCTCGTCTAAGGACGAGACTTGCAAATTCAGAAGGTCTAAAGAATTAAGGTTCTTTAAACAGACTTAGCTGAATTTGTGGTTGGCATGTAGGACTTTCATATTATAAATAATATAATGAAGTTTAAAGGATGGGCTGGTAATCAGAACATCCTTTTGTTTTTTTGTTTGTAAATTGGCGACTTTTATATGTCAATAAGCCATAAAAGGTTGTATAAATTTTAAGATAGTAATATAATAATATCCACGTAGGCAATAAGCGGCATGAAATATTTGCGCAGGGTTTTTCGCTGTGTTTACGCATAGGTTAAAGAACATGTAAAATTAACAAAGAAATGAGGTGCGATATGAGGAAAACAGTATTGTTGGCAGGAGGCGCAGGCTATATAGGAAGCCATACGGCAATAGAGCTGCTGAATAAAGATTTTGATGTGGTTATTGCTGACTGTCATTATAACAGCAGTCCTATAGTCTATGAAAGACTTGAGGAGATTACAGGACAGAAGATAAAGCATTATGATATAGATGTAGCAGATATGCAGACTATGAGGCAGGTGTTTGAGGAAAATAAAATAGAGGCAGTTATTGACTTTGCAGGCTATAAGGCGGTTGGAGAATCCGTACAGAAGCCGCTTATGTATTATGAGAATAATTTAAACACTACATTTTCCCTTCTTCATTTGATGAAAGAGTATAATGTGGCTAACATTATATTCAGCTCATCAGCTACGGTTTACGGCATGGAAAACCAGTCTCCCCTTGTGGAAAGCATGAGGCTTGGGCCATGTACAAACCCTTATGGCTGGACAAAGCTTATGAATGAGCAGATACTTATGGATGAGGCAAAGTCAAACACAAATCTTTCCGTAGTGCTTTTAAGATATTTTAATCCTATCGGAGCCCACGCTTCAGGCAGAATAGGTGAAGACCCAAAGGGAATACCTAATAATCTTATGCCGTATATAGCTCAGGTTGCATCAGGAAAGCTTCAGCAGCTAAGCGTATTCGGGGATGATTATGACACCCATGACGGTACGGGAGTCAGGGATTATATTCACGTAGTGGATTTGGCAAAGGCTCATGTTCTCGCGGTAGATTATGCAGCCGGAAGGAAAGGCTCGGACGTATTTAACATTGGTACAGGCGTAGGCTATAGCGTGCTTGATATGGTAAAGGCATTTGAAAAGGTAAACAGCCTTACAATTCCATATAAAATTGCACCACGGCGCGCAGGGGATATAGCAACCTGCTATGCAGACAGCACAAAGGCAAAGGAGCTTTTAGGCTGGGAGGCAGAGAAAAACCTTGAGGATATGTGCAGGGATACATGGAACTGGCAGAAACAGAATCCGGAGGGGTACAGGTAGCTTTTTGTAAATACCGGTTTATGAAAAAAGGTGGTAATTCCTTAAAAGATATTAAATACGGGGGAAATGCGTATGGCTATACAATACAAGAAATTAACGGAAAAAGAACTGGATACCTTCATAAAAATGCGAATCTGCCAACTACGTGAAGAAGGAGCAACAGAAGATTTGGATTTAAAGCCTGCCCTAAAAGATTACTACAATCGTCATATGGCAGATGGCACTTTTATATCGTGGCTGGCTGTTGATGGAGATAAAATTGTAGGAACAAGCGGAATGTCATTCATTGAAAAACCGCCATATTTTGGATGCCCTAATGGAAAAATAGGATTACTTTCTAGCATGTTTACTTCCGATAATTACCGCAGGCGGGGAATTGCAAAAGAATTGTTATCACGAGTTGTAAATGAGGCAAAAGAGTATGGGTGCAGCAGCGTACAAATTACTGCTTCAGATATGGGCGTACTATTGTATACTGATTTTGGTTTCACGAAAAATGGTAATTTTATGCAATATCAATTATTATAGCTATGTATATATTCCCGAAAATCATTTGCATAATTAACCTATTTTGCAAAAAACTATTAAAGGCGAGTACCTCCAACAGGCGTACCTTCAAAAAACACCAGTGCTGCTAAATCGACAATATATTGCAGGAGAATTTTTCGCTAGAATTTATGCGGACAAATTATGTAAAAAATAAAAAAATAAATAAAAAAGTAGCCTTCTTCCAA
>ERZ777011.1405-NODE-1405-length-25362-cov-9.276208_pt1 | contig 25362 bp, 19 predicted proteins | sample MGYA00374964_ERZ777011 | MGnify/ENA primary metagenome ERZ777011 (study PRJEB29310, sample SAMD00008975) | mouse gut metagenome | study: EMG produced TPA metagenomics assembly of the Metagenome analysis of fecal microbiota from mouse which was promoted... | reverse complement strand
CTTAAAAATTAGATGTTTAATAGCATAAATTTAAATTTTGTCATCTACTAAAAAATGAAGTAAAATTACTATTGGAGTTTAAAGAAATTTAGGATTGTTGACCGATAGTTGCGGATATCATTCTAGCATTACCGGTCTCGCCTTGTCTATCTTAAGGAAAAAACTTCTTGTAGTAGTTCAACACTGAATTCCCATTCATACAGCATGTGGTGATTACTGTAAGATATGTTGCCAATGCTCATTCCATTTTGTTTGAACAGAATAAGAGCGAATTGTTTAGTTTACCAGCAAACGGTCTTATGTGGGGAGGGAATATGGAGTGATTGGCCTGATGAACTGGCCACAGCGTTTCAAATGGGTAGTGTTGGGAGGTGAAACGCTTTTTTACCAGCCGTTGGGGTGGTTGAGTGGGGTGGGGCGTCTGTGCCGTGGAGTTGGATAAGGTCGGTGATGTAAGTGTTCAGTATCCTCATGGGAATTCCGCTTGACCAAGATTCTTGATGAGTGAACGAGAGGATATGGCGTATATTGAAAGTACGAGGAGGATGCGCTCCAAGCCGGAGTGAAAGTAGAAGATGTTGTCATTGTGGCTTTTGAGAGCAGAATGCCATTCGGAATATATCTGTGTGGGTGTCGCAATATTTTGTCAAAGACCGTGATGAGGTCTACAACTGATGCTTCAAGGTCTCGACTTTGTTGTGCTTGAGCGCTAAGCGGAAGGCTTCGCGATCGTAGAGGTTGAGGTCAGGACGGGCGATGAGTTCGGCGAGGATGTGGTTGTCGAGGGCGCACTGGGGCTCGAGGTCCATCACGTCGGGGAAGAGGGTGATGGAGAGCTGGCGGTAGGCGCGGAGAATTTGTGTGCTGAGGGTGGTGAGGTCTTCGACCTTGTTGCGCTCGTACCATTTGCGCTTCATGGCCTCCGATTTGCCGTTGAAACGGTCTGAAATATTCGCACGCATCACCAGCGAAAGTCGTTGATAGTTTTCATGAGTGGTCGCATCAGGGAAATATGAGTGGCGGCGGAGGGTTTCCAGCCACTTGTTGCGTATCGCCCGCCGGGCTGCGTCATATTCCAATTTGTCGTTGGTGTCTACTTCGCTCATATCCACACGCGACAGCATACAGAACAGGTTGCTTTCCTCTATTTCCTTTTTGCCGTTCATCCATGCAGAGAAATAACGTTTGCGAACCTTATTGACAAACGCCTGATTCGGTATGGACTTATACCCGAGCCGATGCATCCAATCGTAGCAATCCAGCAACTCGCCGATAGCTTCCGGCTTGCAATTTGTCAAACGCTTTGATGCTAGATCGGCCAGCAACCGCATTTCACTCTCTATTGAAAGCTCCTCTTCTGTTGCCGTATGCCCGTTCAGGGTCAGGTTGCCCGCGAGTTGCCCGCGCATCATAAGCCAGTGGCCGTAATAGAGTATTTCTTTTGGTTCGCGAAGTGGTGGAAGCATCGTTACTGTTTTAATACTTGGATGAACTCCGGCTGAACTTCTACGGCTGCAGCTACAAAGTTCTGAATCTCTATAATCAGATACCTTTTTCTCTTTCCCTTGATTGAAAGCAGATGGCCTTCGTAATTATTGAGCAGACCTCCGACGATGCGGACAGCTTTGCCGTACATTGCCCTTGTCAACTCTCCGGGCTTATAATAAATAGGTGTTTCGGTATTGTTTATCGCAAAAATAAAGCGCTTCATTTCCTCGCTGCGCACTGTCATCGGTTCGGCCATTGTCTTGCCGGCCTGATAGCGGTATTGCAGTTTCGGGAGTTTCTCTACAATTAGATCCAGCGCGTCTTTTGTTTCGTGTACGAACAACAGGTCCTGTATGACCGGCACCTCCCGCCTCTGGCAACTGCCGCCGATGTTCATTATCATCTGCGTCATGGGGGTGAACACTTCCAGACCGGCCTTTGTCAATTCGTGGACTGCGAGACTGTTTGAATTCCTACGCTTGAGATCGCGCATCACAAACCATTGTTTCTCGGAGGAGTCCATAATAGCATTTTTGTGACCTAAGAGCAATTCTTCAACTCCTACCTGATTTCAATTTACTTTGAATATCAGGCAGTTATGAATGTTTTTCAAAAAGAATGAGGTTTTTCCGCAAGCTGGTTTCCCTCGCTTTTTCACTCTTAATTTTGTCACTGTATCTTCATTTATTATACCTTATTCATATCTCATCTCTTGTTTAGAGATTTGGATGAATTGTAATTAGCTGACTATTGGTGGATTGAACGTTGGCATTTAATTCATTTGTTAAACATAGATGAGTTAAACTACGCATTTACTGAATAATTTTGAAATTTTCTCACCCCCCAATAGCCTATAATCCAAGAAATATTCGTAACTTTGCATCGTGGTTAGTATCTCTAAACAAGAGATTTGAAGTTTGCTAAACATCAAAACCTCAGAAGCTAATAGCCTCTGAGGTTCTTTGTTGTTAGAGAGCATCCATGATTATGGAATTGGCCTTATCTACGACGGAAGTGTCAAGATTGGAAAGATAAATCTTTGTTGTGCTTTCACTATCATGTCCCATCCCCTCGCTGATTACTGAAAGTGGTATTCCCTTAGCTTTGGCAGCCGAAGCCCAACTATGGCAAGCCACATACATCGTCAATGGAATTGTTATCCCAACCATAACTGCCACCTTTTTCAGATTATGATTTATGCTATACCCCATATTATGATACACCCATCGCTCATTAGTCCCCGGATTGCGAATAATTGGCAACAGATAGTCACTTTTGTTTTCCGGATATTTGTCAAGTAGCATCTGCATTTCCTTAGTCCATTCGATGGTAAGTTGCTGACCTGTCTTGCGGCGACGGTAAGTGACATAGCCGTTTTTTAGGTCTGCTTTTTTAAGGAATGCCATGTCAATAAAACTCATGCCTCTGAGAAAGAAACTCATCATAAACATATCGCAGGCAAACTCCAACGATGGGGACATTGATAAATCCAAAGACTTGATTCTCTTGATTGTCTCTAATGACAATGCTCTTTTTACAGCCTTGCCAATCCCAGTATAGATGTGTCTGAAAGGATTACGGTTCTCAGTTATCTCTTTCTCGGCAGCACGATTATATACTGCACGAAGTATTCTGGCATAAAATGAGATTGTGTTATAGGCAATCCCCCTCTGAACGAGCCATGCCTCATACGCCTCCATTGTCTCCGATGTGAGACAGTCAAGCATTATATCCTCGTCATGACGGAACTTCTTGAAGCTGCTGAGTGTGGACTTATACGTTTCTGATGTCCGGATCTTGCCGTTCTGTTTGAGCTTGGCAATGATGCTCTCCATAAAGTTGAACAGAGAGTATTCATGAGCATAACAGTTGAACTCGTCAATTACATCGTCAGCGGTATAACTCAGACCGTTGTCATTCAGTTTGCGGTCAATCTTGGTTAACCGTTCAACATCCCAGCGGATGCGCTCACGGATTGAGAGGATGAACGATTTTCGTTCACTCTTCTAGGTGGTAATGACCATTGAGCGGGATTCGTCCCACTCAGAGGGAAATACCCTGTAGTCGGAAAGGAGTTGTCGCAACTTACTGCTACACAACTGCTACATTTGGTATCTCTCGATTTTTGTGTAGCAGATTTGCCACCAATGGGTGTCTTGTTCGGTCTTTTTTCTGTCCGATGACGGTCCTGAGTCGTCATTTTTAGGCACTAAAAAACCGCAGAATACATTGATATTCTGCGGTTTAGTCTTGTTTAGACTTTTGTTGGCCGGAACCTTTAGCTCGCTGCAACTCGATTGCAGCAATCTGTCCGACCCGTCAAGTGGAGCTGGAGGGACTTGAACCCTCGTCCAAACGCGGAACTAATGTGCTTTCTACGTGCGTATTTCCAAGTTGGTTTTCGAGTGCCGCCAGGTATAGAACCACCAAACAGCACCTTATCTCCTGAAATTTCGGAAGAGTATCGGAGCTTTCCTCTCCCTATTTCCGAGTTATGAGCACCGCCGAATCGATAAGCCTCGGAAATTGGGCCATCGGGCGATGTCTTGTCCCTGCAACTGTTGCGGGGATTAAGCGTAATCTACTGTACTTCGATTAGGCAGCAAGAGCGTAGTTATTTTCGCCAGTTAAATTTTCTGATGTCCCTGATTAAAGAGCGTAGCCATCATTGCTCTGCACGCTTACACACCACCTCTACGCGCTGTCAAAACCAGTCAGCCCCGGTGATGTTTAGTTTACAAAATTAGTAATTTAATATGAATCAATAGTTATATTGCCGATATTTTAATTCTATTTAACTTTTATTAGACTAATTAGGGCTTCTATGGGTAAATTATTGCTATTTTTACTCTATATCATCCCGGCAATTGATATTTTTTGCCTATCTTTGCGTGCAATTTTTAAGGTAAATAAATGATTAAGTTTAATGATTCTGCGGCCCGGCCTGCGGCTGCCGCGAAGGCTCCGTCTGTGTTGCTTTCGTCTATCCCAATCATATTTCTTTTGCTGGCCATTGTGTGTGTGATTGTATTCTTTGGCGCCGACAGGGTGTCGGAGTTCGGCCCTTGGGCCTTGCTGGCTGCTGCGTCGGTGGCTGTGGTGTCGGGTGTGTGCTCGCGCACGTTGCGCAAAAGTGATTTCCGCGAAGGAATCAGACGAAGTATCCGACAGACTTTGCCGGCTGTTCCGCTGCTTATTTTCATTGCCACAGTTTCGGCTACGTGGATGCTTTCGGGCGTGGTGCCTATTCTTATTGAGTATGGCCTTAATATCCTCAACCCTACCATGTTTCTGTTTATTGCCTGCACGGTGTGCGCTTTTATCTCGATTCTGACCGGCAGCAGCTGGACTACTATCGCTACGATAGGTGTGGCATTCATGGGCATAGGTACGGTGATGGGGTATAACCCCGGCTGGGTTGCCGGGGCCATTATTTCGGGGGCTTATTTCGGTGACAAGATGTCGCCTCTGAGCGATACTACGGTCATTGCGTCGGCTTCGGGCGGTGTCGACTTGTTTGAACACATACGTTATATGATGCTGACCTCGGGACCTGCCATGCTGCTTTCGCTGCTTGTGTTCGCGTCGGCAGGTTTTCTGACTGACACCCACGTGGGCGGTGACAGTACCGGCAGTATCATTGCCGGATTAAAGAGCACGTTCAATCTCACACCCTGGGTGCTGGTGATTCCTGCTATCACGGGTGTTATGATTGCAATGCGTGTATCAACGCTTGTCACTTTGGCGGTAAGTTCGTTTCTTGGTCTGACCGGCATTTTTGTTTTCCAGCCTGAAATTGTTGATTTCCTTTGCCAGGGAGCTTCTGGCGTGGTTCCCTTGCTTAATACTATATTCCGGGTACTGTTTACGGAAACTTTGCTGTCGACCGGCGATGAAGCTCTTGATGCTCTTGTGGGCACAGGCGGCATCGAGGGTATGCTGCCTACGATATATCTGGTGCTCTGCGCCATGACTTTCGGCGGTGTGATGATGGGTACTGGCATGCTCAAATCCATTTCCGAGGCTTTTACACGGATTATCAGCCGCCGCGGCAGTCTGGTGGCTACTACTGCGGCCAGCGGAGTGATGCTCAATGCCTGCACTGCCGACCAGTATCTGTCGATTATCATCAGCAGCAATATGTACAAGCCTATATATCAGAAGTTCAACCTGGAGAGCAAGCTGCTGAGCCGCACCGTGGAGGATTCGACCTCGGTTACATCGGTTCTGATTCCGTGGAATTCGTGCGGCGTAACCCAGTCGACTGTGCTTGGTGTGGCTACGCTTACTTATTTGCCTTTCTGCGTGTTCAACTACCTGTCGCCCGTCATGTCTATAATAATGGGTGTAACCGGCTGGCGTATCCGTACTGTCAAACCGACCCTTACGGCACTTGCCAAGGCAACGAATTAGGACTCAGATATTTATATTAACCAAGTGCGGGCGGTGATAATTTTGTTCACCGCCCGCACTTGGTTAATATATGTTAATTATTTGGCAGATTAAAAAAATGTGTTGTAGCTTTGCGGTGTATTAGTTCACTATAACACTATGCTACAGATACAGAATCTCTCTTACACCTATCCCGGCGGTTCATCCCCGGTGATAAGCATGCTGAATCTGGATATGAATCCGGGTGGCATCTACGGCCTGCTTGGCGCCAACGGCACAGGCAAGTCCACATTACTCTATCTTATATCCGGCCTGCTGAAGCCTCAGCACGGCACGGTAGAATTCGATGGCTGCAACACCATGCTGCGCCTCCCGCACTCCCTGTCCGACATCTTTTTAGAGGCCGAGGAGTTTGAGGTTCCGGCCATAATGCTGGAGGAATTTGTGCGGCTGAACGCTAAGTTCTATCCGAAGTTCTCGCAAGAACAGATGAACATCTACCTGGAGCATTTCCGCCTCACCCCGGACATCCATCTTGGCCATCTGTCGATGGGGCAGCGCAAGAAGGCGTTCATTGCTTTTGCTCTTGCCTGCAACACGCGCCTGCTGCTGATGGACGAGCCTACCAACGGCATGGATATTCCGGGCAAGGCCGAATTCCGCCGTGCGATTGTAAGCGCCGCCAACGACGAGCGCACTGTCATAATCAGCACTCATCAGGTACGTGACCTCGAACAGGTACTCGACCACGTGATTATGATTGACCTCAATGGGGTGATTCTGAACAAATCGCTGGCCGAGATACAGCAGAAGTTGCAGTTTATCTTCACCAATGAGCCTACAGAATGCGCCGATGCCTTGTGGAGTTCGCCCGTGGTTGGCGGCTACAGTGTAATACGCCGCCGACATGAGGGTCTGGACGAAACCGAGGTGAATCTGGAGTCGCTGTTTGAATTCGCATACACTAATCCTGAAACCGTTAAGACGCTATGAACAGCAACAGTTTTTCCTGGGCCCGCATGTGGGCTCTGACCTGCCGCAACGCGGCTGAAAACAAACGCCGGCTGCTGATGTCGGCAGGGGTGGTATTCGGTCTGGTACTACTGATATTCATATTGATAAGCAAATCGTTTGCCGGCGATTACGGTGATTCGGTTCTCGGCCGGGCATGGGGCGTGATGATGGCTTTCATATCGCTGTCGGCCATAGCCATGCAGCTGTCGGGCTCGCTTACATTCAGTTCATACAACAGCAAGGCGCGCCGTATAAGCTGCATGATGCTTCCGGCGGCACAGAGTGAGAAATTCCTGTCCAATATAGCCCTATATATCGTAGCCGGCAATATAGTGCTGCTGCTGTGTATGGTGCTTGCCGACTGTATCAGCGCCGCCATCTTCGGCATAGCTCCGGCCATATCGCAGATACCTTTCAAGGAAATAACAGCCAGCGGCCGTTCGCTCGAGATATGTGCCGCCATGGGGCTGGCGTGGCTGTGGGTAGGGCTGTTCGCTCAGTCGCTGTATGTGGTCGGAAGCGCTCTGTGGCCCAAATACTCGTTCGCCAAGACTTTTGTGGCTCTGCTGTCCATACAGATCATACTGCCCATAATCCTGCCGCTGGACCTGGCCGGCTCGGCTTTGCACGCTTTCATGAACATATTCAAAGGGCTGTCCGCCACCGGCATGCACATTGCAGGCTGGAGCTTAATAGCCTGCCTGTACATCATACTGGCATGCGTGTACGTAGCTGCCTGGCAGATATTCAAGCGCACCCAGGTAATCCAACGTTTTAAGATGAAGTGATATGGCTATAATCAACAACGCTCCGATATATCTACAAATCGCCGATGCCCTGATGGACGACATACTGGCCGGGCGCAACCGTGCCGACAGCCGTATGCCTTCCATCAGAGAACAGGCGGCCAGTTGCCAGGTAAACACCAACACTGTACTGCGTGCTTTCGAGCAACTTGAGCGCAACGGCATCATCTACAACAAACGCGGACTCGGATACTTCGTCAGCGCCGAAGCCCCGGCAATCATCAAAGAGCAGCGCCGCCGCGACTTTTATTCAGGCGAAATGAATTATTTCTTCGGCCGCCTGAAACAACTCGAAGTGTCGCCTGATTCTCTCGCCGACCAATACCGTAATTATCTCAATTCGCCACAATGATTTCCTGCCTTATTATAATGTCATCACTATGCGCCGCCCTGTGCTGAAAAGCTCAGCCTCAAACTAAAAATATGTTTTTAATACTTAAATTTTGTAAAGCAAACTATAAACTATTAGCGGATTCCAAAAGAATTCGCTAATTTTGTATTACTTAACACAACTAACAATACGCATCAATGCACAAACACGTTTTTATCGCTTCGGCGGCTGCAGCAATCATGGCGTTATCGTCTATTTCAGCCCAGGCCGGTGTCAGAGAGGACGCCGCCGCCAAGGTTCTTAACGCCGCTGTGCCGGATAACTTCAACTTCGGCAATATAACGGTAAAGAAAGTTAGCATCAGTCCCAAGAATAAAACCGTGACCGTAGATTGTAACGACGCAGCTGCTTACCTGCCGCTGAACAACGACAGCTACAACCAACTGGCCAAAAGCATTCTTGCATCGCTTGGCTCTCAGTACCGCAACTACAAAATCGAAATAAACTCCGGCGGCAAAGCGCTGTCTGACCTCATACTATTTGCCGACAAAAACCTCAAGGGTCCGCAGGGTGAACTTCCGTTCATAACCCTGATAGACGACGGCATCGAAGCCCCCAAAGGCCTTGACAATGCCAACATAGCCCTGTGGCAGAGCCACGGATGGTACTTCGAGCCCAAACTCAACCGCTGGGAGTGGCAGCGTGCCCGAATATTCGAAACCGTCGAGGACCTCTACACCCAGAGCTACGTGATTCCCTACCTGATTCCGATGCTCGAAAACGCCGGAGCTTACGTGATGAGTCCGCGCGAACGCGACTGCAGTAGCTACGAAGCCATTGCCGACCACGACGGCTCCATGAACGGCGGCAGCTATAGCGAACGCGGCCACTGGAGCAACAGCGGCACTGCCGGCTTCCGTCATGCCGCCGACGTGCTTACCGAGAGCATGAACCCGTTCAGGCAAGGCGGCGTGCGACAGGCCAAGGCAAGCAGCAACCCCGACAAAGCCGCCAGCGCCTGCTGGAGCTTCGACAACGCTCCCGCAGGCAGACATGCAGTTTACGTAAGCTATGTGTCGCTGCCAAACAGCGCCACCGACGCCATATACACCATACACTCGGCCAATGGCGACCACCGCGTGAAAGTAAACCAGCGCATGGGCGGAGGCACCTGGATTTATCTGGGTCACTACGACATTGACCCCGCCAAGGCCGCCAACTGCCTTGTGGAATTAAGCGGCTACAGTGCCGCCAAGAATGCAGTGGTGACAGCCGATGCCGTGAAACTCGGCGGCGGAATCATCAACGTGGCCCGACGCACCGCCGATGCCGACGGCAACATGATGGACTACGTAAGCACCGACTACCCCCGCTTTGTTGGCGGCGCCCGCTATCAGCTGCAGTGGGCAGGAGCCCCCGACAGCGTCTACACCCCCTCGGGCAACGAAAACGACTATTCCGACGACTACCGCAGCCGCGCTCTGTGGGTCAACTGGCTCACCGGCGGCTCAAGCATGCTGCCCGGCCGCGAAGGTCTGGGCATTCCGGTCGACCTCAGTTTTGCCTTCCACTCCGACGCCGGCACAACCATGGACGACGAAATCATAGGCACCTTGGGCATATACTCCACCGCAGGCGACACACTGGGCAACGGCAGCTCGCGCCTGGCCTCGCGCGACTTCACCGACCTGGTAATGTCCAACATCGTAAACGACATACGCGCCAAATACGAACCGGCCTGGACTCGCCGCGGAATGTGGGACAAAAGCTACTTCGAGGCCCGCGAACCGGCTGTACCGGCCATGCTGCTCGAGCTGCTCTCGCATCAGAACTTCGCCGACATGAAATACGGCCTCGACCCGCGCTTCCGCTTCGATGTATCGCGCGCCATATATAAAGGCATGCTGCAGTTTCTGGCCCACCGCGACGGACGTGAGTACGCCGTACAGCCTCTGGCCGTAAACTCCTTTGCTATCAGCAACAACGGCGCAGGCAACTACACACTTAGCTGGAAGGCTACTCCCGACTCGCTCGAGAGCAGCGCCATGCCCACCTACTACATAGTGGAAGAACGTGTGGCCGACGGAAGCTTCAGCCGCATTGGCCGCTGCATCGAACCGCGATTCGACGTAAAAGTCAATGACTCCGAAATCCACTCATACCGCATAATCGCCGGCAACGAAGGCGGCGTAAGCTTCCCCGGCGAAACCTTGGCCCTGTGCTACCGCCCCGACGCTCCCGAAATATTGGTTGTAAACGGCTTTACCCGCACAAGTGCCCCCCGGTGGTTCGACTCCGGCGATATAGCAGGTTTCTACAACGTATACGACAGCGGCGTGCCCGACCGCTACGACATCGGCTTCATAGGCGACCAGGTGGAATTCCGCCGCAATATTCCGTGGATGGACGACGATGCCGCCGGCTTCGGCGCCTCGCGCTCCAACTACGAAACCCGAGTGATTGCCGGCAACACCTTCGATTATCCCTACATACACGGCCGGTTAATCGCTGAGGCCGGATACGCCTTCACCTCGTCGTCGCTGGCAGCATGGGTCGAAGGCAGCTGCAGCTCCTCGGCCAAAGTGGTGGACCTGATTTTGGGCAAGCAGCGTGAAAGCACTATCGGACGCGGCGCCAAAAGTCCGGAATTCAAGACATTCACCCCTGCCCTTCAGGCCCGTATAAGCGCCGCCACACAAGCAGGCACATCGATGCTGATAAGCGGCAGCTATGTGGCAAGCGACCTCTGGGACAACCCCAATTCAAGCGAGGCCGTCCGCAAGGCCGACATAGACTTTGCCAAGAACATACTGGGCTACCAGTGGCGCAGCGGACAAGCCGCCATCGAAGGCGAGGCCCGCACTGTGCAAAACCCCTTCGGTATCAGCAGCGGTCTGAATCTGATGTTCAACCAGCACCCCGACGAATTGATATACTCCGTTGAATCGCCCGACGCAGTATTTCCGGCCGACAAACGCGGAGCCACATTCATGCGCTACAGCGAAAACAATCTGCCCGCAGGTTCGCTGTTCAACGCCGGCTCATACCGCACCGCCATAATCGGATTCCCGCTCGAACACACCCTGCTGTTCAACGGCGCCACAGACTGCGTCGACAACCCCTACACATTAGTTAAGCAAATATTAAATTTCCTCTATAAAAAATGAAAAATCAAGCCCGCATCGACTGCTTCCTCCCCTACTCGACACCCGAGCAGGTCCAGGCCACCGTTGAATCACTGAAACAGCAACCCGTAGTTGCCGGCATATTCCTGCTCAGCACCGACCCGGATGTACCGGCCATCGAAGGCTGCAACCGTATAAACATCGACTCGCTGAACTCGTCAGCCACAATGCGCGCTATCGCAGGCGCCACCACTGCCGACCACGCTCTGCTGTACAACAAGACCAACCGGCTCGACCTCGGCTATCTGGCCCTTGAGCGCATGCTGCGCATAGCGGCCGACACCGGCGCAGGCATGCTCTATTCCGACTATGTGACCGAAACCGACGGCAAGCGCACAAACGCCCCCACAATCGACTATCAGGATGGCTCGCTGCGCGACGATTTCAACTTCGGCTCCGTGATACTGTTCGACTCGTCGGTGCTGCGCTTCGCCGCCCGAGAACTGAAGGCCGACTACAAGGCCGCCGGCTTCTACGATCTTCGTCTGCACATAAGCCGCATGGCTCCAATAGTACACGTCAACGAGTATCTCTATAGCGACGTCACTGTCGACAACCGCCGGTCGGGCGAAAAAATCTTCGACTATGTCGACCCCAAGAACCGCGGCGTACAGATTGAAATGGAACAGGCCTGCACCGAACACCTCAAGGCTGTGGGCGGCTATCTCGAACCGGAATTCGAGCCGGTAGACTTCAGCAAGGGCGAATTCCCCGTGGAGGCATCGGTAATCATTCCGGTGCGTAACCGCGTGCGCACTATCCGCGACGCTATCGACAGCGCTCTTTCGCAGAAGACAGATTTTGACTTCAACGTGATAGTGGTCGACAACCACTCCACCGACGGCACCACCGAGGCCATCGAGGAATACGCCGGGAATCCGCGTGTGATACATATCCGGCCCGAACGACTCGACCTGGGCATCGGCGGCTGCTGGAATCTGGCAGTAAACAACCCTAAAGCAGGCAAGTTTGCCGTTCAGCTCGACAGCGACGACGTATATTCGTCGGCCGACACCCTGGCCACCATCGTCAACGCCTTCTATGAGCAGAACTGCGGTATGGTGGTAGGCACATACATGCTCACCGACATCAACCGCCAGCCCATACCCCCCGGCGTAATCGACCACAAGGAATGGACCCCCGACAACGGCCGCAACAATGCCCTGCGTATCAACGGCCTCGGCGCTCCGCGCGCTTTCTACACCCCGCTGCTGCGCAACATAGGCGTGCCAAACACAAGCTATGGCGAGGACTATGCCCTGGGGCTGGCCTTCTCGCGCCGTCACCAGATAGGCCGCATTTATGACGTACTCTATTTCTGCCGCCGCTGGGAGGACAACTCCGACGCCAACCTCACCGTGGAAAAAACCAACGCCAACAACCTTTATAAGGACCGCATACGCACCTGGGAACTGCAGGCTCGCCAAGCTATGAACCTTAAGGACAAAAGCGAATGAAGATTTATATGAACGCAGCCACCATCAGCCGCTTTATCGAACGCGAACTGGCCAACTGGCCTCTGGCGGCACAAAACTACGAAGCCCTGAAGATGGTGCAGACCAAACACCTGTCGGTCGACGGCTTTGATGTGAAAGTGCAGTTCAACCCGGCGCGACGTGTAAGCACCGGCGCCAAAATCGACCGCAGCAGCATACAGGCTCGTCCATGCTTCCTCTGTAAGGCCAACCGCCCGCCGGAGCAGAAAGCCCTGCGCTGGGGACCCAACTATGAGTTTCTGGTGAATCCATATCCTATTTTCGCCAGACACCTTACAATTCCCGAACTCTGCCATACTCCACAGACTTCGAAATGCCGCGGCCCGCACATGATTGAAATGGTCCGCGACCTCGAGGAATATGCCATATTCTACAACGGACCGCTGTGCGGAGCTTCGGCGCCGGACCACATGCACTTCCAGGCCTGCCCCAAATTCGAACTGCCTCTGGTCGAGGCCATCGAAAAGCGCATGCCTGCCACGACCGAAAGTGTCGAGCTGCAGGCTTCGCTGGGCTTCCCATTCGGATTCTATGTGGTAGACATAAACAAGAAACTTGAGGCTACGATGGCAATCGACACCGTGCGTGCCCTATATTCGGTAATCGACCCCTCGCTAAACGAGGAGGACTACATGACTCACGAGCCTAAAATCAATATCATCTGCTTCGACTCGGCAAGCGTTACCCGCTTCGTAATCATTCCGCGCCGCGAGCATCGTCCGTCGAACTACGGCGAAGGCCCCGGACAGATGCTCATTTCGCCGGCCAGTGTCGACCTCGGCGGTGTGTTCATTACTCCGCGCAAGGAAGATTTCGATGCCATAACAGCCGACGACATCCGAAAGATATACAGCGAATGTTGCTACAGCGAAGCTGACATAATCAACGTAATCGACCGCATATGAAAAAAGTTAAAGTAGGCATACTGTCCGCTCCCGAAATAAGCGTGACTTTCGACGGCTCATACGGCCGCGAAAACGCCCGCTTCGGCATCGATGCCGACGGTAGACTTCTGCTCGACGGCCATGCGGTGGAGAAAGCCGAATTCCGCGCCGCCACCGCGACCGACTCGTTTACCGTCCGCGACGTTACCATTGGCGTAGACTTCCACTGGCAACGCCTCGAGGACCAGACATTCCGCGGCGACTGCATAGTGCTGCTCAACGAACAGGGTATGCCTACGCTTATCAACGAAATCGACATCGAGGAGTATCTGCGCAGCGTAATTTCGTCGGAAATGAGCGCCACCGCCTCACTGCCGCTGCTGAAAGCGCACGCCGTAATCTCGCGCAGCTGGCTGCTGGCACAAATTCAGCATGCCGCCGACAGCGAGCCCATACAGACTGTGCAGACCGATACAGACAGCGAACTGCTGCGCTGGTACGACCACAGCAGCCACAAGCTGTTCGATGTCTGCGCCGACGACCACTGCCAACGTTACCAGGGAATCACACGGCAGACTACTCCTACCGTGGACCGTGCCGTGGACGAAACTGCCGGGCAGGTGCTGATGTACGAAGGCGAACTCTGCGACGCCCGCTTCTCAAAATGCTGCGGAGGCGTGTTCGAAGAATTTGAAAACTGCTGGCAGCCGCGACACTACAATTATCTGACCGTACGCCGCGACAGCCGAAACCCCCTCGACTTCCCCGACCTGCGGAACCACAAGGCAGCCGCCGAGTGGATTGAATCGGAACACGATGCTTTCTGCAACACCCGCGACCCTCATATTCTCGGCCAGGTACTCAACGGCTACGATCAGGAAACCTCCGACTTCTACCGCTGGAGTGTAAAATACAGCCAGGATGAACTCGCAGCCCTGATTCTGCACCGCAGCGGCGTGGACTATGGCCGGATTATTGCTCTGGAGCCTTTGGAGCGCGGCACCTCGGGCCGTATAGTTCGTCTGCGCATCGTAGGCACAAAGCGCACCAAAGTAATTGGCAAAGAACTGGAAATACGCCGTACACTCTCGCCCAGCCACCTGTACAGCAGCGCGTTTACAGTGCATCCCGACAGCGCCACAACAGCCGACGGCGTGCCGGCGGCGTTCGAACTCCGTGGAGCCGGATGGGGTCACGGCGTAGGCCTGTGCCAGATTGGCGCCGCGGTGATGGGTGCTCTCGGTTATGACTACCGCCAAATTCTTTCGCACTACTTCCCGGGTGCGGAAATTATCAACACTATGTTAAAAGTCCGAAAATGAAAGTAACCACACGTAATCCTTGGCTATGGGTTCCGACGCTGTACTTCGCCGAAGGCATACCCTACTTCATAGTCAACAACATATCGGTGCTGATGTTAGCCAAGATGGGTGTGCCCAACGGCCAGATGGCCCTTTTCACCAGCCTGCTGTATCTGCCATGGATGATTAAGCCGTTCTGGAGTCCGTTTGTCGACATCATACGCACCAAGCGTTGGTGGATTATCGCCATGCAACTGCTTATGTCGCTGGCATTCATCATGCTCACACTGTGTATACCTCACCCGTCGGCCGCCGAGATTGCTTCGGGCAACACTCCCATAGGCCTCTTCGGCGTCACACTTATACTGTTCGCCATCACCGCGTTCGCATCGGCCACTCACGACATAGCCGCCGACGGTTTTTATATGTTGGCCCTGTCGACCAAAAACCAGGCGGCCTTTGTAGGCATACGCTCAACGTTCTACCGTCTGTCGTCGATTTTCGGCCAAGGTGTGCTGGTGTATATCGCCGGCTATACCGAAACCCACGGCCTGGGCTTCCTGGGCATAGAGGCCGGCAACATACCGGCGTCGTGGCAGCTCACGCTCGGTGTCACAGCACTGATTTTCAGCCTGGTGACTTTATACCACACATTTATAGTACCGCGCCCCGCGACCGACCACTCACGCCTCGATGCCAACCATCGCACGGCCGGTGCCGGAGCCATATTCCGCGAGTTCGCCAACTCATTCGCCACATTCTTCACCAAGAAAGGGCTGTGGCTGGCCATAGCATTCATGCTGCTTTACCGCCTGCCGGAGGCGTTTCTGATTAAGATGTGTACCCCCTTCCTGGTAGCGGCGAAAGAAGTAGGCGGTCTGGGCCTCTCGACCGAGAACGTTGGCATAGTCTACGGTACCATAGGCGTACTGTTCTTAACCATAGGCGGCATCATCGGCGGCGTGTACGCCTCCAAGGTAGGCCTGCGCAAGTCGCTGTGGGTAATGGCAGCATGCATGACTCTGCCCTGCCTCACCTTCTGCTATCTGGCCGAAGTGCAGCCCGACAATCTGTGGTACATCAGCACCGCAGTGGCTATCGAGCAGTTCGGCTACGGCTTTGGTTTCACAGCCTATATGCTGTACATGATGTACTTCTCGGAAGGAGAGTTCACCACCTCGCACTACGCCATCTGCACAGCCTTCATGGCCATGAGCATGATGTTGCCGGGCATGGTGGCCGGCTTCCTGCAGGAAGTGCTCGGCTACGCAATGTTCTTCTGGATGGTTATTGCCTGCTGCGCCGCCACACTGATTGTGACATACTTCATCGATCGCAAAATCGACCCGACATACGGTCTGAAATAAAAATCCTCACCCCCTGACAATATTTACAATAATGACTATACGCAACATTCTCCTCCTTCTACTGGCTCTGTCTGTGTCGGCTTCCATGTCGGCACAGACCAAAGTCAAACCCGGCATCGAAGTGCTCCGCGACGGCGGCTTCGCACAACTGCAGGGCAAACGTGTGGGCCTTATTACCAACCCAACCGGCATCGACAACGACCTCAAAAGTACCATCGACATACTCCATGAAGCTCCCGGCGTGACCCTCACGGCCCTGTTCTCGCCCGAACACGGCGTGCGCGGCGACGTCCATGCCGGCGACCATGTAGGCACATCGACCGACCCCTCCACCGGTGTGACCGTATACTCCATATACGGCAAGACCCTGCGCCCCTCGGCCGAGATGCTTAAAGATGTGGACGTACTGGTATACGACATTCAGGACATAGGCTGCCGCTCGTACACCTTCATATCCACCATGGGCAACGCCATGCAGGCATGCGCCGAGCTGGGCAAGGAGTTCATGGTACTCGACCGTCCCAACCCCGTCAGCGGCAACAAAGTTGAAGGCAACCTGGTAGAGAAGGACTGCGAGTCGTTTGTAAGCCGTTTCCCCATCCCCTATCTCTACGGCCTCACTCCGGGCGAACTGGCCCGCTATCTCAACGAAGAAGGCATTTTGGGCAAGAAGGTCGACCTGACCGTCGTGCCCATGCAGGGCTGGAAGCGCGACATGACTTTTGCCCGGACCGGCATGCCGTGGGTACTGCCGTCGCCTCACATCCCAACCCCCGAAACAGCTGTCTACTACCCCATGTCGGGTATCCTGGGCGAGCTGGGATACATGTCGATAGGCGTGGGCTACACCGAGCCCTTCAAACTGTTCTGCGCCGAATGGATCGACGCCCCAGAGTTGGCCCGCCGACTCAATGCGCTCAATCTGCCGGGCCTCAAGTTCCGTCCCATATACATCAAACCTTTCTACGCCGTAGGCCAGGGCCAGAACCTGCAGGGCGTGGAGCTGTATGTAACCGACATCGAAAGCGCTCCGCTGTCGCTCACCCAGTTCTATGTAATGCAGGAGCTGGCACAGATGTACCCCGACCGCAAGGCCATGGATAAAGCCGACCCAAAACGATTCAACATGTTCGACAAGGTATGCGGCTCCAAAGAAATAAGAAAACGCTTCGGCAAAAACCATAATGTAGCAGATATTGTTGAATACTGGAACAAAGACAACGAAAGTTTCCGCAAAGCATCCTCAGCATATTACCTCTACCGTTAACATAGTAATTATGGACTCCCGCTACGCCTCTTTCCTGACCGATATATCATTCATACCCCGCGAACGCATATATACCGACGAACTGCGTCGCCTCACCTGGGGCACTGACGCCGGATTTTACCGCCTTACCCCACAAATTGTGGTGCGCTCGGCCAACGAGGCCGAGGTGGCACGGCTGCTTCAGGCAGCTGACAAGCACAAGATTCCGGTGACATTCCGCGCTGCCGGCACAAGCCTCTCGGGCCAGGCTATCAGCGACTCAGTGCTGGTAGTGGCAGGCAAGAACTGGGAAAACTACACCGTAGGGCCTCAAGCCGACACCATAACCATGCAGCCCGGTATAATAGGCTCGCGCGTCGACGACATTCTGCGACCATACGGCAAGATTTTCACACCCGACCCGGCTTCGAAAAAAGCCGCTATGGTCGGAGGCATAGTAGCCAACAACGCTTCAGGCATGAACTGCGGCATACATGCCAACTCCGACCGCATGCTGCTGTCGGCACGCCTGGTTATGGCCGACGGCACCATACTCGACACCGGCAGCGAGGAGTCGCGCCGAAACTTTGCCGACAGCCACGCCCAATTCCTGTGCGGCATAAATGCCCTGCGCGACAAAGTACGCAGCGACAGCAAACTCGCACAACGCATCCGGCACAAATACTCCATAAAAAACGTAACCGGACTCAACCTGCTGCCTTTCATAACCTTCGACGACCCATTCGATATTATCACCCACCTGATGGCCGGCAGCGAAGGCACCCTGGCTTTTATCAGCGAAGTGACCATGAAAACCGGCCACCTGTACCCTCTGTCGGCCTCGGCTATGCTATATTTCAGCGACATCGACGAGGCCTGCCGCACAGTGGTGGCCCTGCGGCACGATTCGCCCGTGGTCAGCTGCGAACTTCTCGATAGCCATTCGCTCGATGCTGTAGGCGATACCACCGGCAAAGGACTTACCGCCCTGCTCATAGAGGTAAAAGCCGACTCAGCCGAAGAGTTGAACAATAAAATCGACAGCACCATGCAGGTGCTTGACGGATTCTCCACCTTCAAGCCGGTGTCCTTCTCTACCGACCCGCAGCAGTGCGCCAAATGGTGGCATCTGCGGTCGGGGGTATTCCCGGCTGTCGGAGGTACTCGTCCGGCAGGCACCACTACACTTATCGAGGATATTGCATTCCACATCGAAAACCTGCCTCAGGCTACAGCAGAGCTGTTGAAAATACTCGATCGCAGCGGATACGACAACGCCTGCATCTACGGCCACGCCCTCGAAGGGAACTACCACTTCATCATATCGCAGAAGTTCGACACCGATGCCGATCGTGAACGCTACTCGCAACTGATGCTCGACATCAAGCATCTTGTGGTAGAGCGCTTCGACGGCTCGCTCAAAGCCGAACATGGCACCGGACGCAACATGGCTCCATTTGTAGAAATAGAATGGGGCAAAGCGGCCTGGCAGATTATGCACGAAGTGAAAAAACTTTTCGACCCGGACGGACTGCTCAATCCGGGAGTCATATTCAACAAAGACTCCGGATGCTATATCAAGGACACAAAAGTGCTTACCCCTGTTGACCCGACAGTCGACAACTGCATCGAATGCGGCTTCTGCGAGCCGAACTGCATAAGCTGCGGCCTTACTCTCTCCGCACGCCAGCGTATTGTCGCCGTCCGCGAGATAGAGCGTCTGCGCAACATCAATCCGGCCGACCCCCGGATAGCCCTGCTGGAAAAACAGCTTGTATATCCCGGCATCGAAACTTGTGCAGGCGACGGCCTGTGCAGCCTCGCATGTCCCATGGGCATTAAAACAGGTGTACTCGTACACCATCTGCGCCAAAAACTTAATCCCAAAGGCTCCCCGGCATGGCGTGTAGGCAAATTCGCAGCCAATCACCTGGCCGGAGTCAGCACCACCCTGCGCGGCGCATTAGCCTGCGCTGTGGCCGCCCGGGCCATCATAGGGCCAAAAGGTGTCAACATCCTGGGCCGGGCCTTGCACAAGGCCGGTATGCCGCTGTGGACTGCCGACCTGCCGCAGCCAAACTACTTTAAACCCGCAACTCAGCCTCAGAAGAAGCGCAAAGTTGTATACTTCCCGTCCTGCATCAACCGCACTATGGGTGCCACACCCGGACAGCCCCACGACGAACCTCTGACCAAAGTAATGCTGAAGCTGCTTGAGCGCGCCGGATTCGAAGTTATTTATCCCGACGACATAAAGCAGCTTTGCTGCGGCATGATATGGGAAAGCAAAGGCATGCCCGACATAGGAGAGCAGAAAGTTCGGCAACTCGAAGAGAAACTGTGGCTGGCTTCGGAGCAAGGACAATGGCCGGTACTCTGCGACCAAAGCCCCTGCCTGCACCGCATGCGCCAGAAAATACAGCGCATGCACCTGTACGAACCGGCCGAATTCATAATGACACACTTGGCCGAGCACCTCACGTTCAAGCCTGTAGATACACCTATAGCTGTACACGTAACCTGCTCGACCAGAATGATGGGCCTCGCCGAAACTATAATCGAACTGGCTCGGAAATGCAGCACTAACGTAACAGTACCACAGGAAGTCGGATGCTGCGGTTTTGCCGGCGACAAAGGCTTTACCCACCCCGAGCTCAATCGCTGGGGATTGCGCAAACTCCGCCCGGCCCTGCAGGCGGCAAAAGTAGTGGAAGGCTACAGCAACTCCCGAACATGTGAAATAGGTCTGACCACCAACGGCGGCGTACCCTACCGCTCTATTGTGTACCTCGTAGATAAAGTTACAAGTTCTTAAATCGCACACGCCAATCACTATCAAACTATTGCAATGGACAATAAAACAAAACCCAAACGACTTTTAGCGCTTGACATCATGCGCGGCATAACCATAGCCGGAATGTTGCTGGTAAACAATCCCGGTTCGTGGGGAAGCATCTACGCGCCTCTGCGGCATGCCGAGTGGCACGGGCTCACGCCCACCGACCTGGTGTTTCCGTTCTTTATGTTTATAATGGGTGTCAGCACCTGGTTCTCGCTTAAGAAATACAATTTCGAGTTTTCAGCGGCATCGCTCCGGAAAGTGCTGCGCCGCACAGTGGTGATTTTCGCCATCGGCCTGGGCATAGCATGGCTGGCCAAAGTACTGTACGGCATACACGGCGACCGCCCGATATGGGATATAATGACCGACTTCAGCCACATACGTGTGCTGGGAGTGATGCCTCGCCTGGCTCTGTGCTACTGCGCGGCCTCGATACTTGCCATGCTGCTGCGGCGCAAGGCCCTGGCCCTGACCACCGGCGCTCTGCTGGTGCTGTACAGCATACTGCTGATTGCCGGCAACGGCTTTGAATTCTCGGCCGACAATATTATATGCCGCATCGACCACGCCGTGCTCGGCGAAAACCACATGTACGGCGACACCGTGGGCGGACAGTATCTCAAATTCGACCCCGAAGGTCTGCTCAGCACCCTGCCCTCGATTGCCCACGTACTCATAGGCTTCCTCTGCGGCGGACTCATCACCGGCACGGCCGACAACATGCGGCGCACCAACTCGCTCTTTATCGTAGGCGCCGTACTCACATTTGCCGGCCTGCTCCTGAGCTACGGCATACCGGTGAACAAAAAAATATGGTCACCGACATTCGTGCTCACCACCTGCGGCCTGGCATCTACCCTGCTGGCTCTACTCATTACCGTAATCGACATCAAGGGCTACCGGAGCTGGAGCCGCTTCTTCGAGGCATTCGGCATCAACCCGCTGTTCATGTACTGCTACGGCACTGTCTTCGCCGTGCTCCTTGGTGCAATACATATTGGCGAAAAATCAATCCACACCATATTATACAACGACGCGCTGATGCCACTCTGCGCCGGCAATGCCACCCTGGCTTCGCTATTATATGCCATATTCGTAGTTGTGGCCGTATGGCTCGTAGGACTAATTCTGTATAAAAAGAAAATCTATATAAAGATATGATTCTTATCGCAGATTGCGGAAGCACCAAGACTCACTGGTGTCTTCTGGACCAAAACACAGTAAAAAAAGAATATTTCACCATCGGCATGAACGCGGTGCTGCTTACCGCCGGAGAGATGGAAGACATAATCCGCCGCGAACTGCTGCCGGAGATGGGTGAGCTGGCCGCTGCCGTAAAAGAAGTGTACTTCTACGGCGCCGGATGTCTGGGCGATGAAATATGCGGCAATGTTGCATCGGCAATCAAAGCCGTATTTACAGCCGCCGACACCATCGAAGCCGATACCGACCTGCTGGGAGCCGCTCGCGCACTATGCGGCCGCCAGCCAGGTATTGCCTGCATTCTCGGCACCGGCTCCAACTCATGTTACTACGATGGCGAAAAAATTGTAAGTAACGTATCGCCATTGGGCTACATTCTCGGCGATGAAGGCTCAGGAGCCGTACTGGGCAAAATTCTCATAGGTGATGTTCTCAAACAGCAGCTTCCCGAGGACTTGTGCCAAAAATTCATGGACCGAATCGGGCTCGACCGTCTGGGCATAATACGCCGCGTGTACAAAGAGCCGGCGGCAAACCGCTTTCTGGCATCTACAAGCCCCTTCCTGCTGGCCAACATCGAGCGTCCTGAAATACAGGCTCTGCTTATAGGTGCATTCTCGGCATTCTTCCGCCGCAACATAGCCAACTATACCGAGGCCGAAAAATATCCGGTAAGTTTCATCGGCTCCATAGCCTGCTACTACGAGCCACAGCTGCGCAAAGCCGCCGAGCCCTTCGGATACACTATAGGCAGCATCGAAAAAAGCCCCATGCCCGGACTCATTGCTTTCCACGCCCCGGACATTAAATCCTGAACCTAAAACACTAAAACCGTCATGGCATTCGTAAAAATATCGGAGCAACCATCGCACTACAACGACCTCGAAAAGAAGTCCACCGGCGAGATTCTCCACTATATCAATGAAGAGGACAAAAAAGTTGCCCTCGCAGTAGAAAAAGCACTGCCGCAGATTGAGAAACTCGTAAACGAAATCGTGCCCCGCATGAAACGCGGCGGACGTATATTCTACATCGGAGCCGGCACTTCGGGCCGACTCGGAGTACTCGACGCCTCCGAGATACCGCCAACATTCGGCATGGACCCTTCGTGGGTTATCGGTATTATCGCCGGCGGCGAACGCGCTCTGCGCAACCCCGTGGAGAACGCCGAGGACGACACCCTGCAGGGCTGGCGCGACCTTGAGAAATTCGGCATCAACGACAAAGACACCGTAGTAGGCATAGCCGCATCGGGCACCACACCATACGTAATTGGCGCCCTCGAGGAATGCCGCCGCCACGGAATCCTCACAGCATCGATAACTTCGAACCCCGATGCTCCGATATCCGAAGCTGCCGACATACCCATCGAAATGATTGTAGGCCCCGAGGTTGTGACCGGAAGCTCGCGCATGAAATCGGGTACAGGTCAGAAAATGATCTGCAACATGATTACCACCGCCACCATGATTCGCATGGGCCGCGTAAAAGGCAACCGCATGGTAAACATGCAACTGTCGAATGCCAAACTTGTCGACCGCGGCACTCGAATGGTAGTTGAAGAACTCGGCCTGCCCTACGACGAAGCCAAACGCCTGCTGCTATTCCATGGCTCAGTAAAAAACGCTGTCGACGCTTACCGCCATGAAGAGGCTTAGCATACTGCTGACAGCGGCCCTCATAGGGGCTGCCGCCGCATACGCTAAGAGCCCCGACTATTCGCGCTTCACAACTTTTTACGGCCAGCGCGCCACTCTTTTCGATATGCTGCCAATGGACTCCCGGACCATAGTAATGCTGGGCAACAGCATCACCAATGGCTGCGAATGGGCCGAACTGCTCGGCAACTCCAATGTAGTGAACCGAGGCATCTCCGGCGATACCGTCGAAGGCATACAGGCCCGACTCGGCTCCATTATCAAAGCCGCACCGGCAAAAATTTTTCTGATGATAGGCGTAAACGACGTCAGCCACGACCTCACGGCCGACTCCATCGCCACATCGATTGGCGAACTCGTGCACCGCATCCGCACCCAGTCGCCGGCTACAAAACTCTACCTGCAGTCGCTGCTGCCGGTCAACCAGAGTTTCGGACGCTTCCGCAAACTCGACGGCAAGGAGCAGGTAATCCGCGACATCAATGCCATGCTACCCGCCATAGCCGAGCGCGAGGGAGCCACGTTCATCAACCTCTATCCACTGATGAGCGATGCCGACGGAAATCTGCGTACCGACCTCACCAACGACGGACTGCACCTGCTCGGGCCTGCTTACCTCGTATGGCGCGATGCCATAATGCCCTACATCAACGAATAACCACATACACAATACGCCTGCACCGGAGTGGATGCATTTCGGCTTCCGCTCCGGTGCAAGCGTATCAAAATTTTTATAGGTCGAGCTATAAATCTTTTTTATATGGACTCGATTATGATCAGGCGTATAATATAGGAAGACCATAGAACCATAGATTATTATGTTCTCCGATTCATCTCAGAATACAACTATAAACTTTGGTTCTTTGGAAGGCTTCGGTTATTTGGTCATCCCTGTGCGACTATCTTAGGACTAAGCCCTAATCAGTCGTATGCAGTTCAATGGGTCAGGGCTATATTGTTTTCCTTAGCCACACGGCGCAGATTCAGAATCGCATAGCGCATGCGGCCCAGAGCAGTATTGATGCTCACTCCGGTAAGCTCGGCGATTTCCTTGAAACTCAAATTCTTGTAATAGCGCATCATAAGCACTTCGCGCTGACTCTCAGGCAAGTGCATAATAATCTTACGTATATCGGCGCGTATCTGTGAATCAATAATCATATCTTCTACCGTACCCTCGCTGAGTTCGCGGCGGTTGAGTACGTCGTAATTGCCGTCGTCGGTCGACACAGAAGCTTCGGCTTTTTCCTGACGGAAAAAGTCAATGATAAGGTTGCGCGCAATGCGGGTAATCCAGGCCGAGAACTTCCCGACCTCATTATATCGGCCCTGGCGAATCGTCATGATAGCCTTAACAAAAGTCTCCTGAAAGATATCTTCGGAGGCGTCGGGGTCTTTGACCATCTGCATTATATAAGCATATACGCGCTGTTTGTGGCGCAGAAGCAACTCATCGAACGCAGGGTTGTTGCCTTGAGCATAAGCAGTGACCAACTGGTCGTCAGTCATCTTTTTAAGTGATTGCATTTACTATTCTTCCTGTTTAAATTTTTTGGAGTAGAATTTTGCAATAGGCTTTAACTGGGGGAAAAGAATTTATATAAAATATTGACTGTAACCCGAACGCGTTAACACAAACGCATCGTTAATGCAAAATTAATAAAAACACTCCACTTATACAAGCGCTTAACACGGCACACATCGGACTTTAGCATTTTTTAACCGCCACTACACAATAAAATATTTTGACCATAAACAACAAATAAGCTGAAATTCACACAATAAAGCCACACAAACAGCGTTAATACATCGTCGGGCAGCCCATACGGCCACCGACAAAGCATTTACTAATTATTCCACCTCTCTAACACATCGTAAAACCTCGAATCGCCTGCCTATGAAGAAAATTTCTACTCCTTGCCGGAGTTTCGACTCCATCCAGCGCCAAAGCAGTCAGCGCCAGCAGGCCCCGCGCAGACTCACGCTCGAGTTTCTGCGACAGTTCGCAAGAACCTACCGCCCCGCTCCGGGCAACAAGGCCAACGCCCTTCCGGGCTATTCGCTTAACTGAACACCACGCAAACCCCCGCCGCAACTGAAGATTCCAAATCGAAGTGCAAAACTTTGAGATGGGCATTAGTCATTCTCC